>OBLW0100002769.1_pt1 | contig 14052 bp, 10 predicted proteins | sample 1520161 | NCBI WGS metagenome assembly OBLW01 (sample SAMEA3539309, study PRJEB22396) | soil metagenome | biome: tundra; feature: field; material: soil | place: USA | collected 2010-05 | depth 0.15 m
CGAGAATGGCGACAGCGGTGGGCTCATCGCGCTGCAGCCCGAAGGTCATCGTCCCGAGGCACAGCCTCGAAACCTGGAGGCCGGTCCGGCCGAGTCGGGTGTGTTCCATGGCCGCACGTTACCGGCCCGTTCGGGGGACGGCAGGTCGTTGTCGCCTGGCCACGCGATGAGGGATGGATGGGTCAGGTGGCGTGGTCGATGACGAGTTCGGGTCAACCGCCTCTCCAGCCGACCCTGGGCGATCTATCCTGGCACCGCACCTGCCAGCCCGGCTATCATAAGTAGAACAGGTTTCACTACGTGTCGTTCGGCGCCGGGACGCACGGCTTGTGGATGGAGCCCGCCCGCGCAGATATCAGCCATACCCGGAGCACGAAGGGCTGGGAGCCGAGCTGGCCACGTGAGCACGCTTGCTGCACCCGCGACGGTTACCGAGCTGCTTCTGGCCCAGGCCGGCAGCTCGCGGCCGGGGCCGCTGAGCTATGTGCTTGCCACGCCTGCCCGCGCCGGCGACGCCGACAACCCGCTGCGGATCGCCTACGGCAACGAAGGCGCGCCTGGCGATCTCGCCAGGTTTGCCGAGCGCTTCGGCTGCCAGGTGATAGACGGGTTCGGTTCGTCCGAGGGTGGCGTGGCGATCAGCCGCACCCCCGATACCCCTCCGGGTGCGCTTGGCAAACTGGCCGATGGTGTGGCTGTGCTGGACCCGGAGACTGGGCGCCCGCGCCCGCCAGCCAGCTTCGGCCCGGGCGGTGAGCTGCTCAATCCCGCCGAAGCCGTCGGCGAGTTCGTGAACACGCGCGGCGCCGGAATGTTCGCCGGCTACTACAACGACGGGGAGGCGGACGCGAGCAGGATGCGCGATGGCATGTACTGGAGCGGCGACCTGGGTTATGCGGACTCCCGCGGGTTCTGCTGGTTCGCTGGACGGGCGGGTGAGTGGCTGCGGGTGGACGGAGAAAACCTCGGTACCGCGCCCGTGGAGCGGGCCTTGCGGCGCCACCCCGCCATCGCAGAGGCGGCAGCGTACGGCGTGCCAGACCCAGTGGCCGGCGACCAGATCATGGCCTGCATCGTGCCGCGGGACGGAGCATTGCTGACCCCCGCGGAGCTTGGCGCCTTCCTCGCCGCGCAGGGCGACATCGGGCCCAAGCAGCATCCACGTTTCGTCAGGGTCGCGAGCCAGATGCCGCGGACAGCCACGTTCAAGGTGCTCACCCGGGTTCTTGCCACCGACCGGTGGAACACCAGCGACCCGGTGTGGTGGCGCCCGTACGGGCGCGGGCACTCCCCCGAGTACGTCGTGCTCGACGCGGAGCAGGCGACCTCACTTGACGCCGAGATCAGCACCAGGCCGGTCAGATGACCCCGGGCCTTGGCTGTGTCCGCCGCAGCATCGCGACCTCATGGCGCAGGACGAGCAGCTCTACGTCCTTGGATGCTGGGGATCGGCCAAGAAGGACGAGCCACGCGGCACCAGCACCCCCCGCCGGGAACTCCGCGCTATCGGCTCCCGGCCACGATGGCGGCGGGATGAGCGAGGCGCGCCGCGGGAGGCCAGGCAGCGTCCTGCGGCTCGCGGCCTGCGGTCCGGTACATGTTGTCCATGCCAGCGATGGTCGCGGGCGGGACTGGGACGTCGGGCTGCGGAGTCTGGGAGTTCCATGGGAGGCGGGTCAGTCCCGGAGCTTGCGGAGGATGCGGGCGAGGTGGGCGCGGTCTGTCTGGCTGAGCCGGCCGAAAGCCCGTTCGGCCTCGGTTCCGCGGGCCGCGCGGATCGAGTCAAGGACGCTGGTGCCGTGCTGGGTCAGGGCGACCAGGGTGGCCCGCCGGTCGTCGGGATCGGGCCGCCGTTCGACCAGGCCCCGGGTTTCGAGGGCGTCGACGACCTCAGTGGTCGAGCGCGCCGCGATCTGCAGATGATCCGAAAGCTCCGACAGCCGCATCACCCCCCGGCGCATCAGCACGCGCAGGGCGCGCAAGTGTGAAGGAGTGATGTCCCAGGGGGCCAGGGTCTCCTGGGACGTGTGCCGTAGCTGGCGCGCGACGGACCAGAAGGCCTCCGACAGCGTCTCGTCACCGTCTGAGTCGCGCCGGCCCGTGGTGTCGCGATCCTGGGTCACGGGAATAGCGTATCAGCGACTCCTGTTGTACCCTCATGTTGAGGTAACCTCAGCAATGAACCTTTCGGGCCCGCGCGTCCGAGCGCGAGCCCTGCCCCGACAGAATCGAGCAGCCTCTTGGAATCACCACACACGAATCGAGACATCGGTAGCACTGGCCGGCCTCGCGGCACGAGAACGGTCACGGCCGCGGAGAAGGCGCAGGCACGCGAGGTGTCCCTGCGCCGCATCGGGCGGCTGTTCACCCCTTACCGCTGGCAGCTGGTGATCGTCACCGCCATCATCGTCGCCTCCTCCGTCATCGGGCTGGCCTCACCGTTCCTGCTCCGGGCGGTCATCGACACCGCCCTGCCGGCCAGGAACGTGCGGTTGCTGGCCTGGCTGGTGGCGGGCATGGTCGCCGTCGCCGCGGTCACCTCGGCCTTCGGCGTGATCCAGACCTGGATCAGCACGAAGGTCGGCCAGCAGGTCATGCACGGGCTGCGCACCAGCGTCTTCGCCCACCTGCAGCGGCAGTCGATCGCTTTCTTCACCCGCACCCGCACCGGTGAGGTCCAGTCCCGCATTACCAACGACATCGGCGGCATGCAATCCGTTGTGACCTCGACTGCGACTTCGATCGCCGCCAACTTCACCACCGCGATAGCCACTGCCGTCGCCATGGCCGCCTTGTCGTGGCGGCTCTCCCTCATCTCGCTGGTCGTCATGCCGCCAGCGATCTACCTGACCCGCAAGGTCGCCCGCATGCGCCGGGCCATCACCACGCAGCAGCAGCGCGAACTGGCCAACCTCAACGTCACCATCGAGGAAGGACTGTCGATCAACGGCGTCCAGCTGGCCAAGACGATGGGCACCGGCCCGTCCCTGGTGCAACGGTTCACTGCCTCGTCGGCCCGCCTGATCGACCTGGAGCTGCGCTCCCAGCTGGCCGGACGGTGGCGGATGGCTTCCCTGAGCGTCATCTTCGCCGCGATCCCCGCGATCATCTACCTCGCCGCTGGCCTGCCGGGCGCCTCCGGCACCATGACCATCGGCACCCTGATCGCCTTCACCACCCTGCAGAACAGCCTCTTCCGGCCCCTGACCGGCCTGCTCAACACGAGCGTCTCCGTGATCAGCTCGCTCGCGCTGTTCGCCCGGATCTTCGAGTACCTCGACCTGCCCGTCGACGTCGACGACCCCGCCCGCCCAGTCGACATCGACCCAGCCCGGATCACCGGGCACGTCCGCTTCACCGGCGTCAGCTTCACCTACCCCGGCGCCGACCGGTCCGCCGTTACCGGCGTCGACCTGGACGTGCCGGCAGGCAGCACGCTAGCCGTGGTCGGCGAGACCGGATCCGGCAAGACCACCCTCGCCTCACTGATCGCCCGCCTCTATGACCCCACCAGCGGCAGTATCCACGTCGACGGCATCGACATCCGCGATATGAGGCTCACCGACCTCGCCGCAGTCGTGGGCGTGGTCAGCCAGGAGACCTACCTGCTGCACACCACGGTGCGGGAGAACCTGCGCTACGCCAAGCCCAAAGCCACAGACACCGAGATCGAGGACGCCGCCCGCGCCGCCCAGATCCACGACCTGATCGCCGGGCTGCCTGACGGCTACGACACCATGGTCGGCTCCCGCGGGCACCGTTTCTCGGGTGGCGAGAAACAACGCATCGCCATCGCCCGGACCCTGCTGCGCGACCCGCGCGTGCTCGTGCTGGACGAGGCCACCAGCGCCCTGGACACCGAAACCGAACGCGCCGTCCAGAAGGCGTTCGACACCCTCGCCCGAGGCCGCACCACCATCACCATCGCCCACCGGCTCTCCACCGTGCGCAACGCCGACCAGATCGTCGTCCTAGATCATGGCCACATCGCCGAAGCCGGCACCCACACCAGCCTCATCGCCGGCAACGGCCGCTACGCCGCCCTCGCCGCATAGGCCTGGTCGCGCCCGGCGTAGTGCCGGATCGCGGCGATATCGCCGGACAGACCCTCTCGCGCCTGATCACGCGCCTACTCCCTAGATCAGGACGGGACCCGCAAAATGCGCAGCATCGTCGTTTGCAGGGCTTCGCGCAGTTCCTCGTCGGTCAGGTCGACCAGATCGGGCAAGCACTCCGGGATGAAGAACACGGCGTTGAACGAGAGTCGCTCGGCGCCGGTCGGGTTATCGCCGAAGAGCAGGGTGAGGGCACGCCGGCGTAGCGTCATTGACTCGTCGTCCAGCTTGTTCCGCTTCGCAGCCGGATCGGTGGATGCCATCACCGCGTAGTGGCGGTTCTGGACGAGGAAGTCGGCGAAGCCGTTCACCAGGTGCTCGATCCGGGCGCGCCGCCCGCGTATCGCGGCGGCTTCGTCCAGTAGAGCCTCGAGCCGCTGGATTCCGGGCAGCATGGCCGCGTGCAGGATGTCGCTCTTGGCGCGGAAGTGGTAGTAGACGGCGGCCTTGGTCAGCCCCATCTCGTCGGCGATCATCTGCAGCGAGGTGGCGTCGTAACCGAGTTCGGTAAACAGCCGCTGCGCGGTCTCCAGGATCTGCTGCCTGGTCCGCTCGGCCTGCGCTGCACGGGTGGACATGCCCTTGACGGCCATCACCATAGATGACTCCTCATTTGTGACCCACATCGCAGTATACAAGCTGACGGCAAGTGAGTCACTAGCTGACCGACAAGTGACTTACCGGACGACTGGCTAGTGGCTCACTTGACGTGCGGCTAGCGAATGTCCTAGCGTCGGAACTCGAGCCCTCGTCCGAGTTGTGGAGATCTGCCCATGTCGAACTATCTGTACCGACTCGCCCACTTCGCGTTCCGGCACCGGCGGCTGGTCCTGGCGGTCTGGCTGGCCGCGGCCATCGCTGCCATCGTCATCGCCCAGGCCAGCGGCGGGAAGACCAACGACACCTTCACCATTCCGGGCACTGAGTCGCAGAACGCCGCGGCCGTCCTCGCCGCCAGGCTGCCAGCGTTCAGCGGCGGCCAGACCACGATCGTCTTCGCCACCACGAACGGCACTGCGAAGGTCACCGACGCGGCCGATGCTGCTGCGATCAAGTCCGCCATGGCCAGGCTCACGTCGATTCCGCAGGTCTCCGCTGTCACGAATCCGTTCCAGAGCCACCTGATATCGGGCAGCGGCAAGATCGCGCTCGGGCAGGTGCAGTGGTCGGCCAAGGCGGTCGACGTGAAGGACTCCAGCCTCGCTGCCGTCAAGGCCGCGATGAAGCCGGTACAGGCCGACGGCGTGGAGGTGGAGTACAACGGCAGCGTCTACCCGGGCTGGCGCACGGTGATCTCCGAGGTGCCCGAGCTGATCGGCCTGTGCATCGCCTTTCTCATCCTGATGATCACTTTCGGCGCGTTCGCGGCCGCGGGCATGCCCATCCTGGGCGCGATCATCGGCGTGGCCACCACCTTGATGGGCATCACCGCCGTGGCGTCGGTGGTGACGATCGCGTCGGCGTCGACCACGGTCGCGCTGATGCTCGGGCTCTCGTGCGGCATCGACTACGGCCTGTTCATCCTGTCCAGGCACCGGACCAACCTGCTCAACGGCATGACCCCGGAGGAGTCGGTGCCGCTGGCGGTGGGAACCGCCGGCAGTGCCGTCGTTTTCGCGGCCCTCACGGTGATCATCGCGCTGTGCGGCCTGAGCGTCGTGGGCATCCCGTTCCTGACCGTCATGGGCCTGGCCGCCGCCGCATCCGTCACCGTCGCGCTGCTAATCGCCCTGACGCTGCTGCCGGCGATGCTGGGCTTCGCCGGCACCAAGGTCGCCCGGTTCGCCCGGCTGCCGCTGCTCGGCGCCCGCGCGGAGCGGGTGGCCCGCCGGTCCGCCTCCGACCCGGACAGCCCCGCCGGCGCCCGGTGGGTCCGGTTCGTCGTCCGGCACCGGGTGCCCGTGCTCGTCGGCGGGATCGCCCTGCTCGGCGTGCTCGCGATCCCCGCGCTGTCGATCCAGCTGGGCCTGCCCAGCGGGTCCTCGCAGCCGGCCGGCAACACCCAGCGCAAGGCGTACGACCTCACCGCCGAAGCCTTCGGCGCCGGCTTCAACGGCGCGCTGCTGATCGTCGCCCAGGGCGCTGGCAACCCCGCGGACACCGCGCAGATCGCCGCGGCGCTCACCAGGTTTCCCGATGTCGCGAAGGTGACCCCGGTGACCACGCAGAACGGCATCGGGCTGATCAAGGTCATCCCGGATTCCGGGCCGAGCGCCCCCGCCACCGCCACCCTGGTGAACGCCATCCGGGGCGACAGGGCGGCGATCGAAGGCCGCACCGGCGCGCGCATCCTGGTCGGCGGCACGACAGCGTCGAACATCGACGTCTCGTCCAAGCTGTCCAGCGCCCTGCCGGTCTTCCTGATCGTCGTGGTCGGCCTGGCGTTCATCCTGCTGACGTTCGCCTTCCGGACGATCCTGGTGCCGATCAAGTCGATCCTGGGCTTCCTGCTCTCGATGGCCGCGGCGCTCGGCGCGCAGGTCGCGATGTTCCAGTGGGGCTGGGGCCAGCACCTGTTCGGCATCACCCCGGCGCAGACGATCAGCTTCCTGCCGATCATCATGCTGGCGATCATCTTCGGCCTGTCCAGTGACTACGAGGTGTTCGTCGTGTCGCGGATCAAGGAGGAGTACACCAGGACTGGCGACGCCCGCCGCGCGGTCCAGCGCGGCGCCGGGCAGTCGGCCCGGGTGGTCGCCGCTGCGGCGATGATCATGTTCTCCATCTTCGTGGCCTTCATGTTCACCAGCGACCCGACCATCAAGGCGATCGGCTTCAGCTTCGCCGCCGGGGTGTTCCTCGACGCGTTCGTCGTGCGGCTGACGCTTGTCCCGGCCGTCATGGCGCTCACCGGGTCGAGGATCTGGTACCACCCGCGGTGGTTCGCCAGGTACGTCCCCGACCCCGACATCGAGGGGGACCGGCTCAAGCACAAGGTCACCGAGGGAGAACTCGCTGCTGCAGGCACCTCGGCTCGGCAGGGATAGGAGCCTGCGTCGCCGTGCTCGCCGCCGAGGCACGGCTGGATCGCTCCGGTTGCGGTCGCTGTCATCGTCAGCTCCTTCCGGACACACGAAGGGAGAGGCCACAGCTCGCCCGGTCCGTGGCGGGAATGCGGAAGGGTGGCACGGCATTGACTTGGTGATGGACATCGTCGAGGAGTCGCTTCCGCTCGCGGTGCTGGATTTCGTCGGGATCGAGTTCGGCGAGGGTGCCGCCAAGTCGGTGGCCGGTGCCGTGGGCATCGCGCAGGCCGTTGAGGCGGCCGGCTACCGGCGTTACTGGGTCTCCGAGCATCACAACATGACCAGCCTGGCGTGCAGTGCTCCCGAGCTGCTGACGGCGCACGTCGGCGCGCACACGTCGCGGATCCGGGTCGGCGCCGCGGGGATCATGCTGCCCAACCACGCCGCGCTCAAGGTCGCCGAGACGTTCCGGACGCTGCTGGCCATGTATCCCGGGCGCATCGACCTTGCGCTGGGCCGGGCGCCGGGCACCGACCCGCTGACCGCGCAGGTCCTGCGCCGGGGGATGGTCACCGACCCGGCAGCTGAGTTCCCCGGGCAGGTCGGTGAGCTGCTGGCGTTCCTCGGCGGCGGTTTCCCCGTCGGTCACCCCTACGCGCAGCTGGTGGCCGCTCCGCTGGTCGATGAGCAGCCGGAACTGTTCGTGCTGGGTTCGAGCCCCTACGGGCCGCGTTTCGCCGCAGTCAACGGGATGAATGCCGCGTTCGCTCATCATATGAGCCCCGATCTCGCGTTCGAGGCGCTAAGGGAGTACCGCCGCTCGTTCACGCCACGCGTGGAGGGCGGGTTGGCGTACTCGGCGATGTCGGTGCTGGCCTTCGCCAGCGACGACGACGAGGCAATCCTCGACTTCGAAGCGGCGTGGACGCTGACCATCCAGAACATCCGCCGCGGGATACGTGAGCCACTGCGGCCCGAGCAGGTCCGCGACTTCGCCCGCTCGGAACAGTTCCGCGCCAGCCGCCGCGACGACGGCCGGATGATCACCGGCGAGCCGAAGGCCGTCGCCGAGCGGCTCCTTGAGATGAAACAGCTCGCCCAGGCCGACGAGATCGTCGTCGTCACCCCGAGCCTCGACCGGGAGCGCCGCAAACGCAGTTACGTGGCACTGGCGGACGCCTGGCGCCGCGCGGCCTGAGCTGTCATGCAAGCAGGACGGGCTGCTCACCCAGCTGGCGTCAAGCGTCCCGGGGGGATGAGCCATGCCGACACCGCAGGACTTCCCATCGGACCGCCGCGTGGCTGCCGGAAGATGCTGAGGAAGCTCGTTTGGTAGCCAGGGCGGGTCAGATCGCTGCTGGCCGACACCAACGATCAGTGAACGAGGCCAATGCCGCGTTCACTTGGAACGGCCGATCGGCAGCCGCGCTGAGAGCCATCAATCGGAGGAGCACATGACCGACCAGGTTCTGGCTGCATTTCCCGGGTGCTCTCTGGCGTGGTCGGACGAGTTCGACGGCATGGCGGGATCTCCGGCCGACCCCGGTACCTGGCAGAACGAGGTCGGGGGCCATGGATGGGGCAATGAGGAGTTTCAGTACTACACGGACGGCACCGAGAATGCCTCGCTCGACGGCGACGGCAACCTTGCCATCGTGATCCGGCAGCCGGATCCGCGTTTAATCGACCCTTGCTACGGCGGCCGCAAGTACACCTCAGCGCGCTTGACCAGCAAGGATCAGGTGTCGTTCTCCTACGGCTTGGTGCGGGCACGGATACGGCTCCCGGCGGGCAGAGGGATGTGGCCCGGCTTCTGGATGCTCGGGCAGGACATCGACGCGGCCGGGTGGCCGCAGTGCGGTGAGATCGATGTCATGGAGAGCTTCGGGGGGGATCCGGCGCTGGTGCACGGGACGGTCCACGGGCCTGGGTACTCCGGCCGTGCTGGCGTCACAGCGGAGCATGACGCGGGTTCGAGCCTGGCCCGCGACTTCCACGTGTACTCCGTCGCCTGGGAACCTGAGCGGATCATCTGGTACCTCGATGACGAGCGGTACAGCACCGTGACGCCAGGGGATCTGCGGGGCAACCCCTGGGTATTCGACCACAACTTCTTCCTGCTCCTCAATGTGGCCGTCGGCGGGACTCTCTCCGAGACCCCCGACAGCTCAGTGCTCTTCCCCCAGGTGATGCTGATCGATTACATCCGCGTCTACACATGAGTGAATCCAGCAGGCGCCTGAGCGTTGCCCAGCCCAGCACCACCGGCGACCCGATCCGGTAGCCGCGCCACCGCCGGCCTGCCGGTAGTCAGGCGACCCGGCGCCAGCCCAGGTCGTCGGCTCTCCAGCAGGCGATGGCCTTGTGCTGGCTGACGACCTTGACCTCCCGCAGGTGCAGGCCGCGATGGTGCATTGCCTGCTCGGCCTCAATCATCCCGCTGACGGACGATGGCTGCGGGATCTCATGCTTGGCACCGGATTGCTCGATGAGGATCAGATTGGCTGGGCCGCTGTCCCCGGCCGCGTCGATGTGTTCGCTCACAATTTTTACGACACCCGGCTGGGCCGGCCTGGTCCTGCACGGGGCGGTCCGCGACAGCGCGGCGCTGTCCTGCCCCGATCTCGGTTCAAGGCACTGGGCACCAACCCGCGCAAGAGCGCGAAGGCCGGCGCCGGTGCTCTTGACATTCCCGTGACGTTCGGCAATATCGCGTTCCAGCCGGGACAGCTGTACGCCGACGACGGGGTAGTCCTGCTGCCATCCGCCACCAGGTAGTGATTCCGCCAGGATGAACCGGCGCGATGACACGAGCGTCCCCGGCGTACCGACAATCAGTAATCTCGTGACCTCTGAGCGGCGTTGCCAGTGAACATACGAAGGCCCCAGGAACCGTGGACGGTTCCGGGGGCCTTCGGTGCGCCTACCTTCCCTTCGCGACGATCAGCCGAACGTAGGCGCCGTAGGCGGCCAGGAACAGCAGGACCGCCACCATGGCCGACACCAGAACTGTGAACCACGCGCCGTAGTCCTTCACGCGTACGCGGCATTCTGTCATCCACGCGTAGCGCTCGCGCACGACGGGCGGCAGCGGCCAGCGCGGTCGGTGCTGGCCGGGAATGGCCTGCTCGACAAAGAACAACTGGACGGTGTTGCCGACCGGCGCGTAGATCCGGTGAATGACCTGGCCCGCGACGAAGCCGATCAGGATCGCCTGGTAGGTGACCAGCCAGCGCGGCGGGCCGAGGTGCAGGATGTCCACCAGCCAGATGCCGAGGGTAATGATCGGGAATGCTGCCACGAAGATCACCAGGGGAGCCGTGACCAGCCGCAGCCAGCCGACACGGTGACCCCAGTACTTCTTCTTGGCGATGATCGACCTGATGAACAGCGTGGCGAACACGGCCTCGTAGCAGTCGCGGTAGTCGTGCCGCCCTGTCTTCCACCACTTGTATGAGATCAGGTGGTCCCACGCCGGCTTGAGGTAGAGAACGGTGCGGCCGCCGGTGCCCGGCCACTTCACTTGGGTGACCAGGTAGTACACCGCCGACACCATGTAGGCGCCGATCGCCGCGCCGACTACCGACCAGGCGATCTGCTGTATCCACCGGAGGTGAATGCGCTTGCCATTGACCTTGATGTGCTTGGGCGGGTGCAGCTCGGTAGTGGCCCCGATGGTCGTCACAGGATCGCTCTCTTCTTCCCGTTCCCTCAGGGGCCGCGGCCACGGAGTGCCCGGCACCGCCGCTGCGGGCGTGCTGGGAAGCGCCGCTTCGTGCCCCGGGACGATGCGATCCGGCCGAGGGCTTAGCCGCACAGTAAAGGGACCATGGCAACCGGGTCAATGAGACAATTTTCCCAAAGTAACGGCTCCGGGCGCCGTCCCATACAAGCCGGGCCCAGGTGCGGCAAACGGCGCGGAGGCCGTGCCGGAGGCTGGTGATCGGTCCGGCGAACGTGGCGCCGCGGAAGGGAGTGGTGCGGCAGTGCGCTGACGCCGTGGGGGAATGTGGCCGTCAGCCTGGGCGGGGTGCTGTTCACCGCGCTGCTGACGGTCGCAGCGCTGGCGCCGTCGGCCGGGTGGCTGCCGCGGTGGCTGCTAGCCGAGGTGATCGTGATCTGCTACGGCGGGGATCTGGTCTGGCAGTTTGTCCAGGCCGTGCAGCTGCCGGTGCCGGCCAGGGAGCCGGTGGGCTGGGGCCGGGGCTATGTGGATCTGAATGCGGCCACGTCGTTCGGGTCCCAGGCCACGGGGTGGTGGCAGCTACCGGCTTCGGCGCCGCGGCGCTGTACACCGTCGCGATGGTGGCGGCCCGGTGGGCTTGGCGCCCGGCCGCAAGGGCACCGTGACACCTGCCGCGGAGGTCGACTTCTCGGTGGCCTGAGGGCCGAAGCCCACGTAAGCCGGTGGTGGGCCGGCGTCCAGGAACGCCACCAACTCGGCCGGGAGCGGGCGTTCGTCCGGCTGACGTCAGGAGCTCGTGAGGATGACGAGCTGCTGGGTCGCTCGGGTCATCGCGACATAGCGGTCGACTGCTCCTTCGATGCCCTTGCCGAACACCTCTGGGTCGATGAGGACGACCAGGTCGAACTCGAGCCCCTTCGATAGCTCCGGGGTCAGCGACCGGACGCGGGACGTCGCCCGGAATGTGGGATCGCCGATGACGCAGGCGGTCCCGTCGGCATGTGCGGCGAGCCAGGTGTCGAGGATCGAGCTCAGATCCGAAGCAGGTCCGTGGACGACGGGGGCGTCGCTGCTGCGGATGGAGGTTGGCACGTTGGCGTCCGGGAGCACGGCCCGGATGACCGGCTCGGCTTCCGCCATGATTTCTTCCGGCGTCCGGTAGTTGATGCTCAGGGAGGCCAGGTTGATCCGGTCGAGGCCGATCCGCTCGAGCCGTTCCTGCCACGACTCCGTGAACCCGTGCCGGGCCTGGGCGCGGTCCCCGACGATGGTGAAGCTCCGGGACGGGCAGCGGAGCAGCAGCATCTGCCACTCTGCGTCGGTCAGTTCCTGAGCCTCGTCCACGACGATGTGCGCGAACGGGCCGGCCAGCAGGTCCGGATCGGTACCGGGCAGTGCGGCCTCATTGACCAGGGCGTCCTGGAAGTCCTCGCCGCGCAGCATCGTCACCAGGCCTACGCCGTATTCGTCGTCGGCGGCCTCTATCAGGTCGTCGACGACGCTGGCCATGCGCTCGCGTTCGGCGGCGACAGTGGCCTCATGCCGGCGCTTACGCCGTGACGCCTCCGGGTCGCCGAGCCGCCGCCGTGCTGCGTCCAGGAGCGGCAGGTCGGACACCGTCCAGGCCTGGGCGTCCGCGCGCTGCAGCTTCGCAACGTCCTCGGGGCTCAGCCAGGGAGCGCACAGCCGCAGGTAGGCGGGTACCGACCACAGGTCTCCAACGAGGTCAGCCGCATCGATCAGCGGCCACGCGCGGTTGAGGGCCGTGAGCAGTTCCCTGTTCTGCAGCAGCGACTTGCGGAGCAGGTCAGCCGGGGCGTCGCCGTCGTGCGTGTCCATCAGGATCGCGAGCAGCCCCTCCCAGATCTCCTCGCGCGCCTCGTTGTGCGGAGCACCGGGGTCTGGTGCCTCGAACGCCTCGGCCCAGTCGCCGGCGCTCAGCCGGATGTCGGACCAGTGGGTCGTGACCGTCATCCCCTTGGTGGGCGGCTCCTCGTAAAACCTGACGGCCGCCTCGATCGCGGTCACCAGGTCCGCGGACGACTTCAGGAGGGCCACCTCCGGGTCGGCCTCGATCGCTGCTGCGGCTCCCTCGGCGACCAGGTCCCGCAGGGTGCAGGTCTGCACGCCCTCCTCGCCCAGGCTGGGGAGGACGTCGGAGACGTAGGCCAGGTAGGGCTGGTGCGGACCGACGAACAGCACGCCGCCCCGGCGGTGACCGAGGCGAGGGTCGGAGTAGAGGAGGTAGGCGGAGCGGTGCAGGGCGACGACGGTCTTCCCCGTACCCGGACCGCCGTCGACGACGAGAGCGCCGCGGGATCCCGCGCGGATGATGGCGTCCTGGTCGGCCTGGATGGTGCCGAGCACGTCTCGCATCCGGGCCGACCGGTTGCTGCCCAGGCTGGCGATGAAGGCGGACTGGTCGTCGAGCGCGGCGTGCCCTTCAAGCCCGTCCGCGGTGAACACCTCGTCCCAGTAGTCGCTGATCCGGCCGCGGGTCCAGCGATACCTGCGGCGGCTGGCCAGACCCATCGGGTTGGCGTGGGTCGCTCCGAAGAACGGCTCAGCCGCGGGGGAGCGCCAGTCGAGCAGCAGCCGGCGACCCGCGCTGTCGGTGAGGCCAAGTCGCCCGACGTACACGGGCTCGGGGTTGTCTGCGCCGACGATGTGCCCGAGGCACAGGTCCAAGCCGAAGCGGCGCAGGGCGCGCAGGCGAGCGGTCAGCCGGTGGATCTGCATGTCCCGGTCCATCGCCTCCTGGCCGATGCCGCCGGGTGCCTTGCGCTCGGCATCGAGGCGGCCGGACAGGTCGGCGATCGACTGCTCGAGGCTCTCCGCGATGGCCGCGAAGTGCTGCTCATCGCCGGCGATCAGCGCCGGGCCGGCCTTGGCGGAGAGGTGGTCGGGAAGGTCAAACGCGCTGGCAGTCAGCGGGTTCACGTCATCAGCTCCGGCGGCGGCGTCGCCCCGGTCAACACACGCATTTCGCGACTCTCATTTCCGTAGGTTCTGGCCTCGGCCAGCGATTATGCGGCACGACCCGGGGCTTGCCGCAAGCCCCCCGGGGCGCTATACGTTGAGAGTGGAGAGGAGTGGGTACTGTCCTTCCCAGTCAAGGACGGCAACACCACGCCCACTGTCCGCAGAAGCGCTGTGTCCATGGCCGACGCATGTCTGGTCGTTCCCGGCATCCACTTAGGCCGCCCACCGGGACCGGTTGCTGTGCGACAGTGGAGATCATCAGTCCCGGCCGCTTCGCCGCCACAATAGTGATCTTCGTGAGGTC
>OBLW0100002770.1_pt1 | contig 14047 bp, 12 predicted proteins | sample 1520161 | NCBI WGS metagenome assembly OBLW01 (sample SAMEA3539309, study PRJEB22396) | soil metagenome | biome: tundra; feature: field; material: soil | place: USA | collected 2010-05 | depth 0.15 m
CGAGATGCCTAAGTGACTGGAGTTCAGACGTGTGCTCTTCCGATCTGGGGGGCGAAGGTTTCCATCGTGCCCATCAGAATCGGAGGCGGAACGCGATTGAAGATTTACGAGTGCATGGCGGCGGGAGTCCCAGTCGTCTCCACGACAGTGGGCGCCGAGGGGCTGCGTTACAGCGACGGGGTGGACATTGTTCTGGCCGACGATCCAGCAGGCTTTGCCGCCGCCTGCATTCGCTTGCTTTCTAACGATGCGGCCAGGAGCGCCATCGCGCGCAGCGCGCTTGACCGCGTGCAGAGAGAATTCTCTTGGGAAGCTGTCAGCCGTGAATTCGAGACAATCCTTGAGAGCAACAGGATCGTATCCAGCCGAATGATGCCGAAGGTGGCAGGATGAAGATTGCCGTGGTCACGCGGTATTTTCCCAGCTCGGCGGAGCCCTGGCAGGGGCGGTCCGCTTACCAGACGCTGCGCGTGCTTGCCCGCATTGCAAATGTGCGAGTCTTTTTTCCCAACGCGGCGTATCCTTCGTTGTTCAAGCCCCGCAGCAGGAGCTATGACGAACTTGACGCCAGGTACAGCCCGCCGGATGTGAAGGTGAGCTACTACGACTATCCCGCTCTCCCGCTGGTCTCCCGGCCGTTGAATGGCTGGCTGGCGGCCAGCACACTCCTTCCTCACATTCGCGGCTTTGCACCGGACCTGATCTTCAGTTGCTTCCTTTATCCCGACGGGTATGCCGCTCTAAAAATCGGAAAAGCTCTCTCCGTTCCCATGGTGACCATGAGCATTGGGTCGGATATCAACAGGATCGGCGATCCTGTCTCAGCCATGCATACGCGCAAGGTTTTGCGCGAAGCCGATTTTGTTGTTACGGTCAGCGGCGACCTCCGTTTGAAGGCTGTGGCCATGGGTGCCCCGCCTGAGAAGACTCGCGCTATCGTCAACGGCTGCGACCTCTCGGTCTTCCACGTTCACGATTACCTTGAGGCAAGGCAGAAGCTGCGCATCAATCCGGCATCCGAAGCCGTGCTGTACATTGGGCGCATGGACGTGAAGAAGGGTCTGCGCGAACTGGTGGATGCGGCGGCTTCATTGCATCCTCTGCGTCCCAAGCTGCATGTGTACATGGTCGGCGAAGGGCCGGACAAGCCGATCATTGAGCGCGCAATCGAGGCGCGCAACGCTGCCAGCTACATCCACACCATGCCTGGTTGCGGCTTCGACGATGTAGCTGTCTGGATGGCTGCGGCGGACCTGGTAACCTTGCCGAGTTACATGGAGGGTTGTCCCAATGTGGTTCTGGAGGCGCTCGCTTGTGGCCGTCCAGTTGTAGCCACAAATGTTGGCGGCATCCCCGAGATCATGAGTGAAACGTGCGGGCGCCTTGTCCCCCCTCGCGATCCGGCCGCTCTGGCGCAAGCTCTCGCAGCGGTCCTCGACAGAACCTGGGATGCCGAGGCGGTCTCCGCCCACGGAAGCAGAAGCTGGAGCGCCGTTGCGGATGAGCTGCTGGAAATCTTCGAATCGCTTAGTGGGAGTGGCCACGAGGCTGCGCATGGCCGTTAATCTGCCCGGCCAGAGCCAGGCTCCGCGATTCACGCCGGCTCGCGATGCATTGCACAAATCAGCCCGATGGGTCACCCGCCTGTTTGCGGCCATCGGCCTTATCGTCGTCGTCGTGATGGCGACTCCCCTCGTCTCGTGGTGGGTGCTGGCCTACTCCGGCCCCACCTGCTTCGGACTCACTGGGCAGCCCAGAGGCGACATCCTGATCCTGCTGAGCGCCGCGGCCGACGACCGAGGCGGCATCTCCTTCTCGTCTTATTGGCGCGGTCGCCATGCGCTGCTTGCATGGCAAACCGGAGGCTTTAAAAAGATTGTTATCAGTGGCGGCGGCGGACCGGGAATCGTCAACTTCCTGGTCGCCTATGGTGTTCCTCGTGAAGCAATCGTCGCAGAATGGCAGTCTGCCAGCACACGCGAAAACGGAATCGCGACGGCAAGGCTAGTACAGGGCATGCCCGGCAAGAAAGTGCTGCTCACCAGCGATTTTCACATGTTCCGGGCAATTCGCGTCTTCCGCAAACTTGGCATTGATGTCACCCCCATGCCGGCCCCTGACGTATTGCATGCCACGCAGGTCTGGAGCGGCCGCTTTCCAGCTTTTCAGACCATGGTGGCTGAATCCGTGAAGATCGTCTACTACAAGCTGCGCGGCTGGATTTAGGATTTGCCAGTCAACGGGCCCATGCCGTTTCGGCGCTTGGTTGTCTTCAATTGGTTCCATATCCAAATAGTCTAAGATCCAGGCGCCTCGGATCAGTTTGACATCGTATCCATGGAATCCGCCTTCGACGGTCTGCCTGGATGTGCGCCGGCTTTCGATTCCTGGAGCTTATAAAGGAGCGACCTATAGCTGATATTGAGCCATTTGGCTGTCTTCAAGCGACTCCGTCCATTGGCCTGCAGCACCTTGAGCACGATCTCGCGCTCCAATTCCCGCGTGGCGGCCTTCGTAATCTCCTTGAGCGAGATAGGATTCGCCAGATCGATCTCGGGAATCAGGCTCGCCGGGGTAAACGGAACCAAGTCCGCCGCCAGGGCCTCTTCGCTGCCGATCAGGACGTAGCTGCGAATCATGTTCTCGAGTTGCCGAATGTTCCCTGGCCAGTTGTATCGTTTCATCAGGCGCACAATCTCGCGCGAAAGCGGCTTCGGACTGAGACGATAGGCTTTCGAATGCAGTTCGAGAAAGTGGTCTATCAGAACCGGTATATCAGCGGCCCGTTGGCGCAGCGGCGGCAAGTCGATGGTCACGGCATTGATGCGGAAGAAGAAGTCCAACCGGAAGCTGCCGTCTTCTGTCTGTTGCCGCAGATTTCCATTGGCCGCACAGATGAGCCGCGTCTGCACGCGCCTGGACTCTTGCGCGCCTATGCGCATGAAGCTGCCATCTTGCAGCACTTGCAGCAACTTGGCCTGCACGGCCATATCCAGGCTGCCCACTTCGTCCAGAAACAGAGTCCCCCCGTGAGCTAGTTCCACGCGTCCGCGTTTTGTGGCATACGCGCCGGTGAAGGCTCCCCTTTCGTAGCCGAAGAGTTCCGACTCGATGAGCGAGTGCGGAATCGCGGGGCACGTCACCTTGACCCAGGCGGCCTTGGAGCGATTGGAGCGCACATGCAACAACTTGGCGAAGATGTCTTTGCCCGTCCCGCTCTCGCCCTGCAAGAGAATCGGAACGGTAGACTCGGCGGTCCGTTCCAGCTTCTGCCGGGCAAGAGCCATCATTGGCGATTGTCCGAAGATCACATTCATCGGAGGCAGATCGCGAATATCGACAAATTCTGCTGTGCGGGCCTGAGCCATTCACTATCCAATCGAGAGTTAAGTTCTGCTTGTCCAGTATGCAATTTTGGGGCCAGACCCAGAGACAAGGAGGATGTAAAGCAGACTCAACTCAGTAAATTCTTGATCGGATTCCAGCGGACGGTCTCCGCAGCTCCGTTTTGCTAACCAGGCCAGCTTGCTGTAAACTTCGGCAATCAGGTGGACGACCTTCATCCAACAGAGATGTAGACCATTGCGCCTGAGGGGATAAGGACGCTGATCGCAGAATTGCGAATCAGTCGCAAATCATCTACAATTGAATCATGCACTTGAGGGATTTTGCGCGAAACTGCTTTTCGCATTTCACGGTATCCGCACAGGTTTCTCGCTTTTCATGCCGTCCCCGGAAGGTAGCCGTAAATTATCTTCATCCAGGCGCGTGAACCCCGCAACAGGTTAACTCACAATGTGCAGACTCTTGCGCTAAATGTGAAAATCTTTGCACATGTGGCGAAAAGATTTACCATTTTTCAGTACAACCTTGTTCTCCATGCGGGGTAGAATCAGGCTAGTGGGCCCACATTGCAGCTCTTTCCGTTAGGAGTGAAAGAACCAGGGATGGCGAATTCGCTACGCAGATCGCCGACGAAAGATGGCAAACGCCGCCCGCATGTGGCTGTGCTTGATGCAGATCCCGCAATCCTGAAATACATTCAGGGAATTCTCTCGGATCGTTTCAGCATGAGCCTGTTTACAGAGGCTGCGGAACTGACCCGTGACTTGAGAGAATCTCCTGCGCCAGACCTGCTACTGATGGACTGGCACATTGGCGTAGAGGACTCCGACGAAAACGCGCTTGGCCTGCTAAAAAAGATTCACGCCTCTCAGCCTTCGCTGCCGATCATCATGCTGTCTTGTTCCGCCGAACTGCAGGAAGTTGTCGTGGCGATTCGCATGGGCGCCACGGATGTGATCCTCAAGCCGTTCAGGAAGAGCGACATCGACCTTGCTGTGCAGCAGTGCCTCAAGGAAGTGGACAAGCAGCCGGAAGACGATGAATTCAAGGAAATCCCCCTGGATGAGAACACATCCTTTGTCAGAAACAGCAAGCGCATGAGGGAAATCGAGTCCCAATGCATCCTTGTCGCGCGGGCTGACATCCCGATCCTCATCTTAGGAGAGAGCGGCACCGGCAAGGAAGTCGCCGCCATGCTGATCCACAAGTTGTCGTCGCGCAGCAAGCGCAGCTTCTTGAAGGTCAATTGCGCTGCCATGCCTGCGGATCTGCTTGAGAGTGAGCTGTTCGGTTATGAGCAGGGCGCTTTCACCGGCGCGGTCAAGTCAAAGCCGGGAAAGTTCGAAATCTGCAACAACGGCACCATCTTGCTCGATGAAATCGGCGAAATGCCGAGCGTGTTGCAGGCAAAGCTTTTGCAGGTTCTTCAGGACGGCAGTTTCTCGCGGCTGGGTAGCCGGTCGAGCGTCAAAGTGGATGTCCGCGTGATTGCCGCAACCAACATCGACATCAAAGCGGCGATCGCTCAAAAGACCTTTCGCGAGGATCTCTACTACCGCCTGAATGGTTTTACTCTGAAGATGCCCCCGCTGCGCGAGCGCACCGAAGAGATTCCGATCCTGGCGCAGCACTTCATGCGCAAAGTTGCGACCAAGTATGAATGGGAGCCTCTGGCGATTTCTCCTGCGCTGATGCAGGCGCTTATCAACCACCCGTGGTCTGGCAATCTTCGTGAATTGGAGAACACGATCAAACGCTACCTTGTCCTGGCCGACGAGGAGGCGATCATCAGCGAGTTAAGCCCGCACCAAAATACGGGATCGGCCGACGCTGGCGCGGAGGACTCAGGCGGCAATGGAGGCCTGAAGCATCTCGTTCGTAACTTGAAGGGCGGCGCTGAATCGGTTGCGATAGCACAAACGCTGGAAGGTACCGGATGGAACCGGAAGGCGGCGGCCAGCGATCTGCAGATCAGCTACAAGGCATTGCTGTACAAGATCAAACAGTACAATCTCAGTCCGCCGCAGAAGCGGCAAAGTCCTGATCGGGCTCATGCTGGATGAGTTGGTTCGCGGATGGGCTCTATTTGTAACAGTCGTCCACCAGCTTCGCCGACTCACGAACGATGAAACAGCCAGCGTACATTCTCCTGGAGGGAGAAAGCGAGAATAGCCCAGGACAAGCGCAGCGCAGTCCTGGGTCGGCGTTGAACAAAAAACCCTCCGTCCCGTAGGGACGGACCGAAATCCGCCTCAAAATAGTTTTCTTGTGCAATCAACAACGTGTACCCTCCACAGGAAGTAGTTTCTTATCATTCGGAAAAGTTTGTACTTCAGCGCCGAACCGGGATGATCGAGGGTTGCCTCGAATCACCGGCAGGGACCACAACGGGAGTGTTGTCGGGAAGCGCTCCCATCCATTGCACCTTAGTCAAAATCGAGTTGGACTGCTCCGGGGGATGTGCGCCCTGACAGTTGTATCTCGTTTTTGCGGGGGTCTACACACTCGGTACTCGAATACTTGTTACCAATGTGGCATGGTTCTGGCCCTAAACTGGGATTGGCGCTTTCTCAGCGATTGGGGAGAATGACACATTGCTGCTTTTCCGTCGAGCGGCCTGCTTGGATTCAGTGAGGGATTTAGCCCATTCATGATTGACACGAGTGCAACCACGTCGGAAAAGATTGTGATCCAGTTTGGCACCGGGATGCTCAAGGGCTACCTGGATACGCCCGCATGGAACACCATTGAAGAGCTTCTGGACCATGCTCCCCACGCCTCGCCTGAATCGTTTCGGATTCGCCGCCTAGATTCGGATGTTGTCGAGGAAATCCAGCTCAAGGATGTGAAAGCTGTCTTCTATGTGAACAGCTTCGAGGGAGACTCAACTCACAACAATCTCAATTTTCATACCAGAGCGCCCATCGTCCATGGCATTTGGATGCGCCTCCAGTTTCTGGATGGCGAAGTCATGGAGGGCATCGTATACAACTCCCTCCACTATCTGGTTGACCCCGGTTTTTTCCTTTTGCCAACCGACCCCGACAGCAACAACAAGCTCGTTTATGTATTGAAGAGCTGGATCGTCGACCATCGCGTTCTGGGCGTGCGAAAAATCTAAGCGGCTGTCGTGATCTCCCGCTGAATCGAATACTCCAGAATCTGCGCAGCGATTCCTGTCAAATTCCTCGATTTCTCCGAGCGCACCGCATGTCCCCGGCATTTGATCCGGCAACAGGTAGACAGAGTGATTTCCGGAGGCAATCCGACCTCGAAATCAAAGTCGCTATCAATCGGGATTTCGTCGGCCGATGCCAGGTAGAAATAGACTCCCTGGTTGCTCAAATCCCGGGTATAGGCCGGGATCTCCCGGTCACCGATAAACAAAGTAACAGGCGCATTGATGCAGAAGCGCTGCCTTCCGCGCCGATCGTTCGCTATTGCCAATTTTGGATTCATGTATTCCATCCCACAATGCCACCGCCAGCCCAGAAATACGATCCGGGGCAGACTGGCCCAGTCTCCGAGGTTCGGTCGGTCTTTGGAATCGCTTCGCGAACGTACCAGCACAGCCTTGACTGTTTGATACATAAACACTACTGCAATCTCCGTGCCGAACGGTTTTGGCGGTTTTGCTGGGTTTACGGGCGCCTAATGTTACGGAAGTGCAAATTTATGCGCACCAATTGGGTATATGTTGGACATTTTGGCCTGTGGGGCTTGCAAATTTTGAGGGAATTTCCTGCTCTTTCGACCTACTGGAACATCAGCACCAGGAACCAGGCGTTCAATCCCGCAATGAGAGCCGCCACGAACCAGGACAAGCCTTGCAGCCAGCGGGCGTTCACAAACTCGCCCATCGTCTTGCGGCTGCCTGTGAACAGCACCAGCGGAACGACGGCAAAGCTAAGTTGGAGGGAAAGAATCACCTGGCTGAGCAGGAGCAGCTTCTCAGTGCCCCGCTCCCCGGTGAAGGCCACCACGATGATGGTTGGAATGATGGCGAGGGAGCGTGTAATCAGCCGGCGCAGCCACGGCGAGAGCTTGATGTGGATGAAACCCTCCATGACCACTTGCCCAGCCAGGGTGCCGGTGATGGAGGAGTTCTGCCCGGAGGCCAGCAGCGCGATGGCGAAGAGGGTGCTGGCGCCGGCCGCGCCTACCAGCGGGCTGAGCAGCTTATAGGCATCCTCAATGGCCGCAACCTCAAAGTGCCCGCTGCGATGAAAGACCGCCGCTGCCACAACCAGGATGGCCGCATTCACAAACAACGCCACGGTGAGGGCCAGCGCGGAGTCAATGTTAGCCATGAAGATAGCCTCGCGCTTGCCTTCGGACGTGCGCTTGTAATTGCGGCTCTGCACGATGGAAGAATGCAGGTAGAGATTGTGCGGCATGACCGTCGCGCCCAACATGCCGATGGCGATGTAGAGCATCTCCGGGTTGGTAAAGATGGAAGCCGACGGAATGAGGAGATTCTTGAACACCGGCCAGTACTCCGGCCGGGAGAGGAACATCTGCACGCCGAACATGGCAATGATGGTACCAATGAGCGCAATCACCAGCGCCTCTACATAGCGGAAGCCCCAGCGCTGCATCAGCAGAATCAGCAGCACATCCAGGCCGGTGATGAGCACGCCATAGAAGAGCGGAATGTGGAAGAGCAGGTTCAGCGCGATGGCCGAGCCAATCACCTCGGCGAGGTCGCATGCGGCGATGGCGATCTCAGCGCCTATCCACAGGCCAAAACTCACCCACTGTGCATAACGCTCATGGCAAAGCTGAGCCAGATCGCGTTCCGTAGCCACGCCCAGCTTGAGCGACAGGCTTTGCAGCAGAATGGCCATCAGGTTGGAGGCCATGATGACGAACAGCAGTGTATACCCGAAACGAGAGCCGCCGGCAATGTCGGTCGCCCAGTTGCCGGGGTCCATGTAGCCCACCGAGATCAGAAAGCCGGGCCCGAGAAACCCCAGCAGCCTGCGCCAGTAGACCGGCGAGCGGGAGACGCGCACGCTGGAATGCACCTCCGGCAGGGAGGGCTCGGGGAGCGCGACGGACGATAGAAGTTCTGAAGACATGGATTCCTGGGGAGAGGACGAAGTCACCCTTCAACCTAAGTATGCCACAGGTTATTAAGTATGGTTAATCTTTTTCATTATGTTTAATTACAATGAATATTCCGGCCGCAGCCAGACCGCCTCCGCTGCTGGCCTACCCAGAATCGAATTTCCTGTAGGTAGCTCAATCGAAACGGTTTGGTCGTAGTTTTGGCTCACCACGCGCAGACTCTGGCCAGGGCCAATGCCGGCATGATGCAGAAACAGCAGCAGCTTGTGGTCGCGCTCGTGGAGGCTGGTGACAAGGTAGCGCTGGCCCTCGACCGCCTCGGAGAGCGGTGTTTCGCCGCGCTGCTTGCGATGGGCAGGACTCTCTGAGAGCACCTGGTTGCCGTGGGGACATGCGCCGCCCTCGCCCAGCTTCTCCTTGAGTTTCTCTTCAAAGGCCGGGGAGACAGCGTGCTCCAGCCGCTCGGCTTCTTCATGGATTTCGTACCACTCCATGCCGAAAACCTCGCTCAACATGCGCTCGATGAGGTGGTGGCGCAGGGCGGTGCGGTAAGCCATCTCGCGGCCGGTGGCGGTGAGCCGCACAATGCCGTCCGCGCCCACCTCGGCGAAGCCGTCGCGCTTGAGCCGCTTGAGCGCCATGGTCACGGCGGGCGGCGAAACCTCAAGCCAATGAGCCAGCGTGGCGGGAATGACCTGATGGCCCTCGGCCTCGGCCTCCAGGATAGCCTTGAGGTAATTCTCTTTCGAGACGTAGATGGCGTCTTTCATTGCGTTTCAGCCTCTAACTACTAGCTTTAGCTTAAAGCCAAAAACTGGGGCGCCTGGCGAAAAGGGTAGTGTCCTAAGATTGCGTTGCTGGGATTATTTGTCTCCTGCTGCGAAGAATCTCCGGATGCGAGGGCCGCAACGGTAGAACCATCCGGCGGCCAGAAGCCACAGCGCGATGTGGAGTATGTTCGCGAGCAGAAACATCATGTAGTCGCTAAGTAGATAGGAAGAGCGCGACACCTCAAACAGGCTCATTCCCGTCTGGTGAAATTCGCGGAAGTAGTGGATGACGGTGAAGAGTTCGCGGGGTAGTTCGGTAATGTCTTCTACGACCCAGAAGAGGAGGAAGGCGGCGAATAAGCGGCTAGCGAGGAGGATGGCTTGATCGTGGTCGATGCTCGGCGAAGCGTTTGGATCTGGCATGGATTCCAATACTACTCCATGATTTTCTATTGCGGCAATTTCGCCAGTTCCCAGACGTGATCCGCGTGTGGCCTTCGACCTTATTGAGGGCCACACGCCCAATGGACGAGGTCCACCGTCTCACAACCTCCCGGCATACCCCCTGCGGGTTAGGGGGGAGGGGGGAGGGGGGATTATTTTTCTGGTTATTGGCATTTTCGTTAACGCCTGGTCGGGATACGCGGCCGGCTTCCGATCAGCCTCCCCGCGCACCTCGACCTCATTCCATTGTGCGCCGGGGGAGGGTAATTTTCGGCAGAAGGATGTGGAGAGTGCGATTTTCGAGAAGCCTGACCCCTTTCGGCAGGCTCTGAGGCGCCTGGGCCTGGCAGGAGACACAAGGGCAGCAGCTATCCGCGCGAATCTGGAATACGCCTAAAACAGACCGGGATTGGCCTTTTGGCTTCGAGATCCTCAATTTGAATCGCTACCGAGCATTATTTTTCAGGAAGACGTTGCAATTGATGATGACTACGGGTAGCATCCATTTATGGCCTCGGCACTCCAAGCCACATCCACAGTTCGATACAAAGACGTCGCAGAAGAAAAGTCCGATGGCGCCACGTTTACTCCTCGGAATCTGGCGCGCTTTGTCGCCCGGCAGATTGCTGCGACGGTTCCGATATCGACTGGAAGAACCATACGAGTCCTCGATCCAGCAGTGGGTGAAGGGGCGTTGCTGATGAGCCTCCTGGAAGAATTGCATGCCCTGGGGAATAGCAACGTGGAGGTCCATGGTTTCGATACGAATCCAGGATCCCTTTGCGTTGCGGAGGCGGCTATTCAGAGCAAGTTTCCTCTGGTCCCAACGAACTTTTTCCCAAGCAATTTTCTGGAATACGCGGAACAATTCGCGGGTGCCTCTTCTCTCTTTCGTGGAGAAATGTTACCGGATAAATTCGATGTCATCATAGCCAACCCGCCGTACGTTCGGACTCAAATCATGGGCGCTGTTCACGCGCAGGCTTTGGCATCGCACTTTGGACTTTGCGGTCGAGTCGATCTCTACTACGCATTTCTTTTGGGAATGATCGAGGTCTTGGGAGATAACGGCGTCGCGGGAATTATCGTGTCAAATCGCTTTATGACTACGAAGTCGGGTTCCGCCGTGCGCAAGGTGCTTCGCGAAGCAGTAAGCCTCAAGCATGTCTGGGACTTGGGAGACACAAAGCTATTCGATGCCGCTGTCCTTCCCGCGGTGTTACTACTCACAAAGAATGAACCACAAGGAAAGGTAAATCCAAAGTTCACTTCAATCTATGAAACTGATAGCTCGGCTTCCTGCCAGGCGCATGATGCGATTGCGGCGCTGGAAGCATTTGGGACAGTTTCCATTGCGGATGGCCGCCGCTTTCAAGTGACCCACGGGACGCTTGATCTTAACACTGCGGTGGAGGGCGTCTGGCGCGTGGCGACCAAAACAGCGGATGCTTGGCTAAAAACTGTTGAGAATCACACATGGCGCACATTTGGCGAGATTGGGAGCATTCGGGTTGGCATCAAGACCTGTGCCGATAAGGTCTTCATCCGATCCGATTGGAATCGTTTTGATGAAGATGAACAGCCGGAACTGCTTCGGCCTCTTATCACGCACCATATGGGCCGCCGGTTCAAGGCGGATCACGCAAAGGCGGAGCGTCAGGTTCTGTATCCGCACTTGGTGAACGAGGGTCAACGCGAGGCCGCAGACCTATCTCATTACCCAAAGTCAGCTGCTTATCTTGAAAAGCATCGTCCGGCGCTCGAGAGCCGCTCTTACGTCCTCGGGGCTGGGCGAAAGTGGTATGAGATTTGGGTTCCCCAGGATCCTGAAGCATGGGCGCTCCCAAAACTGGTATTCAGAGACATCAGCGAGACGCCGACGTTCTGGATCGATATGGACGGAAGCATCGTCAATGGCGACTGCTACTGGCTATCGCCCAGGCGCACGGAGGACACAGACCTGCTTTGGCTGGCCTTGGCGGTTGCCAATTCTTCGTTCATCGAGGCTTTCTACGATCACCGCTTCAATAACAAACTGTATGCTGGGCGGCGCAGATTTATTACCCAATATGTAGAATGTTTTCCGCTTCCAGACCCGTCGCTTCAGGAAGCGAAGATGCTGGCAAGTCTTGCCAGGCAGATATACGATCTCACGCCCAGCGCAGTAACCAAGGAACTGGAAGACCGTCTTGACGATCTCGTTTGGCGGGCGTTTGGCGTCAATCAATCGAAGAAGTCGGCGAGCAAAGGAATTTGAAGTTTAGAGTTGCGCACATTCCCTTGGAACTGCGGGAACCGTGTAAAGAATTCTTCGCCGGTTGTAAGGAAAAAATGGGTAATGGTGACGGTGGCATTATTTCTGGTTGCATAGAAGAGCGCGTAGCGAACATCGCATTGGCGAACTTGTTGATTGAGCAGCCTGGGAATGTCGAGCAGGTCTTGACTATTGGGGCAGACCAAGCCGAGATCGATGGTTGGCGCCGTTTGCAATTTGACTTCCAGCAATTGATTTCGGACATCCGGAAACTGGCCGTCGTCTGCATACGTTGAGTACCCAAGTCTTTGGCAAACAAAACGGTGGAGGCTTGCACCGCGCAGACGATCCTGGTCTTGGCCACTGTCTGGAAAAGAAAGACCGATGAGAGATTGTAGGCGCGTGAATATTGTGAAGATTGGGAGAATGGCTCCAGCGTTTGGGTTGCTGACAGGCGAAAGATTGCTGAGGACAGCGCTGGAATTAACGGCTAATCGCACGATATTCGTATCAATTCCGGTGATAAGTTCGGCCACTTGTTCTCTGCAATCGAGCCGTGCTTGATACTTCGATGTGAGAGTTCCAGTTTTATCAAGCTGCGAAAGAGTGTATCCCGTGACAACTTTGACCGCTTGAATCACATCGGCATTGGATATGCGAATGATGACGTATCGTCTTGTGGGGGATATCTGCTCGTTCCAAATTTGCAAATTATCGGACTTTTGAGCGTAGGTATCGAAATCCTGCCCTGGGAAACGTGGCTTTGTCCTGGAAAAACTTGCTGGAACTGGGTAGCCAAGGGCTTCGCAGATCGCAGCTTTAACAACCTTCGATCGCGTTCGAAGTGGAAGCCCAGTGAGGCTTATCCCCCGCAGCGTGGTGTCGAGCAGCGACTCGAGCGCGGGCGTTGGAATCCATAGTTTAGGATCGCCAATACGAATCGGATCGTAGATCGTAAGCCCACTACCGCGAATGTTTTTGACATAGAAATTCAGATCAGGTGTGTTTGTCATGGCCGTTTGATCTCAGCAAATCTGGTACTGGCACTCCAAGCGATTCGCTGAATACTTCAAGAGTGCTCAACGTTACATTTCGCTCTGCCCGTTCAATTGCGCCCACATAGGTGCGGTGAAGGCCACAGCGGTCGGCGAGTTCTTCCTGGGAAAGGCCCAAGCTGGAACGGAGCGCGCGCACGTTCTGTGCCAGCGTTTTCCGAATCTCAATTCCGGGTTTACGAAGTGTGCTTTGCTGTTTCATTCAAATAGCAGCGTCCACGGGTCACGCACGAATGATCGAGGAAATGATGCCTACGCGTCTACAGAATACAAGTAGCATCAGATGAAAGGTGGTGCCGATAGGCGGGGATTTGAGCGCGGATCAATCCTGAAAAGTTGGCTTGTGGAAAAGATCTTCCGAGGCCTCGCATTGTTCCGGCGGATGATGGGCGATTCAGAAGGGACGATGACTTGAGCGCGCGACTGATTATACAGTTGAGCCTGCTCCCTGTCGCAGAGGGGGACAGGAACCCAGGGCCTGAAGGCCGCGGCGTTCTGTTGCTCTCTTTTCGGGGGGTGAACAGTTCAAACCCACTGCTCCCTCCGGAATTCCCGATCTGCTCTATTTCACGCGCACCTTTGGCTCGACCGACAGGCCAGGCCTGAGCAGATGATTCGGGTCTTCGTTTTTGAGGTCGGTGAAGTCGATGCGGACCGGGACGCGCTGGACGACCTTGACGTAGTTGCCGGTGGCGTTCTCAGGAGGGAAGAGGCTCAGTACGGAGCCGGTTGCTCCGCCAATCTGCGTGACCTGGCCGCTATAGGTTTTGCCGGTGGCGTCCACAGAGATTTCTACCGTCTGTCCGGCGGACATGTGGCGGAGCTGGGTCTCCTTGAAGTTGGCGGTGATCCACAGATCTTCAAGCGAGACCAGCGTGAGCAGGTTCTGGCCGGTTGAAACGTTCTGGTCTACTTCGACGCTCTTGCGGGTGATGATGCCCGCTGCTGGGGCCACGATTCTGGTATAGCTCAGGTTGAGTTTGGCCTGGTCGAGCTGGGCCTGCGCCTGCTGCACCTGTGCCAGTGCTTGCCTGGCCCGCGCGCTCTGCACGGCCACCTGCTGGGGGCCGGTCTGGGCGGACTTCAATTGGGCCTGGGACTGGGCTTTG
>OBLW0100002771.1_pt1 | contig 14046 bp, 7 predicted proteins | sample 1520161 | NCBI WGS metagenome assembly OBLW01 (sample SAMEA3539309, study PRJEB22396) | soil metagenome | biome: tundra; feature: field; material: soil | place: USA | collected 2010-05 | depth 0.15 m
TGAAAACTCCAACGACATGCGGTTGCCTCTGCGCCGCGTGATGGAAGAGGTTCGGTCGCATTACGAGTTGGCGTACGCGCCGGCGTCCACGAACTACGACGGTCACTTCCGGACGATCGAAGTCCGAACCACGAGGCCGGGACTCGGGATACAAAGCAGGAAGGGCTACTTCGCGCTACCGATGCTGAATGGCGAACCGGTTGCGCCGTTCGAACTCGCCGCGCTGGCGGCGCTGAACAGCGACCCTGCTCCGCATGCCTTCGAGTTTCATGCGGGGGCGCTGCGCTTTCGCAGTGCAGGCGAAGAAACGGAGTGCCTGGCCGTGTTCTCGGTTCCCAGCCGCGTCCTCTCTTTCATGGACGACCCCAAGAACAAGCTCTTTCGCATGCATGTGTCGTTTGTGGCCTTCGTCAAGGACGAGCAGGATCAGATCGTGCGCAAGATTTCGCGCGACCTGCAGTTTCAGGCGCCCAGCGGCAAACGCCCGGATTTTGAACGCGGCGAAACGGCCGTTACGCTTCCCTTCAGTCTTCCGCCGGGCCGTTACCGCATGGAGGCAGTGGCGCTCGAGCCGGAGGGGCAGGCCGCGAGCACCCGCAAGATTGCGTTGTTTGTGCCTTCCGCCGCACGCATCGGACTGAGCGATCTGGTGTTCGTCCGCAGCGTCCAACCGGATACCGGCGGCCGCGATGCTTTGGATCCACTCGACTTTCAGGGCGGCAAAGTTACCCCTGAGCTGAACGCGGCGATTCCTAAATCGGCTACAGCCTCGGAAGGCGTCTATTTCGTTATCTACCCAAGTCCCGGGACCAGCGAGAAGCCGGACGTACGGATATCGGTTTCACACAATGGGAAGCTGGTCGTTACCGCGGCGCAGCCGAGCCTGCCCGCAGCCGAGCCGGACGGCTCCATCAGGGTGTTGAGCCAGATTGGTCTTGGCGGCCTCGATAGCGGCACCTACGAGATCAAAGTGACCGCTGCACAGGGCGATGCGACAGCTAGCAGCAGCGCCGTGATCGCCATACTGTAGCCGGATGTGGGGCGGGACTCCAGTCCTGCGCGGGTTCTCCAGAACCCGCTGCTACTTCGCAATCCCCACCTGCGTCAGCAGCCAGGCATATTCGAACGCCTGGTCTTTCATGCGGTCGTAGCGGCCGGAAGCGCCGCCATGGCCCGCAGGCTCCATCTTGATCTTCAGCAGCAGCGGCGTGTCATTGGTCTTCAGCGTCCGCAGGCGGGCCACATACTTGGCGGGCTCCCAATACATCACCTGGCTGTCGTTGAAACTTGTCGTGACCAGGATAGCCGGATAACCGCGCTTCTCGAGGTTGTCATAAGGGCTGTACGTCTTCATGTAGTCGTACGCCTCTTTTTCGTTGGGGTTGCCCCACTCCAAATACTCGCCGACAGTCAGCGGCAGGGTCGCGTCCAGCATAGTATTCATCACATCCACGAAGGGCACGGCGGCGTGCACCGCGTGGAACAAATCCGGGCGCATGTTGACCACCGCTCCCATCAGCAAGCCGCCGGCGCTGCCACCCTCGATCACCAGGCGCTCTTTCGCGGTCCACTTCTCCGCGATCAGATACTCGGCGCAATCGATGAAATCCCAAAAGGTATTTTTCTTTTTCATCAGCATGCCGTCCTCGCGCCACTTCTCGCCCATCTCGTTGCCGCCGCGAATGTGGGCGATGGCATAGGCCATGCCGCGGTCGAGCAGGCTCAAGCGGTTGCTGGAGAAGGTTGCGGGCGTGCCGAACCCGTAGGAGCCGTAACCGTAGAGGAACAGCGGCGCACGGCCGTCGCGCACGAAACCCTTGCGGTAAACGATCGAAACCGGCACCTTCACACCGTCGCGCGCGGTGGCCCACAACCGCTCGCAAACGTATTGCGTGGGATCGTAGCCGCCCAACACTTCCTGGCGCTTTAGCAGCGCGGACTGGCCGCTGTGAACGTCGTAATCGTAAACGCTGGGAGGCGTGATGAAGCTCTGGTAGTTGTAGCGATAGGTCTTCGAAGCGAACTCGGGCGTGCCACCGGGCGACGCAGCGTAGACCGGCTCGGGGAAGGGAACGCCCGTCCACTTGGCGCCGTGGAAGTCATACACACGCAGATGGTCGAGCGCCTGCGACCTTTCCACGGACACGGCGAAATCCTGGAACAGGTCCAGGTGCTCGATCAGCACATCGTCCCGCTGCGGAATAAAAATCTTCCAATTCTTGGGGGCCGGATCGCTTTCCGGCGCGGTCATGATGGCGAAGTTACGGCCGTCTTTGTTGGTGCGGATATAGAAGAGATTTTCGCGGTGATCGACGTAGTAGCGGTGTTTCTTTTCGCGCGGCAGGAATACGGCGAATTCGTCTCGCGGATGGTCGGCGCGCAGCCAGCGAAACTCGGTGGTATCCTTGCTGTCGATGCCCAGAAGGATATACTTTTTGTCGCGTGTTTTGTCGACGCGGATATCGTACAGCTCGTCCTTCTCGTCGTAGAGCGGCTCGAAAGCGGCGGAGCCGAGCACGTGCCGCCACAGTTTGTCGCCCCTCTTGGTGACGGCGTCCTCGGTGGTCAGGAAGAGCGTCTGGTTGTCGGCTGCCCATACGACGGAATCCACGCGCTCGGTGGTGTCCGGCAGCGTCTCGCCGGTGCGCAGATTCTTCACTTGCAGGCCGTATTGGCGGAAGCCGGTGAAATCGACGGTATAGGCCAGCATGGCTTGATCTTCGCTGACCACGAACGCGCCCAGCCCGACGAACTTGTGAGACTTGGCGAGTTCGTTCAAATCCAGCAGGATTTCTTCGGGCGCTTCCATGCTGCCTTTGCGGCGGCACTGAATGGGATACTGCTTGCCCTCTTCGGTGCGCGAGTAGTACAGGTAGTCGCCGCGGCGCACGGGGACGGAGAGATCGGTCTGCTTCACGTGCGACAGCATCTCTTTGTAGAGCGCGTCCTGGAAGGGCGCAAGGTCGGCGGTCATGGCCTTGGTATAGGCGTTCTCGGCTTCCAGGTAATCGACGACTTTAGGATTGGATTTTTCGCGCAGCCAGTAGTAGTTGTCAACCACGGTGGCGCCGTGGCGCTCTTCGCGATGGTCGGTGGTGGGAGCGACGGGAGGGGTGGGCTCGGCCGCGCTGGCAATCAGGGCGGAAAGGAGCAGCAAGAGGAGCACAGGTTGGTGACACATGCAGCCGATTATATCGTGAGGCAGGACTCCAGTCCTGCAGCCGGCCTCCAGGCCGGCCCTCAGCCGACGTTGTGTCCGCGACTGTGCCGCTCAGCGCGCCTTGGTCGAGCCACTGCGGGCGACGGGCATGTGACCGCTGGCTCGAATGGGTGCAGACAATTGCTTTCCGCCGAAATGAACTCCATGGCAAACGAACAAGCCATCGCCGCCCCGGCCCCGCGCCCGGTGACGGTGGTATCGCTGAATCTGCCGCCGGAAGGGAGCCAGACCTCGGCCCAATCGGTCGAGCAGTTCGCACAACTGGCAGCGAAGGTAGCGCCGCCGAAGACGGACCTCATTCTGCTGCCGGAAGGCGTTACCGTCGTCGGTACGTCCTTCCATCCGGCGGAGGTGGGCGAAAAGGTGCCGGGTCCGACCACCGCCCGGCTGGGAGAACTGGCCCGCAAGACCGGCGCGTACGTGGTGGCCGGCCTCTATGAACGGGTGGGCTCCGCCGTCTACAATACCGCCGTCCTGATCGATCGCCGCGGCCAGTTGGCGGGCAAGTACCGCAAGGTCTACCTGCCGCGCGAGGAATTCGAGGGCGGGCTTACCCCAGGCATGGACTATCCGGTCTTTGAAACCGATTTCGGAAAAATCGGGATCATGATCTGCTGGGACGTGCAGTACGCCGACCCAGCCCGCGCACTGGCGCTGCGCGGCGCGGAACTGATCCTGTTGCGCATCTGGGGCGGCAACACCACTCTGGCGAAGGCCCGCGCGATTGAGAACCAGGTTTTTCTAGCCGCGTCGGGCTACGACTTTCCGACGCAGATTCTGGACCCGGATTGGCTGGGCAACATGCGCCCTCGTTTCCAGCAGGAAATCCGGCTGGAAGTGCCTGTGCTCCCGCGCGCCAACGAACAAAACCAGTAATGTAATCGAAAGGGACCCATGCAAGGACAGTCAAGACGGGGATTTGTCACTGCCGCAGGCGCGACAGCGCTGAGTTATTCGCGCATCCTGGGCGCCAACGACCGTGTCCGCATGGGATACATCGGCGTCGGCAACCGGGGCGACCAGGTGCATGACGCGTTTCTCGAATGGGCCGACCAGGAAACCGTCGCCGTCTGCGACCTGCGCGAGGACTACATGGACCTGGCCGTCAAGGAATCCCGCGCGACCCCCAGGAAGTACGACGATTACAGGAAATTACTGAATGACAAGGGCGTGGACGCCGTGGTTATCGCCACCCCCGACCACTGGCATGCCCTGATGTTCATCGATGCATGCCGCGCGGGCAAGGACGTCTACTGCGAAAAGCCGCTCTCGCTGACCGTGTACGAGGGCCGCCGCATGGTGCAGGCAGCCGAGGAGACCCGGCGCGTGGTGCAAGTGGGTCTGAATCGCCGCTCGTCCGCGTTTCTCCAGGAGGCCGCCGAGTTCGTGCGCGCGGGTGGCATCGGTCAGGTCACCATGGCGCGGTCCTACCACCTGGTGAACGAGTGGCCGCTCGGCATCGGTCCGGCTTCCCCGCGAAATCCGCCCAGCGAGGAGGAGTGGGAGAAGTGGCTGGGGCCGGCGCCCAAGGTGCCCTACGACAAGAACCGCATGTACTACCGATTTCGGTGGTTCTATAACTACTCAGGCGGCCAGGTGACCAACTTTGGAGTCCATTACATGGATGTTCTGCGCTGGTGCCTGGGCAAGGAAGCGCCCCTGGCGGTGACCGGCATGGGCGGAAAGTACGCCGTCGAGGACAATCGCGAGGTGCCGGATACGGCCGAGATCCTCTGGGACTTTGGCGGGACCATGACCTTCTCGCAGATCAACTGCAACGCCGCGGACGGCAATCTCAAAGGCTCGGAGATGGAACTGCGCGGCACCAAGGGCACCATGTACATTGACATGGGACGCTGGGATGTGGTGCCGGAGAACAACGCCTCGCTGGAAATTCCGGCGCGCACGCCGTTGGACCGCGCCTCCGAGAAATCCTGGCCTCGCAGCCGCAAGCCGGCCATGGAGGAGCGCCACGGCAAAGGCAGCATCGACCCCGCGCCCCACGCTCGCAACTTCCTGGATTGCATCCGCAGCCGCAAACAGACCAACTGCGACACGCTCACCGGCCACCTGTCTACCGCCGCCACGCTGATCGGCAATGTGGCGCTCCGGACCAGAAGCCATCTCGAGTGGGACGCCAAAGCTGAGCGCTTCCCCAATAATGCGGCCGCCAACCAGTGGCTTTCTTACCAGTACCGGCGCCGTACAAACTGGGTTGAGAATCGCGGCGGGCCTCCGGGATTCAGAAACTATATCGCAGCGCGAACTGGATCTGCCGGGGCGCCTTGGCCGAAAAGATGCGGCCGAAAGTGCTCGGGACGTCTGCGAAGTTCTGCGGCATGTCGAAGTTCACGCGGTTCAGGGCGTTGAAGGCCTGTGCTTCGAAAACGATGGCGCCGTGCTCGCTCAACTGAAATCGGCGCGAGATAGATGTATCCACGGTGAACAGCCCGGGGCCGACGAGGATGTTGCGGCCGGCATTGCCGAAAGTGTACTGCGGCGGAATGGCAAACGCGGCGGTGTTGAACCACTCTTGGGGCGTGGGATTCGCCAGGTGCCAGTCGCCCACCACGTTGGGCCGGTCGTAGCCGTTGCCCGCGCCGCCGGTATTGCCGGTGTTGCTGTTATCGAACTCCAGGTAGGGAGTGAACGGCTGGCCCGATTGCGCCGCCACAATCCCGCTGTTTTCGAAATTCCGCAGCCATCGGTTGTGGAAGGGCAGCCGCCAGACATATGCCACCACCGCCCGCTGACGCATGTCGAAGCTCGACAGCGCGCGCTCGGCGCGGTAGTTGTAGCTGTTCTGCGGAAAATTCTGGTCCGTCCCGGTGGGCTCGAAGGCCGAAGTGTCGTCAATCGATTTCGAGAACGTGTAAGCCGCCAGCACCGAAAGATCGCGCCGTAAAGGACGGTTGAAAGTGACTTGAAGTGAGTTGAAACTGGAGTTGGCGCCACTGTCGATATAGTCGATGCCGCCGAAGTTCGGATTCGGCGCATTCGCGGTGGGATCTCCCGGCCCCGGCAGCGGCTGATCGATGTTGCGCGAGTAAATGAGGTGAGTTCCCTTCGATCCGGCATAGGACACAGTTACGGTTCCTGCAGTCGGCAGTTCCCGCTGGATCGTATAATTCCAGGCTTGTATATTGGCCGTGGTCAGGTTCGGACTCAGCGTGGAAAGCGAAGGCGGCGGCACGTACGATAAGTTCAGCGGGAAAGGATTGGCCAGCGTCAACAGACCGGCCTGGCTGGGAAAGAACACCCGGATATTGAAGTAAGGCGGATTAAAGTAGAGCGCCGAGTTCACCACCACCATGCCGGCGTCGTAGTAAATGCCGTAACCGCCCCGCATGACGGTGTGCGGCGTGAGCGACCACGCGAAACCCACCCTCGGGCCGAAATCCTTGTAATCCGGCCGGATGCCGGAGCGGGACAGCCCGTTTGTTCCCACCTGCTCCACCTGGCCGGTGGCGAAGTCATACGCGGCCATCCGGTTGGTAGGATCGGTGGGCGGTGTGTTGAATTCATAGCGCAGCCCCAGGTTCAGTGTCAGCCGCGGGGCGACCTTCCAATCGTCCTGGAAATACGCGTTGGTGGCGCTGGTGCGCAGGGTCTGCGTGTTGTCGAATGTGGATTGAATGGCGAAGGCCGGCAGGCCCAGCAGCAGGTCGCCGATGCCACTGCCGGAAAGCGCGCCCGCGAACGACATCGAGCCGCGGCCGTAGACATCCAGAATGCCGTTCTGCGCCAGCCAGCGATACTCCACGCCTATTTTGAGGGCATGGTTGCCGCGCAGAGTGGAAAGCGCGTCGGTAACCTGGTATGTCGTCGGATGCCGGTTGATGGGTAGGCTCGTCACATCGCCCACCGATGACAAGCCCGCGACGCTGACGCTCGGAAACCCGTAGTCCACCGGGTCGGTTGGCAGGTAATTCACCCCCCAGAGTTGATTGACATTCGTCTGGTAGTTTTGGGGCAGCAGCAGGCGCGTGGCGCGATTCAGGCCCAGCACGAGCGAATCGACCGTGCTCGGACTGAACACATGGTCGTAATGAATCAGGGCGTTGTGTCCGCGATCGTACAAGTAATCGCCGTATCCGGGTACCTGCGTGGAATTCTCGGCATACGGCTCATACAGGTTATTGTGCCCATAGCTATAACGCAGGGTAAGCCGGTCCCTGTCGGTCAGGATCTGATCGAGCCGTCCGTTGAACTGCCATGTATTGTCCTGCCCGATGGGTTGGGCCAGATAATTCCCCACCGTGCCCGGCAGATTCGGCAGCGGGTACATCGCCAGGACCTTGGCGGCCAGGGGATCGATCGACGAGGCCGGAATCCGGTTGCCGGGGAAAGGCGTCTGGGTATACGGATCGACGACCGTCGTGCCCAGCGCCGAAAGATCTCCGGAGCGTTCGGCCGCGGTCGGAACCGTGGCCAGTTGGCTCAAGCCCGAGCGTTCCCGCAAGGAATCGTAGCTGACGTAAAAGAACGTACGGTTCTTGACGATGCTCCCGCCGGCCCCGCCGCCGAACTGGTTCCGTACATATTCGGGCTTAGTGCTGCCATCGAAGAAATTGCGCGCGTCCAAGTCGCGGTTGCGAAGATAGTCATAAGCGAAGCCATGCCAGTCATTCGTTCCGCTACGGGTGATGACGTTCACCTGCCCGCCCGCATTCCTTCCGTACTCGGCGCTGTAACTGTTGGTGGCGATCTTGAATTCCTGGATGGTGTCCACCGAAGGCTGGAGCACGAACCGGTTCACATCCTGATCGTTGTTATCCACGCCGTCCAGCAGATAATTGTTGTACTCCTCGCGGCCTCCATTGGCGTGCATGGCGAACGAGCCGCGGGTGGAGAGTTCGGAGTTTTGGACCGGCGGCAGTACGCCTGGCGTCAGCAACGCAAGCTGCAGAAAATCGCGCTCGTTGAGCGGCAAGCTGTCAATGCGGCTCTGGTCGATGACGGTGCCCAGTTCTGAAGACTCGGTCTGGAGTTGGCGCACCCCTCCCCTATCGTCGATCGTGACCGTCTCCCGCCGGGCGGCGATCGTCAGGTGAAAATCCGCGCGGGCATTCGCGTTCACAGCAACCTCGACGCGCGCTTCGGTCGTGGCGAAGTTGGCAACCGAACAATCCACCGTGTACGCGGCCGGCGGCAGGTCGGCGAAATAGTAAAGACCCCTGCCGTCCGTAGCCGCTTCACGGACGGTCGAGCGCAGGGAGTCCGACGCCGCAACCTTGGCCCCGGCGATGGGCCGGTTTGCCGGATCCAACACGTAGCCCGTGATGCTTCCGGTGGTTACCTGAGCGGATAACGGCAGAACCGCACCCAGCGCCAAAAGGGCGACCGCTCGCAGGGCACGTATTATCGAATGGAGCGTCATTGTACAGCATTCAGAGGCGCTGGTTTGATGGTCCAAACAAACCCATCGTCGATCAGTTCGCGCGACTTAGGAAAGATGCCACCGGCTTCCGCGAGCATGTAGGTCATGCGCACGCGAATGTTGGTCTCCGGCACTGGGTTTACGATTGCCTGGGCCATCAGCCGCAGGACCTGAGCGGGATTCAGATCCAGACCGTTGATCTTGAGCAGCGGGGGAATGGCGTTCTTCGGCACCGCCGTTGAGCTGTCGTCGTGCAGGGGGCCAGCCAGTTCCGCGCAAATCCGGGCGAGTTCCGCCACCGTCACCTCGCCGGCGTTCGGACCGTGGCCCGTGACCAGACGGATCGGTCCGTAAACCTTCACCGTCTTGACTGTTTGCGGCAATTTGCCCGTCCGGTGGAATTCCGCCAACTCGTCCGTCATGACCTGGAATAACTCCGCCGGTGAGAGGTAGTGGCCACTCACGCGAAAATAGGAAGAGAGGTACGTATCGTTCCCCCATTTCGCCAGCATCTCCGTCAGCGCGGAGCGCAAATCGTTGGTGGAGATGTCAAACCCGGTCGCCGGCCCAACCATTTTAAGGAGATCGGCGTCGGCCACGAAACGGCTGCCTGCGTTGGCGGGAAGGTAGACCTCGGCAAGCCATTGCATCACCGAATCCTCCTTCGCCCATGCGGCCTCGGTGTCCGCCGCCGGCCGCAGGGCATCGGCAGGCAACCGCGGGTCCGCCGGATGCTCATAGGCATACTTCAGTGTCGCGTTGGCGGCAGTCTTGGCGAAGGCCGGCTGCAGATACTTTTCCACGCCGCCCAGTTCCACCCGAACCACCTGCATAGTCTGGCGGGGGGCGCTATCGAGAACGCTTTTCACGGCTTCCACTCCGTCCTGGGCCTTGACTGGATGCACGGGGCCGTTGGCCTCCGACATCCGCAAGACGTAGTCCTGCCAGAAGATCTCCGGCGCCGCTTCCGGAATCGGGGCCATCAGTGCACCGAATCGCCTGGAGGCTTCACGGAAGCCAACGAATTGGGCCGGGTTGGTGGCGGCGATTCCGCTCATGACAGCCGTGGTGTTGTACGGGCGGAGGGCTTGCAATATTTCGGTGTCGCCGCCAACCTCTGTAAAGATGCCTGTGATGGGCACTGGCACTTCGGCAGGCGGCAATCCAGCCTTGGTGATTGCCCGCGGCGCGGGACGGGTTGTTTTCAACGCCAGTTCCAATCCCCAAATGGACGCAGGCGGGCCGATAACCGCCTGCATCTCCTTCAGGCCTCCAGTTCCGCCCAAAGGAGCGCCGCTCACCGGGTCGCGCGCCTCGGCAAGAAATCGCTCCGCAACCGATTGCCGCATCTTCCAGCGGTCCTCCGGCGATTCCTGGCCGGAGAGTTCCAGCGTCGGGCGGTGCTGGTAGGTTGGTTCGTTCGACCCGTCATATCCCGCCTGAATCACGCCGCGACGAATATAATCCTTCACAAAATCCAGAATATGAGTCTGAGGGTTGCGCTTCTGAAGCGCCTCACTTACCGCCCCCGAAAACAGAAGGGTCGCGGTAAGATGGCCTTCCGGGCGCATTTGACGGTACCGCTCCACCAGCGGCAAGATGTGGCGCAACCGCTCTTCGCTCATCGCGATATTCACTTGATCCGTCACTCGCGCGTAGAGATAAATGTAAACCGGCTGGCCGGCGCCGGCGCCGGCGAGATAGCCGCCGGATAAGAGGCCCAATAAGACTAAAGCACAACGAGCGCATTTATGATTCATTTCTCTCCGTCTCCCGAGTTTGCGCCGATTGGCAATCGGCGCGAGGATGCCATCCTGCCCCAAAGGCATGGCAAAAAAAAAGACCTTCAAGACGGTGACGCCCGCCTTGAAGGTCTCTGTGCTGCATTGCGGCCTTACTTCGGAATCGTCACTGTGGCTTGGTTGGATGTACAGATTTCCGTGGTGCCCTGAATTGGCTGGACAACATAATAATAGGTAGAACCGTTCTTCAGGCCACTTCTGTCGTTATACACCGTGGACTTGCTCGTTCCCACCTGGGTGTACGGTCCCCCGTTGGCCGTGCCGCGCGATATCGCGTAGCCGGTAGCCTGGGACTGCGCGGTCCAGGTGAGCGTGATCTGCGCCGAGCCGACGCCGGACGGAGTGCCGCGGCCTGCGAGATTCTTGATGCAAGCCGTAAACACCGTCTTGTTCAACATGATGATCGACCAGGCTGTCTCAAAGGGGCTCTGATTGGCTTGGTATCCTGTGTCGTAGTCGTTTCCGTACCAATGGCCGTCCGCGTTCTGCAGTGTTACCAGCGTCTGGGCTACGCCGTCGCACGCATCCGTTCCGCCATTGGCAGGTGAAAGGGCGGCATACCAGTCGATTTCGTTCGCCGGATCGCTGGGATCCCCCGTGAAAACGCCAGGCGTTTCGGTCCTCAGGTACTGAATGGGCGAAAGAACTCCGCCGGGATTATGCAACAGCATCGACTTGGTGAACGAGAACATGCCGTACGAATAGGCCCTTGGCGAATAGTAGGCGCCATTGACCGTACTGTTGCAGAAGTTGTCGGCGTAAAATGTCTCCGTGCTATTCCAACGTTGATCCGGGTCGTTACTGGGATTCCCGAATGCCGTATTGTTGGTTCTGCCGATCCCATCCAAGGCCATCTGGACCATCCCGGACGGGGTGACGGCGTACGCTCCCCACGCATTGGAATAAGCGAAGGCTCCCCTGTATCCAAAGGCGCCGTAATCGTCGCCAATGCTGTAGAATGGGTCCGATCCCGTCGGGTGCGCCTGGGTGACGTCCTGGCTGTTGGTTACCCACACATTGTTCATGTCCTTTACAACTTGCGGAATAGCCAGGTTGAAGCCGCGGTTAGCTCCGATAAGACCGATAGCGGCCCACTGCGATGTGGAGTTGTCGTCACCCTGCTGGCAACCGTACAACCAACCGCCGCCCGAAACCCCATTTCCGTTCCCGCGATAGTACCCGGAGGAGCCAAAGCCGTTGCTAGAATCGTAGTCGTATTCGTACTGGCAGGCCGCGTACCAGTCCGCCATGTTCTGAACGATATTCTGATAGGTCAGTCCCAAAACTCCCGCCGGACCGGTCGGCGCAGTGGCGGTCGGGGCCTTACTTGCGACGAGGGCATCCATGAAAGGTCCGCCGGTATAAATGGTCTCGCCGGATCCATCGTTGGAATAGATCATCTGGCCGTCTGCGTTGCCATCGAAAGTAAAAGTGCATGGTGGCGACGTGCAGGACGTTGAGCCGGCATCGTAGTACACTTTCGTCGCCGGTAAGACGCACGTGCCATCCGTCTGCACCTGCGATCCATCGCTGCAACCATAGTTTACGATTGCCGGATTATACTGGTAGGTATTGGTGATGTTGGCTTGCGATGCCAGAGAATTGAACATTCGCGCCAGGCCGCGCGCCACATCGTCCGTGTAGGGATCGGTGGCCGGTCCCGTGGGTAAGTGTCCGCTGACCTCGAACGCCTGGACGTTCTCCGCATTGATCACGCCGGGGTAGGTGCAAGCATAAGCAGCCGCGCCCACCGTGGGGCAAGCGTAAGTCTGGGTATCCCAGCCTCCCCACTGAACGGTCGTGGTGCCGACTGTGGTCATGTTGCGCCACATGGTCTGGTGCAGGTACCAGAGGCCATCGTCGATCGCCACGTTAACCCGGGATGCCAGATTGTTGGCCTCCTGGATCAGGTAGTAGTTCGCCGTCCCGGAAGTGTGCTGCGTGGTGTCGGTCACTGTCACCGTGGCTGTCCATGCCGTGCCCACGCCGGCACTGGCCGGATATTGGTGGGTGGTCGAAATATCGTAGATACTCGAAAAGGTAACTGGCCCCGAGGTGCCGTCGCCGAAAACCCACTCTACCGTGACCGTGTCTCCGGCAACCACGCCGGCCGGCACGGTCGCGCCGAGAGTGACAGTGACTTCGGTGGTCGGGTTTATGGGGTAGGTTGTGTGCGGACTCAGCGGGTTGGTCGGGTCCCACGGTACGCTGAGAACCGTCAGGCCCGCCGCCGACATTACGGGAAGGAGCACAAACATCGCCACTACTGCCGCAAGGGAGATGCGCGATAATCCGTTTTTCATGTTTACCTCTGCTCTGCTTGGTTATGCTTCGTTACCATTTCTTGTTTCCAGTACATCCCACTCATCCCAGCCGGGTGCGAAGGCGCCGCCCGAACGGGGATAGTACGAGAGCCACCAAAGCGCCCACAAGGATCCCGGTTCCCGGCTCCGGAGTGGAGGTGCCGATTGGCTGCGCACTCGCGGTGCCGGTAAAAAAGTAATCGGTCTCGGAGGTGTTGGCGCTATCCACCGGGTGAATCTGCTCCAGGTAAAAGCCGCTGGTGGGGGCAGTAGTGGACACGTTAAAGGTGAGGGCTTCTTCCTGATTTGCTGCCAGGGTGAAGCCGAAGGCCATCGCCACCGACGTGTAATCGTTGCAGGTGGCTTGGCCGAATGTGCAGTTCAAAAGGTAGTTGTCGGTGCTACCCGGAACATAGTTTACATTCGCGAGCGTATTTGCCAGCGTGTTGGCTACGATAGTGCCGGCACCCGCGGTCCCCAGCTCACCACCGTAGTCGTAGTCCGGCGTGTCGATCTGCCAGGACTGATTGGATGAAGCCGTCCCCCCGGTATTGCCGTACTCGTTGAAGCCCGGTTGTTGCAGTTGCTCAAAAATCCAAAAACCCACGTTGTAGCTGCCCGCGCCTGGATTGTAGGTCAGCGTAAGGGTACCCAATCCGGTGCCGCCGCTGCTCGTGTCCAGGCTGCTGGAAAGCCCCGGAACAGCGCCCAGGCCTCCGAGGTTTGAACAGGCGGTTACGTTGCTCGATCCCGGGCAGTAGCTTGTTCCGTTGAGGTTAAGCAGGTAATCCGTGACATCCGCAAACATGGCCGGAGCCATTCCGAGAACACCAAGGCACATGCAGATAACTATGAGACGATATTTCACGCTGGGTTCCTCCTTATGCCAACTCAGGTTTGGCGACACAAATAAAGTTCCGCGACAAAAGCCCCTGGTTCCCATTGCCGCCTTGCTCACGACTTCGCTCCGGCCCGCTTTTCCGCGAGACCACCCGCAGATAAACCGGTGCCTTGCAAACAGGACTCCGCGCCTTAGAATATCAGATCCGGCGGCAAAGTCAAGATGGGAGTGGACGGAATCTCGCAAATGGGTTAAGTACTGGTACCAGAAAAAGTAGCGGAACTAACAACGCGGCCGTGTCCAAACGCCCGTCCGGTTGTTTAGCCGCCGCGCGCGGGCTAGGAAAACCCCTAGGGGCAATGCTGTTCACTTTGGTGGGGCAGACCATCGCACTTTGTGGTCTGCCGCCTTCGGGGAGCGTTGGCAGGCGACATAAAACGATCGCCTGCCCCACCAAAGTGAACAGCATTGCCCCTAGCGGGCGAAGTTCAGCGCGAGCG
>OBLW0100002773.1_pt1 | contig 14046 bp, 14 predicted proteins | sample 1520161 | NCBI WGS metagenome assembly OBLW01 (sample SAMEA3539309, study PRJEB22396) | soil metagenome | biome: tundra; feature: field; material: soil | place: USA | collected 2010-05 | depth 0.15 m
CAGGCCTAGGAAGCGGAAAAAGTTGAGCATCTTGACATCGTCGACCACGCCATAGGGGCCACTGAGAAAGGCGCGAATCGCGGTGACCGGCATCGAGCCGACTGCATACAGAAACAGCCCCAACAGGATGTATTTCAGACTGCGGAGGGCGATGTCCGCAGGACGCGGCAAGCGGAAACTGCGGCCGAGAATCGAGCGGCCTAGGCGCCACAAGTACTCGGACACGGTTCCCACAGGGCACAACCACCCGCAGAAGCTCTTGCGGAAAATCCACGATGCAGCGAGAAAGGCAATCAACAGGAACATACCGGCAGGGTGGAGGGTAGGTACGCTGCCGGACATCAGCAGGACCTTGAGGTTCATCAGAGAGGCGATTGGCAGCCAGCCTTCGACGCCTGGCGGACGAACGGCGTACGCGGACCGGCCGCCGGTTTCGTAATAACGGACGAACAGGTAGAACTCGATGCCGATCCACACATTGAGCGCCAGGAAGGCCATCTGGAAGGCGCGCCGCAGCGTTTGCGAATGGTCCTTGCCGGCGCGCTTCACCAGTTTCTTGCGGGTCTTGATCGGTGGTGCGGCTATAGCGGCCATTGGCATCCTACTTTCGCGGCGTCCCGAGTTCCCGCACTTCCCATTCGCCTTCGGCAACGTATCCGGTCTCTAGATACGAGTGGCCGGTCACCAGGCCCAGAACAAACCACCCCAGCACCAAGGCGCCCACGGCGAAGATGCTGTCGCCGATCATCCTCATCCAACGCAGTTGGTTCAGATGCCCGCTATGCAGGAACTCGGCCGAGCGCGCGTACCAGGTTCCATACTGCACCGAAGCCCAGGTCTGCGCCAGACCGATGGGCAATATGCTGATAAGCACCATCAGCGCGAGACCGATGTTGATGGCCCAGAAGGCGAACGACAGCGGGCCATTTTTCCACGCCCTGCCTGGACGAAGAGCCCGCAGACAGAACAGCATCAGCCCCAGCCCAAGCATGCCGTACACGCCGAACAGCGCCGTGTGGGCGTGCACCGGAGTGGTGTTCAACCCCTGCATGTAATAAAGCGCGATCGGCGGATTGATGAGGAAGCCGAAGAGCCCGGCCCCCACGAAATTCCAGAACGCAACCGCGATAAAAAATAGATGGGCCATTTGTAGGCCGTGACCCAGATGCGTTGCTGGCGGGAACGGGCCAGCCGGATGTTCTCCCACGCCTCGAAACCGATCAGCACCAGCGGAACCACTTCCATGGCGCTGAAAACCGCTCCCAATCCCAACACGACGTTTGGCGTTCCGGCGAAATACAAGTGATGGAACGTGCCGATGATGCCGCCGGAGAGGAACACCACCGTGGAGAACAGTACGGCCCGCGTCGACGTGACCACCGAGAGCAGCTTGAGCCGGGTCAGCAGGAACGCAATCACCACGGTAGCGAAGACTTCGAAGAAACCCTCCACCCACAGATGCACCACCCACCAGCGCCAGTACTCGGCGGTGACCAGATTGCTTCGCTCGCCGTACATCAGCCCGGCAGCGTAGAACAGCGGGATGGCGATGCTCGACAGCAGAAACATCAGGAGCAGGGAATGGTTTTCCTCGCGCCGGGCTATCGCCGGCTTGAGCGCGCGCCACATCAGCCATAACCAGAAGGTCAGGCCGATGAACAGCAGGATCTGCCAGAACCGGCCGAGGTCCACATACTCGTAACCTTGCGTGCCGAACCAAAACCAGAGGTTGCCGAGTTTGTGCTGGATGCTCATCCACTCGCCGGCCAGCGATCCCACCACGACGAAGATCAGCGCGCCGAATAACAGATCGACGCCGAGCCGCTGGCCCTTCGGTTCCGAGCCGCTGACGGCTGGGGCGACGTAGAGCCCCGTCGCGAGCCAGGACGTCGCAATCCAGAAGAGGCCAAGCTGCAAGTGCCAGGTCCGCGCCACGCTATAGGGCAGTATGCGATCGAGCGGAATTCCGTAGAAGCCAGACCCTTCGACGCCGTAGTGCGCCACGATGGCGCCGAGCCCGACTTGAACCACCCACAACGCCGCCACGACGAAAAAATACTTCGCGGTGGCTCTTTGCGAGGCGGTCGGCCTGAGGCCAAGCAACGGATCGCTCTCCGGGAGAAGCTCTCCGGCCACCGTCCGCGGCTGCGAACCGAAGTACCAGACCATGCCGCCCACGCCGGCGAGCAGCAGAACGAAACTGGCGATGCTCCACACGACGGTCCCGCTTGTCGGCTGGTTTGCGATTAGTGGTTCGTGCGGCCAATTCTGTGTGTACGTGACGTCCGATCCCGGCCGATTGGTCGAAGCGGCCCAGGCCGTCCACCAAAAAAACGCGTTCATCTGCCGCAGCTTGACTGGATCGCTCATCGCGCCGCGCGGGATGGCGTACTCGCTGCGGCCGTTTGAGAACACATCGGCGTAGTGGCGCGCCAGATTCTCGAAGGCTTTGGCGCGAACGGGATCGAGGGTGATGGCGCGGGTCGCCGGGTCATAGGTATTGGTCCGCATCAACAGTTGAAGCCGCGCCTGGAGGGCCGCCCGCTGTTCAACGCCGAGCCCCGCGTAATTCGGGGCGCCCGCTGCCTGAGCCCAGCGGTCGAGGATGAACATGCATTCGCGATGCAGCCAGTCGGCCGACCAATCGGGCGCCACGTACGATCCGTGGCCCCAGATGGTGCCAACCTCCTGGCCGCCGATCGATTGCCAGACGCCTTGTCCGCCCTGTATGTCGCGGCCGTCGAACAGGGCCGTCCCTCCAGCCACCAGAACCTGCGCCGGAATGGGCGGCGCGCTCGTGAGGATCTTGATCCCCACTCCGCCCAACACGGCGAAAGAGACGGCCATTACCATGCCCAGAGCGATCCACAGCTTCCTATAGTTCATGCCGGATACCTTTCTTGCGGAACCGTGCCACTGGTATGTCGACCGGCAGCGCGCCCTCAGTGCGCCTGTTCCATTTCGATCGCGTGCGGGAAGAGAACGTTGTTTTCCAGATGGATGTGCTGGTGCAAATCGGCTTCGAAAGCCGCCAGCGCCTGGTACAGCGTCTGGAAACTGATGCAGGCATCGGGCGGCGCGGCATAGCCATCGCTGATCGCGCGCATGTTGCGCAGCGCGCTGCCGGCCCCGTCGTGCTCGTCAATCATCATCGCAATCGGATTGCCCACGCTGCCGAAGGGAGGTGGAAGCACGGGTTCTTTCGCCACCACGGCCTCTTCCATGCGCAGAATGTACGGGAAGAGAACCATCTCCTCCTTCATCAGGTGGGTGGTCAGCTCTTCGGCCAGCCCGCTGAAGATCTCCCGCAGGCGCGGCAATTCGGGATGGTTCTTGCCGTGAACCGAACACACCTTGTCGAACAGCGGGCCCAGACGGCCGATTTCTTCGCGCGTATAAACGTGGTGCGTGGTCCGGATGTGCGCGAGCAGCTCCGAAAGAGGCTCGGCTTGCCAATTCCTGGTTGGCGCCGTTGCGGATGCCGGCTGGTTCGCCGCTGCCAGTGAGTCCGCCACCTGGTCAATGGATACATGGGCTGCCAGGCACGCCTGTTCCAGAGTTTGACCACCGCCGCAGCAATAGTCGATGCCCAGCTTTTCAAACACGCGGGTTGCGCCCGGGTTCTCCAGAGCCAGTTCGCCTACCGTCTTTTCCGCCGTAAAGCTCATCGTTTTTCTCCTCGATGTCCTGAGCGTACTCCGGGTGGGCATGGTGCGCCTATGACTTTTGTCACGGGGAACACAAAAATCCGGCGCGGCGACGACAGGCGCAGCCTATTCGGCGGGGTCCAGTTCAGCTTCTAAGGCCTTCAGATCTGGGATAACGGCGCGGCGGCCTTCTAGCTTAAGCAGTCCTTCCACTTGCAAGCGGGAGAGATTGCGGGAAACCAGCTCGCGTACGGTCCCGAGTTGCGCGGCCAGTTCCTGGTTGCTGCCCGGCAGCGAGAATTCGAGACCCGCCCCCGACGCCGTTCCCTCGCGCTGAGCAAGGCGTACCAGAAAGGATGCCAGGCGGTGACGCACGGTGGTGAACGAAAGCTCCTCGATGATTCCAACCAGCCGCCGCAGGCGTGCGCCCACCACGCGAAGCACCTTTAGAGCGACTTCGGGATGCGCCATACACAGAGCCTGGAAATCCTGCTTCCCGACAAAGAGTAGGGTGGCATGGTCCACCGCGGTGCCCGAAGCCGGGTAGCTGCCGCCATCGAAAACCGGCACTTCGGCGATCGAACTGCCCGGGCCATCGATGCTGAGCACCTGCTCACGGCCACCGGCCGAACTCTTGAAGATGCGGACGTTTCCGCGCTCCACGACGTACAACCCCGCGCACGGCTCACCCTCGCCGAAAACCATTTCCTGGGGGGCGAAATGGCGCGGCACAACGCGTTCGGCCAGGAATTGCAGTTCCGAATCCGTCAGACTGGAGAAAATGGCAACCTTTGCCAGCGTCCGCCGAAAGTCCGTGCGCGATTCAGCCACGGAGCTTATTGTAGCGAACGCACCAGCGGAGGCCGCCCTCCGAGCCGGCGCCTCCTAATCCCGTGCCGTCTCGGAGCGGCCTCCGAATGGAAAGCGCAGCCGCAGCACTTGTTCTCGATGCCGTTCTTCACGCAGGTAGCGGACTCTGGCGAGCAGTAGGTCGTCGAGCGAAATCATTCCGGCCAGTTGCCCGTTATTCGGGTCGACTACCGGAAACCTTGTGAGGCCGGTCTCGGCCATCCGCAACACCACGGCCCGCAGCGGCTCATCGGAATGAGCCACGACAGGTTCTCGCAGCGCATCCGCCAGCGACGCCTCCGCTGCCGGCTACTCCGTCAATTCACGCAATTGCGTGCGGGTGACCACGCCCTTCACGCGTTTCTCCCGATCCACCACTGGATAAAGATGCTGCCCGCGCCGCGCCGGCGTCCGTAGCAGTATGTGCCGCAGGTCCTCCATCGTCGCCTCGGCCGGAAGCGCCACGAGCGCGGGTTCGCATCGCCTCCCGCACTAAAAGGACCTCAAGCGGATCGGTCGAATATTCACGCAACAGGTGGAACCCGCGCCGCGCGACCTTTTCCGTCAGAATGGACCGTTTCAGCAGCAGCACCGTTGTGCCGTGCCCCTGCAGCACAGTACCGCTTGTGCTTCCGTAAATCCTCTTCGATGTACGGCTTCGTCTTCCTTCCGTCGTCGCGATCGAGCAGTCGGAAGTGAAGGGGACCATTGAACTGGCTACTTTGCGGCGCGCCGCCGCGGCGCTCGATTGCACGCTCGTCTATGCCTTCGTCCCGAAGAGGCCGCTCGAAACGATGGTGCGCGAACGCGCGCGGCTTTTCCGGCGCCGGCGCAGAGGGCCGGTGGAGCACTCGATGCTGTTGGAAGACCAGGCGGTGACGGGAAAGGACACGGAAAAGCGCCTTAACGAGATCGTGCGCAATACGAACCCCCGGCTCTTCTGGGACTAGACAGTGGACGATCTTTTCGATCAGCCCGATGAAGCGACGCCGCTGACGCCCGAAGAACAGCGCGAACTGAACGAAGCCGAACAGGAGAACATCGTGCGCGGGCGGGAATGGGCGCTCGGCCGCCGCCGAGATCCGCTCATCGAGAGGTTCGTCACGGACCTGCACAAGCGGATGCTGGGCGACGTATGGCGCTGGGCCGGGAAGCTCCGCAGGAGCGAACGCAATCTTGGGATACCATTCTATGAAATTCCCGCGGCGCTGCGGCAGTTGCTTGACGAGGCGAAGGCGTGGATTGAATACAAGTCCTACGCACCCGATGAAATCGCGGTGCGCTTGCATCACCGCCTTGTGCAGATTCATCCGTTCCCGAACGGGAACGGCCGGCATGCCCGGCTGATGGCCGATTTGCTGATCATGCGGCTTGGCGGCGAGCGGTTCTCGTGGGGAAGCGCCCATCTGCAGGCCGCCGGCGAGGTGCGCGGGCGCTATGTCGCGGCCCTGAAGGCCGCCGACAATCACGATATCCTCCACTCCCGCGCCGGCAAGGTCCGCCTGCTGCGTCGCGAAGAGCTTCCCGAAGACTGGGACCCGTCTGCTGTTGGTCGCCTTACGGTCTGGGAAGTCACCCAGCACCTGATCCGGAGCCTCGACCAAAAGGGAGAAAAGGAAACGGCGAATCTGAAGTCGAAGATCGGCGGCATGGCGGAGATTGCCCGCGACCTAGCCTACCGGCTCTACACGCTCTGCGAACGCAAGGGCTGGGCGGAGGAAGCGGGCTACTACAACAGCCTTGTGGTAGCGTGGCCATCCATGGCGTCGGAGGCGTTTGAACTCTCCGGATCGTGACGGATGCGGCGGCAGGAAGGATAATGGACTTGTTATGACCAAGCAGGAGACCATCGACGAGATTACCCGGCGTCTGGTGGAGGCTTGCCAGCCGGTTCGCGTCTATCTGTTCGGATCGGAGGCGCGCGGCGATGCCGGTCCGGACAGCGATTTAGATTTCCTGGTCGTCGTTCCCGACGACGCCGGCGAAGACGTATTCCGCTCCGGACGCCTGCGACAGGCGATCGGCGGGGTCGGCCATGCCGTGGATGTCATTCCGTGGCGGAGGACCGACTTCGAAGGGAGGGCGGCCTACGTAGTCGCGTCGCTGCCTGCCACCGTGGTGCGTGAGGGGAGGCTCCTGTATGACGCCGAACGAGTGGCTGCTTGACGAAACTCGCAGATTGGTGCAACGTGCGCAGAGCGACCTACGGGCCGCGGAGATGTGCGCGACCGAATTACCGGCAACGGCGCTCTTTCACTGCCAGCAGGCCGCGGAGAAGTTTCTAAAAGCTTGCTTGACCTGGAACCAAAAGGCCCTTCGCAAAACGCACGAGCTGGACGAATTGGCTGCGGCATGCGCCCTGATCGACCCGACCCTGGAATCCGCCCTCGATCCGGCCACCGCTCTGTCGAAGTACGCCTGGCAATTCCGGTATCCGGGCGCCCCTTACCAGCCGGACGCCCAGGAAGCGGCGGTCGGTCGCGCCCTCGCCGAGCAAGTGAGGGTGGAGATCTCAAACCGGTTGCCGCAGGGCGCATTCCGGGAAAGCGAATCGAGCTAATAGCCATCACCAATAGCGAGCGCGTCGGCAAGGCTCTGGATCTGCTGAAGGACGGGCTGCGTCCGCACGTGGAACGCGAGCTGAAGGCGACCTACAAGGACCGCTGGATGGATACCGCCCGGCCTAGTTTTCCGGATTGGCAGCAGACAGGCAGTCCTCCAACACCCCACAAACCTGCTCTGCCGCGCCCGCCTCAGAAACCAATATCGACGCCCCAGCCACCGGCGCAGAAAGCAATCCCATCGCTGCCAACAGCGCCGAAGACGCCGCCGGCGGCGGCGGATACAACCCCAAACCCTAGTAATCGGCATCAGCCTGGCCCCAGATGCCTTTCAGGCGTTGCGCAGCCGTGAGCGCCGCCGTCCCCCCGCGGGCCAGCTAAGGGGCGCTCTTGGCCGCTACACGCCTCGTCTGGAACGAAGAAGACACCGGCCGCGGACCGCAATCGTCAAACCGGCTTCCGGATGACCCGCCGGCGGCGCCGGAGCCGAAGGCGCTTCCGGCTGGTTAGCGCGCCGTGGCCGGCGGGCTGATCGGAGGAGACTTTAGAACGCATCCGTAGGATCCGGACGCAAGGCCTTGAGCCCGGATTCGAGATTGGACAGCCGCGCCAGCAACTGTTTCTGTTTCTCCCAGGATGCCAACTGCAGCAGAATCCGCTCCACGGCCTCGTCCACCGCCCCCACCCGCTTCAGGACCGCCGCGCCTTCCGGACGTTCTCCAGAAAATCCTTCAGTCCCGCGACATCATGGTACGCCTGGTTCAGCGTGGGCACGCCGGAACGTACCAGCGCATTCGCCGGGCGCATGCAAGCCGAACTCACCATCCCAATCACCGCCGCCGGCAGCGTGGAAGAAGCCGTCGCCCAAGCGGATATCATCTGCACCGTCACCTCGGCAAGCGAGCCGGTCCTGAAGGGCGCCTGGGTTCGGCCTGGTACGCACGTCAACCTGGTTGGTTCCAGCTATGCCGGCCCGACCGAAGTCGACAATGACTTGGTGGTCCGCTCCCGCTTTATCGCCGACAGCCGCGAGGCCATGCTCCGGCAGGGAGCGGAGTTCCTCCGCGCCAAGGAGGCCGGCCTGATCGGAGACGACCACATCGTTGCCGAGATCGGGCAGGTGCTCGCGGGCGAGATTGAAGGCCGCCGCTCCCCCGACGAGATCACGGTCTATAAGTCCATTGGCCATGTCGTTCAGGATTTGGCCAGCGCTTGGGCCCTCTATTCGCAACCCGAGTAGCTGCCCTGTCCGAAAGGCAATACCGCATTAACCTGCGGCATTCGCCTATAAGGGAACTCCTTCCGGCGAGACCACAAGAAAGAGCCCAGCATCTCGCATTCCAGCGCCGTGTTACGGTAAGCCATGGCGCAAGAAGATGCGGCTTCGAAGATTCCGGCCGGGGCGGCCAAGCCGGGCAGAATATCCATCCCCAGTTTCTTAATCGACAAGCACTTATCCGACCTCCACGGCTCCCATCTCAAAGTCTGCCTAATCCTGTGCGCCCAACAGGCCCGCGCCGGGCGAAACAAACAATTCTCCTACTCCATTCCCAAACTCATCCAAGCAACCGGCTTATGCGAAAGAGCCATAGGCATGGCGCTCGGGAAGCTCGAAAAGAACGGCGTCATAGACCGCCAGAAGAACCCGGGCCCTACCGGAAACCGTTACCTCATCATCTGGGAGGAGCCGGCGGCGGAAAACAAGAAACCGGCCAAGGCAGCGTCAGGAACAAAGCGGCGCCCTGATGCGGGATCACGAAAGCCGCAGCCGCCGGCGGCAAGCACAGAAGAAATACCGGTGATATCCGATTCAGACCCGCTCGGCCTAGACTCTCTCGTATCGCAAGAGCCGGCTATAGCAGCGTCTGATACAAAGCGGCGCCCCGATGCGGGATCACGAGAGCCGAAGAAGCCGCAGCCGCCTGCGGCAAACGAGGAATCAATTCCGGCAAGCGGAGAAATAGTAGTGGTATGGGATCCAGCAGACCCGCTCGGCCTAGACTCTCTCGTATCGCAAGAGCCGGCCAAAGGGGCGGCCAAGACAACACAGCGTCGACAACGGATCAAGAGGCCTCCGAAAAAACCTCTCGTTGAGATGCACGTGCCGTACCTGATCGATGATCCGGAGTCGGCGCCGACGCCGGCGGCAGAGAAGATGGAAGACCAGGGAGCCGGGCGGCCGGCCAGCGCTGGTCCGCATTTTTGTTCCGCGGGCGCTTCCGCGGGCGCGCAGAAAAATTTAGGGTACCGGAGAGACGTTTACCTAGTCTATAGGGTCACCGAGATGGGTTTTAGAGGTGCGCTACCCATCGGGGATTCCCCTGTGTGGACACGATTTGATGTGAACTATTGTTCACATCAAGGCCAATCCACATGAAACTCGGCGAGCAAAAACCTGCTATACCGGCTGCCGTCCGGGCGGCTCTTCCAGATATAGATTTCGGCGATCGGCTGGTCGGGTAGGACGATGTCTGGTAGGACAGCGTGATCCCCGAAAGCGCCAAGGGAAAAGTGATCGTGTTACCGGAAACCGAATACCCCGATGGCTGCAAAACGACCGTCCCCTGGTAGACCACCAGCGTTCCGCCCAGCGGGGTCTCGTTCAGGGTAATCGTCCCCGACGCGGCCGTCAGGTTGATGCTGCGCTGGAGTACACCATTCCCCATGTCGACCGTGGTGATGTTGGCGATCGTGGTGCCCGAGTTGATGCTAGGATCCTGGCCAGGCATGGTCAGCGGGCCGGCGGCCTGGCCGAAGTTCCCATCCAGGCGCTGCATGGCGGCCCGATACCAGAAGCCGCCGGTTCCCACATCGATCTGCTGGCCGGGGACGATGCCCGTGTAGTGTACGCCGTCCGTCGAAATCTGGTGGCTGATCGAAGTGAGGTTGGCCGCATAGTGCTGGTCGGCGGTGAACAGGACCGTCCCCGCCGGCGCCGTGATTTCCAGGGATTGCGCCATGCCCGAGTTGCTGAAGGTCCGCTGGAAGAAGCTGACGTCGCGGATGGTCATGCTGAGGTTGCCTACGAAGTCGGCCAGGACGATGCGGAGCTGCTGTATGCTGCGGGGATCGAAATCGGCGATCCAGTCGCCCGAGTACTTGCCGGCCGAGCCGTCGATGCTCAGGTTTTCCGGGGGCAGGTCAGCCGCCAGGTCTTCCTTCAGGACGCCGTCCGGGGTGGAGGTGAACTCGACCAATGAGATTCCCTGGTGCGCCGGCAGGGAGATCGTAACCCGGTTGATGATCTGCGGGGTATTGAAGGTGAAGACCAGCTCCACCTGGCTGCCGGTCCATATGAAAGCCGTCTGCGGGAGGCCGTCGAGCAGCAGGCTGATATCGGTGGTGGAGGATCCGGTGCTTGCCACTCCGATATTCGCCGAATCCGGGGTTACCTCGGCGCTGTTCGATATAGGCGGCGTGGCCAGGCCAGCGTTGTAGTCGATGTTCGCGGTGGTTGAGGGGTCTAGGCGCGTAGAGTTGATGAATTCCTCGCTATAGAGCCGCTGGGAGGGCTGGTAGAGCCGTTCCCGGATCATCTGGCGGGTGCTGTTCTGAGTGCTGGCGAACAGGTTGTAAAGGGCCGCGGCGTCGTTCTCGGTATCGAGCAACTGCTGCATGATGCCTTGGGCATCCTGATTCAGGATTGTGAAGTTTGTTTCCACATCGCCGGCAATAGCGGGCGGATTCCCACATATGTCGCCATAGGCGCGCGTTTGGCCGCTCGGCCCTTAAGCCCGCAAATATTTCAGCCGGCCGCCCGGCTCCGGAAATCGGGTGGCTCCGTCCACTGTGCCGCATGCCACTCCAGTAGGGCGCGGCTCTTTGCCGACGCCAGTTTCCCCAGGTATGCGATCCAGTTGCCGGGCCGGTAGACCCGCGGCCCATCCGCCTGCGGCTCATACGGGGACCACCACAAAACCACAACCCAGTCTTTTCCGTCTGCATCCGGCGTCCAGATCGCAAAGTCTTCCAGTGTGATCTGGTCCGAGATCCGTACTCGGATATGGCGGTCTTCATAAAGCAAGTACTTCCCGATCAGGGCGCGTGTGATCTTCGTCGGATGTGATGACGCCACTTCACGCGCATATCGAATGGCCTCCCCGAGTTCCCGATCCAGTGCCATTACATTCTCCTCAGACCGGTGCCGGCCCGGCCTTTGCAATTGCTTCGAACTTTTCGAACTCATGCATGATCGCCTGGGACAGAGTGTGCAGCTTCTGGAGCAGTTCGACCGGCTGGCCGAACTCGACGCACAGCATGCCGGGGCCAAGCCGCACACCGGGCCCCAGACTGTCCAGTGAGAACCTTGTAACGGCATCTCCCGCCGGGATAGTGATCCTGGCCGCCACCAGATGTTCCCGGGATGCGCGTAAGAAGCCCTGCAAGCGCTCGTGGCGGCGCTTCTCGACGTGATCGTCGCCTTCACCCTCGAAAACCGCCAGCCGGCCCAGGAGCTGCAAGCGGTCGACCAGGAAAGTACGCCCGGCCTGATAGCCTCCGAGCTGATGCATCAGTACTATGGCCCGCCGCCGTTTCAATCCGAACATCTCCTCGATCACGGAACGATCCACGACGGGCGCGTCGAAGCGCTCCAACGCCGCCCGAATCTCCGGAAGTCGCACTAACCACTCAGCTTTGGCCGGCATGATTGTGACACCCCTCACTCGATTATGTTAGTGCACAGTTGTGTCAGGCAAGTGGAAAAGTTACTTATGATAATCCCGGTTATAGACAACAACCGAGATAACCAACAGTCAGTTGCTGGACTTACTATGCCTTCCGGCGTACTGTGAGCCATGGCCTTGGCAGCGATCACTCTCATCGAACCGGCGCAGCATTCGGAACAGAACCCTCTACGCAACGCGGTTCAATCGCTGGTGCTCGACGGCTTGTCGTCGCCGCACACACGGCGGGCCTACGAGCAGGCCCTGGAGGGGTTCCTGATCTGGCTCTGCGCGGATACGGCGCGTCCGTTCACCAAGGCCGCGGTCCAGAGGTATCGAACGGAGCTTCAGGCCAAGGGCCTGGCATCGGCGAGCGTCAACGTCCGCATCTCCGCTATCCGACGGCTGGCACTGGAAGCCGGCGACAATGGACTGTTGGCACCCGAGATTGCGGCGGGCATTGGGCGCGTCAAAGGCGCCAAGCACTCCGGTGTGCGCCTGGGCCGCTGCCTCACCCGCGAGCAGGCTGAGGCACTGCTGCGTGCGCCGGACCCGTCCACCGTGAAAGGCGCACGGGACAGCGCCATTCTGGCAGTGCTTTTCGGCTCAGGCGTACGCCGCGGTGAGGCTGCCGCCCTGGCATTCGAACATTTGCAGCAGCGGGAAGATCGCTGGGTCATCGCCGATTTGGTCGGCAAACACGGCCGCATTCGCACTGTTCCGATTCCCGACTGGGTGGACGCCGCGATCAGGCGGTGGGCCGATGCAGTAGGCCTGAGGACTGGTCGCGTATTTCGGCGCCTCGACAAACGGGGCCGGGTTCGCTCGCACCGGCTGTCCGAGCAAGCCGTCTTCAATATTCTGAAGACGTACGCCGATAAGACTGGAGTTCTCGTAACGCCCCATGACGCACGTCGTACCTACGCCCACCTCGCTTACAAAGGCCATGCGCCCCTGGAGCAGATCCAGTTCTCTCTCGGCCACGCCTCGATCATGACAACCGAGCTCTATCTGGGCGTTCGGCAAGACCTTCAGGACGCGCCCTGTGACCGGTTGGGGATCATCCCGTGACGACAAGCAGTTCGTCGCTGACCCGTCTGGTCCGTCTCAACGCCAACGGCCGGGCAAACGGGCTTTCCCGACGGCCGGAAATCCGTCGGATCCTTGGAGACCATCTGGATTGGTCTGTGTTATGATCCGGTTGGATTGACCACCGGCTGCGTCGACCGGTTTTGGATCCCCGCCTGTTTTCGCGGCCAAGCCTTCAACCATACCCACTGACTTAGCCGAAGACCAGCGCCTTGCCGCCCTCGACCGCTGCGGCATTCTCGATACGCCTTCCGATATTCCTTTCGACTGCATCACGCGTCTGGCAGCGCAATTCTTCGATGCGCCGATGGCTGCAATCAGCTTCGTCACGCATGATCGAAGCTGGTTTAAATCCATCTACGGCTTCTCTCAGTCCCAACTCGCCCGCCCGGCGTCCTTCTGCTCACACACGATCGGCTGTCCCGAAGCCCTTGTGATACCGGATGCTACCGCAGACGATAGATTCGCCGGTCTTGCTCTCGTCGCCGGTCACCCGTGGGTTCGCTTCTATGCTGGAACGCCCGTGATGGCTGCGGATGGATTCGCCGTCGGCGCCGTTGCCATCATGGATACGCATCCTCGCGGCCCGCTTTCGCAATCGGATATGTGCAGTCTGCGGGATTTCAGCGCGCTCGTCAGCCGGGAATTGAATCGCAGATCGTCTGCCGGTGACGCGTCGTCAATCCTGTCCGCCATTGTTCAGAGTGCGGAAGACGCCATTATCAGCATGGACCTGAACGGCATCATCCTGACCTGGAATCCTGGCGCCGAGCGTTTATACGGATACTCCGCCGCGCAAGTATTGGGGCGCCCGATCAATGTGATCATCCCTTCGGACCGCCGCGAAGAAGCGCGCGACCTGTTCAAAGCGGCCCGGCAAGGGCGACCCACCATGCATCGCGAGACTGTCAGACTTCACAAGGACGGAACCAGACGGTTCGTATCGCTGAGCAAAGTCGCCGTTAGAGACAGGTATGGCAACCCTATCGGAGTCGCGGCTATCTCTCACGATAGTACCGCGCTGAAACTTGCCGAAGCGAGGCGACTGGAAACCGAAGACCGCCTCAAACTGGCCCAGGAGGCAGCCGGGCTGGGTATCTGGGATGCGTCTGTACGCAGCGGCAGCGCCACCTGCTCGGAACAGTGGTTTCGGATTTATGGATTGCCTGCGAGTCAGACGACAATGTCTTATGCTCAATGGCTTTCGACCGTGCATCCCGAAGATCGCGATCGCGC
>OBLW0100002774.1_pt1 | contig 14044 bp, 7 predicted proteins | sample 1520161 | NCBI WGS metagenome assembly OBLW01 (sample SAMEA3539309, study PRJEB22396) | soil metagenome | biome: tundra; feature: field; material: soil | place: USA | collected 2010-05 | depth 0.15 m
CGTTCATATGTTTGGGGCAAAACCTCTCGCATCATCTCAGAACGGATTCGGCCTGCCGACAGTGATTCAGGATCAAAGCTGCCTTCTCACTCGGAGTTTGGCTGTTGAATTGCCCTGCATTACACGAAGGATTATTTCTCAAAGAAAAGAAGATGCGATTGTCTGTGATAGGTGTCACTGTACTGAAACGCGCTAGGGGTTCAAATAAGCACATGGAAGCAACATCAAGCTAGTTCGGAGTACCAGTGTGCCTATGAGAACCATAGTTCACCTAGATTGAGAAATTCGTCACGCTCTTGTTCGGAAAGAAGCAATTGTGAAGATTATTGGGATTAGCGGGTTAGAGAATTCCGTGCCTTTTAAGCAAGCCAAGTGGCCTGGCTTGGAAGAGCGCGAGTACCGCATCGCACAGGGGATGGATGCGGCGGCCGCTTTGGTAGTTGACGGGCGATTGGTCGCGGCTGCGGAACAGGAGCGGTTCAGCCGAAAGAAACACACCGGCGATTTCCCAATCGATGCAATCCGATTCTGTCTCGAGGACTCCGGAATCTCGATTTGTGAGATCGGCGAAATCGCTCATGGTTTTGACTATGCTCCGTATCGCGAGCTTTATCTGCGAGATGGAGTTTCGGCCGAGCTTTACCAAAAGGTATTCTCTCGTGATGCGCTACTGGAGCAGATCCGCAGAGATCTTCCAGGATTTCCTGAAGCGAAAGTATTCTCAGTCGGCCACCATCTGGCCCACGCCGCCAGCGCGGCTTATACCTCGGGTTGGGACGAGTGCCTGGTCATCGTAAACGATGCGATGGGCGAAACCGAAAGTCTAAGCGTCTACGACTTTCACGACGGCAAGTTGGAAAGGCTCCGCACTATCGGTGCCAATGACTCAATCGGCATTCTCTATTCTCTTGTCACGCTGCATCTCGGATTCGACTTCAACTCCGATGAATACAAGATCATGGGACTGGCGCCGTACGGCGACCCTGCTCGCTTTCGGCCATTTTTCGAAAAGTCAGTGGAGCTCCGCGATGATGGCTCTATCCGAATTCCCATTCTGAAGCAGAACCGAACTCGCGAAGAGCGGGAAAGCTATCTGGCGACGCGTGCATGGCTTGACCAGCATCTAATCCCGCGCAGGCTCCACAATCATTCTGTCAATTCAAACCATGAAGACGTGGCTGCTGCCCTGCAGGAATGCCTTGAGCGGGTCGTCATGCATGTCTGCGAACACTTCGGGAGACAGACCGGGTTGCGGCGGGTTGCCCTTGCGGGAGGCGTTGCACTCAACTGCACAGCGAACGGCAAGCTGATCCGTTCCGGGTTGTTCGATGAAGTCTACGTGCAGCCGGTTTCAGGGGATGACGGCGTTGCTCTTGGTGCGGCTCTCTATCGCACGTCCCTGGTCGAGAAGATCCCAAATCACCGTTTTCCTGCCCCGCTCTTTGGTCCTCAATACTGCCAATGCGAGATCGAGACTGCTCTTCGACACTTCGACGGCAAGATCCAATGGCGCCGCCTCGATTCTCTTTCAGACACTTGCGCTTGTGCAGCACGCCTGATTGCAGATGGGCGAGTGATTGCCTGGCATCGGGGACGGATGGAATACGGTCCGCGCGCGCTCGGCAATCGCAGCATCCTGGCCGATCCCAGGCGCCCGGAAATGCGCGACCGCATCAACGCCATGGTCAAAAAACGGGAGTCCTTTCGTCCTTTTGCACCTGCCTGCTCAGTGGAAGAGGCTCATCGCTGGTTTGATGTCGCTCCGGGCATTGAGCTGCCCTATATGATCAGCGTCGTCGATGTTCGTCCTGAGGCTCGGGCCTTGCTTCCTGCCATCACTCATGTGAACGGCTCCGCTCGTCTTCAAACTGTTTCAGAAAACGACAATCCAGATTTTCATGCCCTTCTTTTGGCCGTGGGTGAGACCACAGGCCGGCAGATGGTGCTGAACACCAGTTTTAACGTCAAAGGGCAACCGATTGTGAACACACCCGAAGAGGCTATTGAGACCTTCCTCGGGACAGGCATCGAGTTTCTGTTCCTGGAGAACTTCCATGTCAGTCGTTCCGCTGCTTGAGCGAAATCACACAAAAGTCGCTTACCCTCGCAACAGCACGATTGCCGAGCTGTTTTCGCAGCAGGCAGCCCGCACGCCCGATGCCACTGCTGTTGTCGCAGGCACCAGCAGCCTGAGTTATCGGGAACTGGATGAGCGTTCCAATCGCCTCGCCCGCCATCTGCAGAGCCTCGGCGTCAGACCGGAAACGCTCGTCGGCATTGCGATGGGGCGATCAGAGTCTCTCGTCATCGGCCTGCTTGCGATCCTGAAGGCCGGGGGAGCCTATGTTCCATTGGATCCCACCTATCCCGCCGAACGCCTGTCCTGGATGATTGAGGATTCGGGCATGCCGGTGCTCCTCACCACTGCGGAGACGCGCGAGCGAATCCGTTTACTGCCGAGCCATCTCACTGTTGTTGATGCCGGCGATTCAATTGTTGCACTCCAAAGCCCGCAGACTGTGCGTTCCACCGCCATCAGCAGCAACCTGGCATATGTGATCTACACCTCCGGTTCTACTGGCAAGCCAAAAGGTGTGATGGTCGAAAACCGGAACGTCGTGAACTTCTTTATAGGCATGGACCAGGCTATCGGTTGCGCGCCCGGGGTCTGGCTTGCCGTCACTAGTATCTCCTTCGACATTTCTGTGCTGGAACTTCTGTGGACCTTGACCCGCGGGTTCAAAGTGGTTATCCATGGCGACGATAACTTCGGAGCCGTTGCTGATGAGATCGCCAGCCACCGTGTCACGCATCTGCAAATGACTCCGTCGCTGGCTCGGATGTTAACGCTAGATCCTCGCGCATTTGCCGCTTTGGGCTCGCTCCGGCAATTACTGCTGGGAGGCGAGGCGGTGCCCGCATCCCTCATCGGGCTCCTTCGCAAGGGTTTCAAAGGCGAGATCCACAACATGTACGGACCTACAGAAACCGCCATCTGGTCCACGACATGTCGTGTTGAAGATGTGGGCAGCATAGTGCCGATCGGCTGGCCGATCGCCAATACGCAAACCTATTTGCTCGACTCGCAATTGAATCCCGTGCCTGATGGAGAAGTCGGAGAAATGTTCATCGGGGGCGACGGTGTAGCCCGCGGCTATTGGAACCGTCCCGATCTGACTGCCGAGCGATTTCTTCGTATCCCCGCTCTCTCGGAACACCGGATCTATCGCACCGGCGACCTGGCCCGCTACCAGCCGGACGGAAATATTGAGTTCCTCGGACGTGCCGACTACCAGATCAAGCTGCGAGGCCATCGCATCGAGCCTGGCGAGATCGAAGCCATCCTCGAGCAACGCCCCGGAGTCACACAAGCTGTCATTGTGGCTCGTGAAGATCGCGAGGGCGATAAGCGCCTGGTGGCCTATCTCGTAGCCGAATCCAGAGGAGCCGACGCGGCCGCCATTCTACGCAGCGCTCTCGAATCGAAATTGCCCGACTACATGGTTCCTTCCGACTTCGTCTTTCTCGCTTCATTACCACTCACGGAAAACGGGAAGATAGATCGCAAGGCTCTTCTCAAACTAGATCGGCCGAGCCTCGCCGCAAATCCCGCTACGGCACCACTGGGAAGCAGACCCGCAAACGAAGTTGAACGCATTGTCGCCGCCGCTTGGCAAGAGGCGCTTGGAGTCCAAACCATCGGTGTGAATGACAACTTTTTCGATGTCGGAGCTCATTCCCTCACGGTCGCTGAGGTGCATGCCAGGCTGCAACAGGCGCTGGGGCGCGAGATCGCTCTCGTCGATCTGTACCAGTTTTCCACGGTGAGCACGCTCGCCGCCCATCTTGCAGGAACACAGCAGGTCGTTGCGGCGGCCCAGCTTTCGGATCGTGCACAGCGCCGCAGGTTAGCCCGACAGCGCTGAAAGGCATGCGATGAAACCCTCCGCCCGTATCGCGATCGTTGGCATGGCGGGCCGTTTTCCCGGAGCCCACAACATTACCGAGTTTTGGCAGAACCTGCGCGATGGCGTGGAGTCCGTCCGTGATCGCACCAACGCCGACCTCATCGCTGCCGGCGCAACGCCTGAAGAACTGGCTAACCCCGACTACGTCAAACGGGCCGCGCTGCTCGACGATGTCCCGATGTTCGATGCATCCTTTTTCGGATTGAGTCCGCGAGACGCGGCCATCATGGATCCGCAGCACCGTCACTTTCTTGAGTGCGCCTGGGAAGCTCTGGAGGATGCAGGGCATCCACCGCAGCACTTCGACGGATCGGTCGGTGTCTTTGCTGGATCGGGCATGAACACTTACCTGATCCATAACTTGCTCGCCAACCGGCGTCTACTTGAAGGCGCTGGCTTGTTCCAACTCAAACAGACCGGCAACGACAAGGATGTGCTGGCCACGCGAGTTTCCTATCAGCTTGATCTGCGCGGCCCCAGCATCAACGTGCAGACCGCCTGTTCCACGTCCCTCGTTGCGGTCCATCTCGCCTGTCAAAGCCTGTTGAATTACGAATGCGACATGGCGTTGGCCGGCGGAGTCACCATCGAAATTCCGCATGGGCTCGGGTACATCTACCGCGAGGGTGAGATTCTTTCCCGAGACGGTCACTGCCGTTCGTTCGATGCAGCATCCAGTGGCACCGTATTTGGAAGTGGCTTGGGGATAGTCGTTTTGCGGCGCCTTGAAGACGCGCTCGAGGATCGCGACCATATCCGCTCGATCATTCTCGCATCGGCGATCAATAACGATGGTGCGCGCAAGGTCGGCTATCTGGCGCCCAGCGTTGAGGGCCAGGCCGAGGTAATTGCAGAGGCGCTTGATGTTGCGGGCATACGTGCCGACGACATCTCCTACGTTGAAACGCATGGAACTGGGACCGTGGTCGGTGATCCCATCGAGATCCGGGCACTTACGCAGGCCTTTCGCAAAACGGCTACCCGAAGCGGTTACTGCGCCATCGGGTCGTTGAAGTCGAACGTAGGTCACCTGGATGCCGCAGCCGGTGTTGGCGGCCTTATCAAGACAATCCTCTCGCTTGAGAATGCGCAACTGCCTCCGAGTCTGAATTTTCAAAACTTGAATCCTCATATTGAACTGAAGGATGGTCCTTTCTTCGTCAACAGCAAACTTGGCGATTGGCCACGCAACGGATTGCCCCGGCATGCGGGTGTTACAGCGTTAGGCATTGGCGGTACCAACGCCCACGTTGTGCTTGAAGAAGCGCCAACGCCGGTCGTAGTGCGCAAGCCGACGCCCTACCAGCTCTTGACGGTATCTGCTAAAACCGAAGCGGCCGCTGACCGCGCCGTTGCCAATCTTGCCGCTCACCTCCATGCGCACCCTGAACTCGATCTGGCCGATGTTGCCTTCACCTGCCATCTTGGGCGCCACGCCTTTGCGCATCGCCGCGCAGTCGTCGTAGACGATACTCCGAAAGCAATCGCCGCGTTCGCCGAGGGAGAGCGCAAGCATCTCGCCTCAGCCTTGGCCGCCAACATCGCGCCGCAGGTTGCGTTCATGTTCTCCGGCCAGGGTTCGCAATATGTCAACATGGGGCGCGAACTTTACGGGCACGAGCAAGTTTTTCGCGACACCCTTATCCTCTGCGCGCAACAGCTTCAACGATCGCTCGGCATCGATTTGCTCCAGGCTCTCTATCCTGCTGAGAAGGAAGAGAATTCCGCTTCGGAAAGACTGAATCAGACATGGCTTACGCAGCCTGCTCTCTTCTCCATCGAGTATTCCCTGGCGCGCTGGTGGATGTCCCTTGGCATCAAGCCTGCCGCGATGGTGGGTCACAGCATCGGGGAATACGTTGCCGCTTGTATCGCAGGCGTCTTTTCCCTCGAAGACGCACTGGACCTCGTCGCTTTTCGCGGACGCCTGATTTATGAACTTCCATCTGGCTCCATGCTCGCCGTTCCGCTCCCCGCGGCCGAACTTCATCTCAACGGCACACTCTCCCTTGCCGCCGTCAACAATCCGCACATGTGCGTGGTTTCCGGGCCGACAGCTGATATTGCCGCGCTTGAAGAGACTCTGGGCGCCCAGTCGGTCGCTTGCCGGCGATTGTTCACGTCGCATGCATTCCACTCCGCAATGATGGACCCCATTCTCGAGCCCTTTGAAAGGAGGCTCTCGAAAATTGAGTTGCAGCCTCCGCTGATTCCGTATCTCTCCAATGTCAGCGGGACCTGGATCAAGGACAGCGAAGCTACCGATCCCTCCTATTGGGCGCGCCATATTCGCCAAACGGTCCAGTTTTCTGACTGCCTCGCGGAGCTGTTCCGCAAGCCCGACCAGATACTTATCGAAGTTGGGCCGGGTAACGCACTCACCTCTCTGGCTCGGCAGCAGGGCGGTCCATTGGCGAAGACGTTCCAGTCTCTGCCGCATCCGCGTGAAACACTGTCTGACCTTCATTGTGCGCTGCAAACTCTCGGACAAGTTTGGGCTTTGGGCGCAAGCATTGATTGGGCGAAGCTGCATGCAATGGATTCCGTTCAGCGAATTCCTTTGCCGACCTACCCCTTTGAACATCAGAAGTTTTGGATCGAGGCGGATAAAACTCAACCGGCCGTCGTGTCAGCCACTACCCCCGTTGTGCCTCCTGATGAAGGGAAAGAGCTATCCTTCTATCGCCGTGTCTGGAAAGCCGCACCGGGACGTCCGGCTTCGATTGACCCGGGTGGTTGCTGGATCGTCTTCAATGACTCGCTCGGCCTGGGCGATCGTATCGCGGCCCGACTCAGAAACGACAAACAGGATGTAATACTGGTCGCCGCGGGGTCAACCTACCGGCAACCCCGGAGAGGGAGATACACGATTAGGCCAAGTGTTCGGGCCGACTATGATGCCCTCGTTGCCGATGTGATCAAGAATGGGTACTGGCCGACGAGAGTCCTCCATCTTTGGTCCTTGTCGTCCCAGGGTTCGGAATCACCTCTTGAAGATTCACTGTATCGCAGTTTCTATAGCCCTCTCTATTTTGCCCAGGCGCTGGCTAATCAAGACATCTCGGATACAGACATAGCTTTCATCTCGAATCGGATGCAGCAGGTCTCCGAAGAGCCAGTCCGCAATCCAGTAAGCGCTGTGTTGCTAGGTCCGGCGCGAGTTATCCCCAAGGAGCTTCCGGGAGTTACCTGCCGCAGCATCGACGTGGATCTGGAAAGAGACCAAGCCGGAGAATGTGCGGCTCAGCTCGTCGCCGAGATGGCTTCTCCCCGAGAGAACGCCACCATTGCGCTTCGCAACGGCGAGCGATTTGCCGAGACGCTGGAACCAATGAGCCTGCGCGCTGCGGGGGAAAAGAGCCGATTAGAGCGCGGAGGGGTTTACCTCATCACTGGAGGATTGGGTGGCATTGGACTGGTGATCGCCGAGCATTTGGCGCGTGAATTTAACGCTCGGCTGGTGCTTGTCGGCCGCTCCGCTTTCCCAGCCGAAGCAGAGTGGGAAGCCACCTTGGAAAATCCTCAGCAAACGGAATCCAACCAGCAGAAGGTCCGAAAACTCATCGAGATTCGATCATTCGCTGCAGGGCTGCTCGTTGTTCAAGGAGATGTTGCCGACCGAACTCAGGTGCGAAGCATCGTTGAGCTGGCTCGTCAACGCTATGGAAGGATCGATGGCGTCTTTCATGCCGCGGGCGTTCTTGAAGATGGTCCGCTGTTGCTGAAGACCGCAGCGTCTGCAGACCGGGTACTTGATCCGAAGGTGCGTGGAACTCTCATTCTTGAAGAGGCCCTTCGCGAAGTGCCGCTCAAATTCTTTGCCTTGTTCTCTTCCATCAGCTCCATTTTTCCGCCCGCTGGCCAAGTGGATTACGCTGCCGCTAATGCCTTTCTCGATGCTTTTGCGCTGAGTCGGAAGGACCCCGTAACCGTCGTCAACTGGGGTGCCTGGCGTGAAGTTGGGATGGCAGCGCGTTCTGCCTCTCCGCATCCCTGGTTGGAGCAGCGCTTGCTTGAAACGCCGGCGGAGACAGTCTATGTAACTCAGTTTTCCTCTGAGACACAATGGTGTCTGACTGAGCATCGACTAAAGACCGGAAAAGCGCTCATCCCTGGAACGAGCTATCTCGAGATGGCTGCCGCAGCTTTCTCGCGCGGCTCTTTTCATGGCGCGATCGAATTCCGCGATGCCATCTTTCTCGCGCCACTCACATTCGACCGCCAAGAATCCAAGCAGGTGCGGGTTCATCTGAAACGCGACTTGGAGGGGGGGGCGGGAAGAGGAGCCTGCCACTTCTCCGTTTCTGCATATGCCGGCGAGTGGGTCGAACATGCAACAGGCCACATCGCACCCTGCCTGACGCGTCCGGCTTCATGGGTCAATCGCTCGGTCGTTGCGGCGCGCTGCCAAGAAAGAGAAATTGCATTCAATGACGGGCATCGGACGAAGCAGGAGCGCTATTTCGACTTCGGTCCCCGTTGGAACTGCCTCAAGCGGTTACACATTGGAGAGCGAGAAGGCTTGGCCGAGCTCGAGCTGGATGCGAAGTTCGCTGCGGACTGTTCCAACTTCCGCATGCACCCGGCTCTGCTTGATCTGGCTACGGGATGTGCGCTCTACCTGACTGACGGCTACGAGGAATACGACGGCCTTTATCTCCCTTTCTCGTACAAGAAAATGTGCGTCTACCGCACGTTTCCTCCCAAGTTATTCTGCCACATCCGACCACGCCAGGATGATCCGATTCGCGGTGAAGTTGAAAGCTTTGACATCACCCTCTTCGATGAACATGACGAGGTGATTGCTGAGATCGAAGGTTTCACGATGCGTCGCATCGATGATCCGGCGAAAGCCATAGAAGAAAAACAATGGAGAGAAGGCTCCGTCGGTTCAACCGGGGAGCAACGAGTTGAGACTTTCGATGGCTCCGGAATACTGCCGCTCGAGGGCGCTCGAGCCCTGACGCGAATTCTTCTAGCTGCAACCGCTCCATCGGTGATCGTCGTCTCTGAAACTCTAGAAGGCTTGGTTCGTCGATATGCAGCGCCATCGCCACGTACAATTGGCTCCCCAGTGTCGAATACTCCGCTGCCAATGGAAGGCATCGAAGGCACGCTGGTTTCATGGTGGCAGGACTTGCTGGGCGTTGAGAAAGTTGGTCTGGATGATGACTTCTTTAGTTTGGGAGGTCATTCCTTAGTCGGTGTGCGACTATTTGCCAAAATAAAGAGAGCCTATCAGGTTGATCTCGAACTAGCGGTTCTCTTTGAATCACGCACCGTGCATCAGCTTTCGGACTTGATTCGCAAATTGATGAAACCGGCGCCTGCTGAAGCTAAAGCTAAAGCCTGGTCTACGTTGGTTCCCATTCAGCCGAGTGGTTCACGGATTCCTCTCTTCTTTATCCATGCGGTAGGAGGAGACATTCTTTTCTACGAGAAACTAGCGAAAGCCCTCGGGCCCGATCAGCCTTTTTGTGCGTTTCGTTCACCGCTGTTGTCTCGGGCAGAAATCCGGGAAACAAGCCTTGAAGAACTTGCGTCAATTTATGTCAACGAAATGCGGGAATTTTATCCAACCGGCCCCTATTTGTTGGGCGGTCTTTCCTTTGGTGGATTAGTTGCTTTTGAGATGTCTCAACAACTCCTTGCGCAAGGCATTGATCCGGGATTGCTCATCCTATTCGATACTTCTGTTCCTGGAAGCGCGAGACATGTAAAGACTACAGATCAACTATCCACCTTTGGTCAGAATCTTCGAGCGCAGGGCGTCGATTACTTAATGCGAAAGGCTCGACTAAAGAAGTATTACTGGAGCAAGGTGCTGCGGGAGCGAATTCAGGCAGCAGCATGCGCTTGCTATCATTTGGCGGGCCTTCAGCTTCCGGCTGATCTTCGATATTACCTTGTAGGGGAAGCTCATTCGCGAGCCATGAGGCGTTATAAGGTCCGAAACTATTCAGGCCGAATTGCACTCATGCGCGTGGAGGAACGCGGCGAGATACTGAGTAAATGCGAGGATCCGAGTCTGGGCTGGGGGGATATTGCCGGTAGTGCCCTGGAGATTTATGACGTTCCTTCTGATCACGGGGCGATGCTCCTTGAGCCCTATGTCCAGGATGTAGCCAAAATACTCAAGACTATACTTCCGTCGTAGTTCGCCGATTTCGTCCAGCGTCCTCAGGTCGCCTACGAAGATTGAAACCAACGCTGTTCAGCAAGGGGCGGTCTTATGGGAGGCGCCGAAATAGGTCGTGCCTCCCATAACTGCAACTTGGGATCGTTCGCCAGCTCGGCCATCAAGGCAATTCTGTGATTTCCATGATCCAGCAGACAAAATCGCCAGGTTCGGCGAGGTTCGGCGCTAATACAAGGGGAAAGTTGCAAGCGGATTCCGTCTACGTCGCCAAAGAGGAATGAAATCTTGTTCAGAGGCAGTGTCAGTCCTTCACCCCTCGCTTTAATGTAGGCTTCTTTCAACGTCCACACTGACAAAGCGCGGTCGAATCTCTCAGCGCTGTGCAATGCTTCAAGTTGGTTGATTTCATCTGGGGAAAATACCTGAGGGCCAAGCTCGGCAATCTTTGCGGCGCGCTCGTAGGGTTCCGCGTCCACTCCCACCTCAGCTCCTTGGGCAATAAGACAAACTACCAGTCCAGGGGAATTGGACAAATTGAACCGCAGACCACAGTCGGGGTAAACAGAGGGTTTGCCGTAAGTGTTCAAATGAAAGCGCCAGGCTTCGGGAGCGACGGGACGATACTTAGAAAGTGAAGTGCGTGCAAGAGCTCGGGTAGTTAGATATTCGCGGCGAAGCCGATCGAAGCGAAGGGTTTGCCAACGGGCACGCTCGTCTTCGCTCAACTTTGGTGCGCACCACTGAACGACTGCTTCGGTTGAAGCATCTTCTGGATATGCGCACCATAGGTAGAGCGGTTCTTCTTGCATGTGCCCAGCCGGCGGCGTGACGGCATCACTCACCTACGAACGAAATATACTCGACCTGGGGCTTTGCCACAATTCAATCCGCTCTCCAGAACGAGCTGACCAAGACCGACGACGCGCAGCATTTGTGGCTTCTTTAAAGTGGATCGCGGAAAAGGTAAAAACGCCGTTCCTTAATCTTGTGAATGTACGAACGCGCGTACGAGCGTAGCAATTCCGCCTGCTTTAGTATCAAGGGCGAAGTGTCCTGCGTCGAGTACATGGACTTGCGCATTCGGCACATCCTTGCGGTAGCGCTCCGGCTCGCCGAGATCGAACGAGAGATCGTGCTTGCCCCACAGAATGAGGAGCTTTGGCTGTGCCTTCCGCATCCACGCCTGCCACTTGGGATAGGCCTCGACGTTCTTGCGGTAATCGTAGAAGAGATCGCTTTGAATTTGCGCTTGCCCCGGAGCGTTCAGAAAGGCAAACTCATCGGTCCAGAGATCTGGGTCATAGAGCTCGACGTTCGGATCGTCTCCGATGTGGCGCGTCTTCGTGGTTGCCAGCGAAAGAAGGTTCTTACGCAACGCTTCTTCATATGCGGGTCGGTCGGCCCAGAATGCCCGCCGCGTTGCCCAGTTCGCTCCGAGTCCTTCGTTGTGAGCGACCGCATCCTGGACGATCAGAGACTGCACACGTTCCGGATGTGCCAGTGCCATGCGAAAACCAACCGGGCCGCCGTAATCCTGCATATACAACGTGTAACGCGATAAACCCAGCGTCTGCGTGAAATTCTCCATGACCGCGGAGATGTGGTCAAAGGTATAGACGAATTGCTTTGGGTCGGGCCAGTCACTGTGTCCGAAGCCCGGATAATCCGGAGCCACTAGATGGTAGCTATCCGAAAGCCGCATCAGCAAGGGTTGAAACATCCGCGACGAGGACGGAAGGCCATGCAGCAAAAGGATGGTCGGAGCATCTTTCGACCCCGCTTCTCTGTAGAAAATGGAGAGCCCATCGATCTGTATGGTGCGGTAAGAAATCGGCAGCTTCATCGGAGGTTCCTTTCCGGGGCTGGGGTCCATCACAGAAACAGCCAATGCCACGCAGGATACCTGCAGGCATCGGGTCCAACGGGGCAATCTGAGAAGATGCAACGTACGCATCGTTTACCTCTTTCTGCGAGCCCCGCAGACCCGTGCCCCCTTTGTCTTCCGGTTGCGTTGCCGGTCAACATCACATGGTGAGAACAACGCGGAACTCCGCTTTGCCGCTCATCATGCGCGCGTAGGCCTCGGCGGCTTTTTCGAGCGGATAGTTTTCAATCATGGGACGCACGCCGCTAAGTTCGGCAAAGCGCAGCGTGTCCTCGGAATCGGCTGGGGTTCCTGCGGCCCAGCCCTGAATCGATTTGCTTCCACCGATGAGTTGGAGCGGTGTGACCTCGATGGGATCGAAGGTCGCGCCGATGACCATGAGCTTGCCGTTCGGTCCCAGACCGTCGATCAGCTCAGACATCGCTTTCGAGTTGGGAGCCGTGGCGAGAATTACCTTTGCGCCGCCCAGCTTCTGCAATGCCTCTGCTGCGTTGGTCGCTTTGCTATCGATGTACACGCTGGCTCCAAGCTTCTTTGCGAGCGCCGCATTTTCCGACCCTCGCCCGATGGCCGCGACCTTATAACCAAACTTGTTCGCGAATTGAACTCCAAGGTGACCCAGGCCGCCGATTCCCTGGATTGCAACCAGGTCGCCGGGGAACGCGCCACTATGCCGCAGGGCGTTGTAGGTGGTAATTCCCGCGCAGAGCAGCGGTGCGGCTTCTGCGTCCGTCAGGCTATCTGGTATCGACACCAGTGCCTCGACGGGGGCAACCATGTATTCCTCGTATCCACCGTCATAGCTGACACCTGCGATTTTCAGATTCCGGCAATTGCGAAAGTCTCCACGCCGGCATTCGGGGCAAGTGTTGTCCTGGCCGCCGTGCCAGCCAACACCGACGCGCTGTCCCTTCTTCCATACGGATACACCGGCGCCCACTTCATCGATGATGCCCGCCACTTCATGTCCAGGGACGCGGGGATACTGAATTCCCGGCCACGCGCCTTCCACCGTGAGCACATCACTGTGACAAACACCACAGGCCTGCACTTTGATCCGCACGTGTCCGGCGCCCGGGTTGGGAATATCGCGCTCAACGACCTGGAAGCCCGCTCCTGGCTTTGAAATCTGCGCGACTTTCATTGTTCCAACTGCGACCGTTGCTGTTGCCATAAAAACCTCCTGTGTTTTTTGGTGAATGTTGAAGTCCACTTAATTCCTTCCGCTTACTCTGAGATTTCGAAGATGACCTCGAGTTCAATCGGCATCCCGAGCGGAATGGACGCTCGAGTGCCTGCCATGGGGTTGTCCGCGAGCGCAGCCATGATACTGGTCACGCTGCCACCGGTGCCATGCGCCAGCTCTGCTCGACGGCGCACTGGGTGATGTATCGAACCCTTCCAGGTTCGTGGAAACGAAAGCGCGGTGACGATGACTGTCTTATTGCCTTCCATACCAAACTCCTTTTATTGACGGGGGCTTAGTCATGCGAGTTAATGTATCTCAAAGCCCAGCGGCCATATCGCCGCCACTTGCGTGACATACTCGCCGGATTCGCCTGGTGGAAGTTGTGAATCTCGCGATGACCCGAAAGACCTATTGAAGAGCGTTTTCGGAGATACCGCGGTGGGTTGAATCTGTGCGGGGAGATCCATAAGATCCGAGATCGACCCAGTTGCTTAACGATCCGGATGATTCTGCCTCGGAGCTCCCTCGCTGGCGAAAGTTTGGCTCAGCCAAGAGAAACTACTCAATGATGACCTCAAATTACGGTCACGCACGCTTGCTCGACATGATTATATTCAGAGATTCGCGCAAAAGCCCTTGCAGAATTGCTTGATTTAGTCGAAGTACGGCATTGAGCGATTCAAGAAGCGCGATGTCGCTGAATGCTATACCCTTGCTGTAGTTTTTGGCATTGAGGAACCGTTGTCGAACAGCAAAGTGGTCTGATGATGCGCGTATTCACGCCTTTCAGCGGCTCAGATGCCGAGTTCGATCCGTCGCAGAATCTCAACTCGAAATACCCTGACGCGGGTTGAAGTTACTAG
>OBLW0100002775.1_pt1 | contig 14038 bp, 14 predicted proteins | sample 1520161 | NCBI WGS metagenome assembly OBLW01 (sample SAMEA3539309, study PRJEB22396) | soil metagenome | biome: tundra; feature: field; material: soil | place: USA | collected 2010-05 | depth 0.15 m
CCTACCTAACCTGGCACCTACGCCAAGCATGGGCACCACTGACGTTCACCGACGAGAACCGGCCCGAGCCCGCCGACCCCGTCGCCCCCGCCCAACGCTCCCACGGCGCCGACCACAAGGCCGCGACCAAGACCACCACCGAGCACCTGCCCGCCCACAGCTTCCCCAGCCTCCTGGACCACCTGGCGACCCTCACCCGCAACCACCTACGCCTCGCCGGCAACAACGCGGCCGGGTTCGACCTGCTCGCGATACCCACCCCCACCCAACGCCGAGCCTTCGAACTCCTCGACGCACCGATCCCACTGACCCTGAAGTAGCCAGAACAACCAACCCCGAAAACCGTGAAACCCCTGGTCAACAGGGGTTTCACGCGTCACACAGCACGTAACTTCGGCCTAGGCGTGCGACTGGACTCGGTTTCGCTCGGCGGTCAGCCACTCCAGCCGGGCCCTGTTCATGACAGCCGCGGCGCGCACCCCGATGTCGACGGGCTTGGTCGTGGCCGGCCTCATCGTGCCCGCTGCCGCGTCTGGCGCGCGCGACCCCGCTCGGGTGCGGTGCTCAGCATCCCTTCTCCCGGTCGGAGAGTACAGCCAGTTCGCGTCGTGCCCCGAAAGGGTCATGACCGTGAGGCCATTCCCCGATTCTGCCAGGGACGGATGCCGCACTAGCCCGAGATGATGGGTCCGATGGTGATCCCTGCTGCGGTCCCATTACCGGCGAGGCGCCGCATCGCCGGCGCGACCTGGCCGACTAGCCACCTGGTAGCCAGCCGTCCAGGTCGGCGCTGGCTAGGCCGGTCGGTCGCTGGTCCCAAGCCGGACTAGTGCGCGTTGCCACCGGGCGGCTTGGGTTTCGGTGCGGATTCGGCTTCGGTCTCGATTTCGGCGGTGATCGTGGCAGCTGCTTCGGCGCTGAGAGCGTGACGGGCGATCTTGTTGTAGCCCTCAAGGCCAGTCTCAAGCCGCTCGATCACCCGGTCCTCCGCGATCGCAATAATCGCCGACGTTCCCGGGTCAAGACTCTGGCCAATCGCCTTGAGATCCTCGTCCTTGAATCCCTTGTCGCGGATCTTGCCCCAGACGCCGCCACCCGCGGCACCGATAGCGGCACCGGCGATAATGCTCGGAGGGAAGATCAACCCGACGAGGCCGCCCGCGATCGCGCCACGCTTGGCCCACTTCTTCCCGCTAGGGTCGGCCGTCTCCTCGAAACGGACCTTGTCGTCAGTGCCGTGCACCAGGACGACAGCGTCGATCAAGTCGATCGACCCTTCACGGTCCATCGCCCGGAAGTCCTTGAGCGCCACGCCCGCCTGCGCCTCATTGTCGAAGGCGGCGACGAACAGCTGCACTTGATTGTCAGTCATGATTCCTCGTCTCTGGTACCGGATACGTCTTCCGGAAGATATCGGCGCCATTGCACCCACCACGTCATCCGCTGTGGGTGAGGTCACTGGTGGCCTCCGGCGAGGATGCCCTCCGCCGCCTGCGCGGTGCCCGCCGATCCACGTTGGCGGATTTGTCGAGATGCACAGGCAACCAACACGCACGGACCTGGCGGCAACCGACGGTATGAGTCAGGCATCGCGCGGTTGCTGAAGCTGTGTGAACAGGCCGCTTTGGGCTTCGCGGAGCCGACCCGGCCCGCGAACCGAGGGACCCAGTGGCCGCTGAAATCGCCGACGACGAGGTCAGTGCGCCACCAAGTCCCAGGTCTACGTCATCGGCCTTGCTCTTGAGCGGCTCACTCACCGCCCTCCATCTGATCGCTGAAGCGCATCCGTCGACCGCCTGGGCTCAGGCGCGTTTGAGTGGCCCAAGATCTTCTTGGCCTTCAGACAAGTCCGCCGGGAGCTGCCCCCTGATCCACGACGGCAAGGCCAGCACTCCGCCGGTGCCTGCGCTCAACCCAGGCCATGACCTCATCGGCGTCCCGGCCGGACCGAAGAGCCGCAGTCATCACGCGCATCGCAGGGTCGACGTGCCGGAAGAAGTCCTGGTAGCTCTGGCACAGGTAATGCAGCCCCGGCTCGCCATCGGGCGTCATGGTGAAGCGGTCCTTCGGGCAGCCCCCGTGGCACGCGAACCTGACGTCACAGGCGCGGCAGTAGGCCGGCAGCGAGTCTCGTTTGGCGTTGCCGAACGCCTGCTGCTGCGGCGAGGCGATGAGCTCAAGCAGGTGCCGCTGCCTGATGTTTCCCAGGAGGTAGTCGGGCTCGACGAAATGGTCGCAGGAGTAGAGATCCCCGTTGTGCTCAAGGGCCACGGCCGTGCCGCAGGTCTCGCTGTGGACGCACAGTGAGCCGGGGACGCCCGCGAAGCTCGCCAGGGTGGAGTCGAACATCTGCACGTACACCGTCCCGACGTCGCGGCGCACCCACTCCTCGAAAACCTCCACGAGGAACCGTCCGTACCCGGCCGGGGACACCGAGCGCTCGGTCACCTGGTCGCCGGTCGGGATACCCCCGGGCGATGGCCGCTCGACGATGGGGATGAGCTGCACGAACTCGGTCCCCAGGTCGTCACGCAGGAAGAGGTAGACCTCCAGACCGTGATTCTCGTTGGCCCGGTGCACGGTGGTCAGCACGTTCCAGCGCACCCCGTGCGCCTTCAACCGGTCCAGCCCGCGGATCACCCGGTCGAACGTGGGCTTTCCGCCCTTGTCCACCCGGTAGGCGTCGTGCAGCTCGCGCGGTCCGTCGATGGAGATCCCGACGAGGAAGTCGTGCTCCGCGAGAAAAGCCGCCCACTGGTCGTCGATGAGGGTGCCGTTGGTCTGCATCGTGTGCTCGACCCGCTGACCGGGCCGGGCCAGCTCGGCGACCAGATCCACAGCCCGCCGGAAGAAGTCCAGGCCCATCATCGTCGGCTCACCCCCCTGCCACGCCACCGTCACGTCAGGGCCGGCATGGGACTCCAGCAGCTGCCGCAGGTACAGGGTCAACAGGTCGTCGCTCATCCGGAACCCGCTGCCGGGGTAAAGCTCCTCCTTCGACAGGAAGAAGCAGTAGGAGCAGTCCAGGTTGCAGATTGCCCCGGTCGGCTTGGCGAGCACATGGAAGGACGGCGGCGCACCCGAGACATCACCGGGACGCGGACCGGGCAGACCCGCCGGACGAGGGAACCCGAGATCGACGGTAGCCATCGGCCCAGTCTCAGCCCTGATACGCCGCAGGACCTCATCACCTGGGGATGATGCACGCGCGCAGAGAACTCGCCGCTAAACGAGCATCTCTTGCGATTCTGCGAACAGGCCGCCAATAGTCTGGCTAGTTGCTTTCACCCGTGCCAACCTTGGCGCACCACCCTGCCTGGGTGCGGCACCGGAGCCCGAACAAATCAGGCTCGAAGCTCTGAAAGGAAAGACATGTCGTTCTGGGACATCATCTGGTTCATCTTCGTCGCTTATGTATTCTTCGCCTACCTGATGGTGCTGTTCTCGGTCATCGGCGACATCTTCCGCAATCGACAGACCAGCGGGGTCACCAAGGCGCTGTGGATCCTTCTACTCATCGTCCTGCCGATCATTACCGTGATTGTCTACCTGATCGTCGACGGCGGGGCCATGGCAGAGCGTTCCGCCGCACGTTCTCTGGAAGCCCAGGCTCAGCAGGACTCCTACATCAAGAACGTGGCGGGCACCAACTCCCCTGCCGACCAGGTCGCCAAGGCGAAGGCACTCCTGGACTCCGGGGCCATCTCGCAGGCCGAGTACGAGTCCATAAAGGCTAAGGCGCTTAGCTAGGCGCACGACCTGGCACGTCTCCTCGGTTAACGGGCGCGGCCCATCTCTCTTGTAGGGTGGGCCGCCCCTATGCGTTGGCGAGCGCTCTACCTCGCCCGAGGGAGCACCTGATGGTTTTTCATGGCATCGTGAGCGCCATCATTGTTGGCGCCGTCATCGGCGGCCTCGGCCGCTTGGTCCTTCGCGGGAAACAGAGGATCTCAATGCTGATGACCATCGTCATCGGCATCGCGGCCGCCTTAATCGGCACCTTCCTCGCCGTCACGCTGGGGGTCGCCAACACCACCAGAATCGACTGGTTCGAGCTCCTCATCCAGGTGGGTCTTGCCGCCATCGGCGTGACCCTGTACAACGGAGGCGCTCACAGCCGGGGGCTTCGCGACGCAGGTAGCCGAGACGCTGACAGGAGAACGTCCAACACCACAGGCACGAAAGGGGGATGAGTGGTTCCCGAAGGCCAACGGCTGAGCAGTCCCCGTCCCAACGGTCCTGCTGGCCCGAGCGCCACGTACCGGCTCCAGGTCACTGCGGAGTTCAGCCTGTTTGACGCGGCAGCTGTGACCGGTTACCTCGCCGAGCTTGGGGTTGGCGCGGTTTACGTCTCTCCCCTGCTGCGATCGACCACCGGGTCCAGCCATGGGTATGACGTGGTCGATCACCGAGTCGTCGATCCTGACCGGGGCGGCGATGCGGGGCTTGCTGCGCTGGCCCGGGCCTGTCACGGGGCCGGCCTGAGCCTGGTTGTCGACATCGTTCCCAATCACATGGGCGTAGCCGCTGCGGCAGAGAACCGACCTTGGTGGGACGTGCTGCGACTGGGCCAGAGCTCGACGTTCGCCCGATGGTTCGACATCGACTGGCAGATCAACGCCGGCAGGATCCTCATCCCTGTGCTCGGTGATGACGCCGACCCAACCACCGACCTCAGGCTCGTGGACGGGGAGCTGCACTACCACGAACACCGGTATCCCATCGCTCCCGGCACTGGCCAGGGCGACCCAGCCGCCGTGCACGCAAGGCAGCACTACCAGCTGGTCAGCTTCCGCTACGCGGACACTTCGCAGAACTATCGCCGGTTCTTCGCAGAGACCGAGCTGGCCAGTCTGCGGGTCGAGGACCCGGCGGTGTTCGACGCAACCCACGCCGAGATCTTGAGATGGGTGTCCGAGTACGACGTGGCGGGCCTTCGCATCGATCACCCAGATGGCCTCGTCGACCCGGGCGGATACCTCGACCGGTTGGCGAATACGGTTCCGGACTGCTGGATCACGGTGGAGAAGATCACCGAGCCGGGCGAGCGGCTGCCCTCCGCCTGGCCGGTGGCTGGGATGACGGGCTACGACGCGCTGTGCGAAGTCAACGCCGTGCTGCTGGATCCTGCCGCTGAAGGCGCCATGACCCAGCTGTACGTCGATCTGACCGGCGACGGCCGCGACTTCGAGCAGCACGTCGCCGAAGGCAAGCGGATGGTTGTCACCACCATCATGGAAGCCGAGGTGTGCCGGCTGGCCCGGCTCGTCCCGGAGATCGACGACGCCCAGGCTGCCCTCGGCGAGCTCGCAATCGCGTTTCCGGTGTACCGCTCCTACCTGCCGATCGGCGCGGAATACCTCACCCATGCCGTCCGGCGCGCGATCTTTCGCGAGCCGCAGCTGATCGTTGCTATCGAGGCGATGCTTCCCCGGCTGACCGACCCGTCTGACGAGCTGTGCGTTCGCTTCCAGCAGCTGACGGGCGCGATCATGGCCAAGGGGGTGGAAGACACGGCTTACTACCGCTACACCCGGTTCATCGGGCTAAACGAGGTCGGCGGGTATCCGGGCATCTTCGGCTCCGGGATCGCCGAGTTTCACAGTGCACAGAAACGTCGGGCCGAGGCGTCACCGGCAGGCATGACCACCCTGTCCACCCACGACACTAAACGCGGCGAGGACATCCGGGCCCGCCTTGCTGTGCTGGCCGAGCTGCCCGATGAGTGGGGCGACACCGCACGACAGCTGATGGCGCTGGGGCCGGTACCTAACCCCGCATTCGGATATCTGCTCTGGCAGACCGCCATCGCACTGCCGGCGCTGCCATCCACGGGCGGGACCCAGGACCCGAGACGGGCCCGGCTGCACGCGTATGCCGAGAAGGCAATGCGGGAGGCAGCGGACGGCACTGGCTGGGTCGACCGGGACGAGGCGTTTGAGACAGCGGTGCACGCCGCGGTCGACGCCGCCTACGACAACCCGCAGATGCACGAACTGATCGCGTCCCTAGCAGCCCGGATCGAACCGCACGGCTGGGTTAACTCACTGTCCCAGAAGGTCATCCAGCTGACCATGCCCGGGATACCGGACGTGTACCAGGGCAGCGAGCTGTGGGATGACTCGATGGTCGACCCGGACAACCGGCGGCCAGTGGACTTCGCCTTCCGGCACGCGGCCCTTGTCGCCCTGACCGAACCGCCTGTCCTGGACGACACTGCTCTGGCCAAGCTGTGGGTGGTCAGTCGTGCCCTGCGAGCGCGGCGCGAACACCCCGAGCTGTTCACCGGCTACGCGCCGTTGAGGATCGATGGGCCGATGCGGGAACATCTGGTTGCCTTCGACCGGGGTGGCGCGATCACCCTGGCAACCCGACTGCCTGCCGGTCTGTCCGCGGCTGGTGGCTGGGGCGGCGCGGTTCTGCCCCTGCCTGCGGGTCAGTATCGCGACGTGTTCACCGGCGCCAGTCATGCGCGGCAGCTGTTGGTGGCCGATGCTCTCGACCAGTACCCGGTCGCCCTCTTGCTGAGGGAGAAGTCCTGATGCCCGAGGTGAGTGTCTGGGCACCCAACGCCGCTCGGGTGCAGGTCACGATTGCTGCACCGGACGCGCCCATCGCAGACCCAACGATGGCGATTGACCTCCAACCAGCCGGTGGCGGTTGGTGGCGAGCAGACGTGGCGGAGGCACTGCCGGGCCGCGACTACGGATTCCTGTTGGACGACAACGAGCAGGTACTGCCCGACCCGCGATCCCGGCGCCAGCCCCGTGGCGTGCACCAGCCGAGCCGGTTCTACGCCGACGACTTCGCCTGGACCGATGCCAACTGGCCGGGCCACGGCCTTCCCGACTCGGTGATCTACGAGCTACACATCGGCACGTTCACCGGGGCCGGCACTTTCGACGCCGCGATCCAACGACTCGACCACCTGGTTGAACTGGGCGTGACCCATGTGGAGATCCTGCCGGTCAATGACTTCAACGGCGAATGGAACTGGGGCTATGACGGCGTGCTCTGGTATGCCGTGCACGAGGCCTACGGCGGTCCAGACGGTCTGAAACGGTTCGTCGATGCCTGCCATGGCGCAGGACTGGCAGTGGTGCTCGACGTTGTCTACAACCACCTCGGCGCTTCCGGCAACTACCTCCAGCGCTTTGGTCCGTACCTCAAGACCGGCCACAACACATGGGGTGACCTGCTCAACCTGGACGGCGAATCGGCCGGACCCGTACGCGAATACATCCTGGCCAACGCGATGATGTGGCTCTCAGAGTTCCACGTCGACTCGCTACGCCTGGACGCGGTGCACGCACTGCAGGACACCTCAGACGTCCACCTGCTGGCCGAGCTGTCCTCCCGCGTCGAGGTCCTTTCAGCTGAGCTGGGCCGACCCCTGGTCCTTATAGCCGAGTCCGACCTTAACGACCCGATCATGTTCACCGACCGTGCCGAGGGTGGCTACGGTCTAGACGGTCAATGGGACGACGACGTTCATCACGCATTGCACGCGTTGCTGTCTGGGGAGAGACAGGCCTACTACAGCGACTTCGGGTCGCTTTCGGTGCTGGCCAAGGTGCTGACTCGGGCGTTCTGCCACGATGGGACCTACTCCAGCTTCCGAGGCCGCCATCACGGCAAGCCTGTGGACACCGAACGCACACCGGGGTACCGGTTCGTCGTTTGCCTTCAGAACCACGACCAGGTCGGCAACCGAGCCGCCGGCGACCGGCTGACCCGCATCGCCCCACCCGGAATGCTGAAGGTTGGCGCCACCCTGCTGATGACCTCGCCGTTCACCCCGATGCTCTGGATGGGTGAGGAATGGGCCGCCAGCACTCCGTGGCCTTTCTTCACCTCTCACCCGGAAGCTGAACTGGCCAAGGCTACCGTCAGCGGGCGGATCGAGGAGTTCGCAGACCACGGCTGGGCTATCGGCGACGTTGTCGATCCACAGGATCCGGCTGCCTTCACCGGCGCCAAGCTGCGCTGGTCCGAGCGGGATAAGGACGAACACGCAGAGATCCTGGCGCTTTACCGCAGCCTGCTGAGGTTACGTCGTGAGCACTCAGATCTCGCAGACCCGCGCCTCGACGGGGTCAGGGTCGACTTCGACGAGGATGCCCAGTGGCTCGTGGTTCATCGTGGTGGGTTCGATGTGCTGGCTAACCTGGCCGACCACGCACAGCTGCTGCCGTGTACCTCAGGCACCGTGCTCTTCAGCACCGAGCGTGACCTTGTTGCCAATGACCACCGGGTCAACTTGCCTGCCCAGTCGGCCTGTATCGTCCGAACGTAGGTCCCGAGGCCGCCCATCTTCACATCCCTGGCACTAGCTTCATTTTTGACGAAATGAAGCGTGGGCAGTGGGATCATGGAGTCGTTGGAACTGAGGTGTGAGCAGGTGTCATCATGGCGGCAGAAGGATGTCCCAAAGCGTGCCGAGCCTGTCGTGCGTGCGAGCAGTACCGCCGCCGGCCTCCGAAAGAGTTCGATCAGATGAGGAAACGTCACTAACGTGCAATCCGCCTGTCACTGTCCCGGACCCTGATCATCCGAGCGCGAGGCTTCTAGAGTGGATGGCGGCCGGACGGATCGGCCACCGGGAAGTCACGGTCCATGTTGGTCTGGCTGAGGAAGCCGCCGATTGCTTCGGTTCCGCTGAGCCCGCGCGGAGCCGTCTATGAGCTGCGCACGCAACCCCCTGACCCGGCCCCGGGCGGCACGCGGGAACCCGCGACCAGGCAAAGTCCTACCTCACCCGGGTACTGGACCGCGGGGCGAGCTGCTTTGTCCTCCCGCTGCGCACCCTGCAGGAACCAACCCACCCGGCACACTGCGGGCGTGCTTGGTGTGCGACCGGGCGAAAGCATAGTCCGGCATTCCCTTGCGCGGACGCGCGCTTAATGGGCCGCAGCGTGCTTAATTTGACCGCAAAGCACCAGAGTCAAAGCCAGCGGGGCCCTTGCGGTTCCACCTGTTGGATCTATTTTGCCAGCGCGAACCCGCTCGTCCAGGAGGTCTTGTTGCCGGCCGCGAGGGCCAACTGAAGGAAGCCAAGGGCTTCGAGTTCGTGGGCGCGCTTGAGGGAGCCTGCGTCGACCGCGCGAAGCCCGCCTGCTTCGATGACCGCAGCGAGTGCAGTCTTGGCATCGGTGTCATCACCAGCCATCAGGACGGCGGTGCGTTCCGCGCCTACCGTGCCGCTGACCAGCGTGGCCGCAAACGTTGTGTTGAATGCCTTCAGTACCGATGAGCCTGGGAGAGTCGCGGCGATCACGGCGGCAGCGGAGCTGCCAACCGGCACCACAAGGGAGTCGAACGTGGCGAAATCGACTGGGTTGGTGAGATCGACGACTACCTTGCCGTCCAGCTCTCCGGTGTACTGGTTGAGCACGTTGTCGACCTCTGCGTAGGGCAGCGCCAAGATGACGATATCGCCGGTGATCGGCTCGCCGACCGTGCCGTGCGTAGCGGCGGGGATCGCAGACGATGCTTTCTGGGGGTCCTTCGTGAGTACCTGGACCGTGTTGCCACCGTTCGTGACAACGCCGGCGATCGCCGTGCCCATGTTTCCTGCTCCGATAATCGTGACAGCGCTCACAGCATCCTCCTGATGGTTGGGAAGGGCCCTCGGGCCTTTTATTGTTGCTACAACTAAAGTAACCTTCAATAGTTGTAACGTCAAGTGTTGAGGTAGATTCGTTTCATGACTGATGATCGTTGGCTCACCGCAAACCAGATGAGCGCGTGGAAGAAGCTCATCGCGGTTGTGGAGCTGCTGCCGGGCACCCTGGAGTCCCAGCTGCGACGCGACGCCGACCTCAACCATTTCGAGTACTTCACGATGGCGATGCTGTCCGAAGCGCCGGAGCGAATGTTGCGGATGACCGCTTTGGCCTCGCTGACCAACGCGACTCTCGCTCGCCTGTCCCATGTCGTGTCGCGCCTGGAGCAGAGAGATTTCGTGCATCGCGAGCCTTGTGCCGAAGACCGGCGGGCGACCAACGCGACCCTCACGGCGAACGGATGGGCGAAGGTAGTCGCCACTGCTCCAGGTCACGTAGCCACCGTGCTTCAAAAGGTGATCGACCCATTGACCCCCGCGGACGTGGCCGATCTTGATCGCATCATGGGCCGCATCCTCGCCGCGCTCGACCCATCCAACGACATGCGGTTTTCCAACCCAACCCGGTGACCGAGCGGACAACAAGGAGTTCGAGGACCCAACACCAGCGAGGGATCTGGGCGCATACCGTTCGCCGGTGCCTCACGGCGGCGCAAATTGAGCGGTGCGGGGTAGCACCTTCTTACGTCGTCCAGCAGGTCGGGTTCCTTGAGCCAGGTCTCGGTCGTCGAGCAGCCGACCGGCAACGGGATTCACCACGAGCGGGTCGGCACCTCGGGTGCTCGACCGCAAAGTGGCCCTCATAGACGGTATGAGGATGGTGAGGCACAGCGCACACTATGAGGCATAGTGGCGATGTTCGACTGGCTGCCGACCTGGTGGCTGCTGCCGAGTCTGAAGCCTCGGCTGCAGCACGACGACAAGGGTCTTCGTAACCGTGGATACGGTTCCGGGCGGCATAACGCCCGCTGGGCCCTTCAGCAAGTCTGGAGGACCGCCTCTTCTCGGTGGGGCGTGACGAAGCCACGCGGGGCTGACCTGCACCTCGCGGGAGCGTGGATCAGCCTCACCGGGCTCTTTGCTACGGATGCCATCGGTCGCACGGCCGCCGTGGCCGGGCAACCTTGCCTACCGGAAGCGCGAGCAGGCGCCGTGCGCACACTTGTGAGGACGAAGGTTACCTGCGGTGGCTGACCACGCAAACCGACAGGTTCATGGTGAACGCGTAACAAATCCCAACCTGGATACCGCCGTCGTCACCGGGCGACTTGTGCAGTGGTCCAGGGGCGACCAGCATTCTCACCGTTCCGGCCCGCTGAGATCTCAGCTTCCCTGCTTCGCCGCCAGCGCCTCGAAGTTCTCATAAAGCTCAGGCACGCCATGCTTCTCACGCTGCTTCCGGGCAGCCGGGCCCACGCGCTCCCAGAGACCGGACACCCATAGCCAGTCGAGGACGAGGTCAGTGTCCAAAAGCCCGTTCTTGGTCAGCGTGCCGATCGTCTCTCCCCAGTTGAGAAGACGCGACACGAGAATGTCCTCCGTAGACGCGGCGTCGGGGTCGAAGTCGTCCGCCCACACGGCGTGCATGGCCTCCTCGAGGCCCATCGCTGAGCCCCACTGCGACAACTGCACAAGCATTGCGCCGTCCTGCCGGTCTGCCATGTGACCCTCCTTGTCAGAATCTGCTCAGTTCGGACAACGGACGCTACTCCTGACCGCCAACGCGCACCATGGGCGCGGACTATCGTTCTAGCGCTGTCTGGGCCATTTCCCCCAAGGTTTTCACCTTCGCCTGACGCCGTAGGTCGTCACCGCCACGCTCGTGAGCGTGGGGCGGCTTGCCCTATAACGGCTGTCGCACCGATCCTAAGATCGCCGTGATCCGTGGGGACTACGAGGCCACCCGCCCTGCCGCCGGGGAGCGCTTCATCACTGCCGGGGCAACAGCCTCCCGGGTGCTGTTAGGTTCAGGGCCCCTTCCGTTCACGCGTAAGCAGGTGGCCCACCCGAGGGTCTATCAGTAGGCGGAATCAGCCCGCCGGATGGACGCAAAGGGCAACTAGCACCTTCGTCAGCGATGTAAACATCGAGCCAAACCGCGCGGACATCACCGCGATCGCTTCAGTGGGGTCCATGGGTATGCCCACGGGCCCGATCCTGGGTCGGATCGTACCCCGTGACCGAGGATGCCAACCCTCAGATGACCTGCGGTGATGCCGTGGAGCCGCCTATCGGAATCGATCCGATGACCTATTCATTACGAGAGAGTTACATACGTGAAATGCAGTCAGCCGGCTGGCATCTGCCGCATCAACCAAGGCAATTCAGCTGGGTCAGGATGACCGTATCGAGGTCATGTATGCCCAAGATGCGCTCACGCCAGAACCCGCTCGTCGTCTCAACGGGGGCGATCAAAGGCGGGTGCCGCCAAGCCGGCACCTGTTGATCAGCACATAACCGTTGAGCGGGCTATCCGGTCGGTCAGGCGTGCGTCTTGTCGGTGAATCGCTGCCGGGCTGCTTGCCTGGAGACTCCCAGGGCGACCGCGATCTGGTTCCATGACCTGTCGTGTGCCCGGGCGATCTCGACGGCCTCACGAAGCCGTGCCTCGTCTGCGCGCACCGCCTCGGAAACGACTGCGATCGCTCCGAGGTCGTCGGTGTGGTCGACCTCGGCCGTTGCTGGGTCAAGTTCCTCGGCCAACTTCTCGAACCGGCTCGCGGCCGCCTCGATCTCTTCGCCTGTGTGTCCCATCGTGATCACCTCCTCATCCAAGGAACCGGTAGAACTTCGGTCGTAGCGGCATGGCGTGAATGACGACCGGATCGTCCCCGTCGATGTCGAGGATGCCGATCTCCAGTATTGCTCCGTCGGAGGCTGGTCCGATGAGCATCGTCAGGTCTTCATCTACTACGACCCGGCGCATCGCCGTGCGGACGGCGTGCCAGATGTCCGTGTCGATAACACCGTGCTTCCGCGCTGGCTCACCGATCCGCACCCAGACAACATACCTTGTCTAGCTGTCGGCGTCAAGGAGTAGAAACTGGTCTCGACCAACATCGCCTTTGCCGTCTCCAACAAGCTCCGCAGCCAGGTTTGGCCGCGGTCTTTCGGAGCGCTAGACGGTGGCGTAGCTGAATGCCCGGTCGAGCATGTCTCCCCCGACGTGAACCCAGCCACGGCGACCGAACGTCATCCAAGTGACAGGCACAACCTCACGCAGAGATCCCAACGCGCTGTCATCAACACGATCATCGCGGCACGTGCGGACATTGGCATCGCCGACGCCGTTAGCCTTTTGTCGTGGCCAACCCCAACCTCAGACACGCGGTTCGAGCGGTCGTCTTGGACGACAAGGATCGCGTACTCCTGTGCCGGTTCGACCTGCCTACGCAGGGCGTGGTCGTCTGGGCTGCTCCCGGTGGCGGCATCGAGGTGGCCGAGTCTCCGCTGCAAGCCCTTGAGCGGGAGCTGGATGAAGAGATCGGACTTGCGCTGGTGGACGAGCCACCCCATGTCTGGCATCAGCGAGGCCGAAGGTCACGCAGAGGGTTACGACGGTGTCATCAATGACTACTACCTGATCAAGACCGACAACTTCGCTCCCAGCGGCTCCCTCGGAGCTGAGGTCCTGCGCACCGAGAACATCACCAGGTTCCGATGGTGGAGCCTGGGCGAGATACAGGCATACCAGGGTGATGCCATCTTTGCGCCGCGCGATCTGGCTGCATTGTTGGAGCAGTTGCTCAGGGCGGGCGCGCCACAGGAGCCGCTGGCGCTCGGGCTTTGAGTGGTTGAGTGCCGAGCGCGCCGACGGCGGCATAGAGCAAGATCGGCTGCATGACCCGGATGACGACCGATCCTTGAGTTCAGTCGCGGAGCAGCAGAGTCCTGCAACGACGTTCAAACTGACTGTCTATCGCGACCGCCAAAGAACGGGGTCCGCAGTACGCAACTCAAACAAGGCGCATGGTGTACCTCTCGAGGGTCTATTCGGTACGTTGGCGGGATCGGCCCGCCTGCTGGATGCGAACGGAAACCAGCATGTTCGTCAGCTACGTCAACATCCAGCCAGACCGGCATCCCCGCGATCGCTTCCGTGGAATCCAGTTGTATGTCCACAGGGCCCCGATCCTGACTCGGATCGGACCCTGTGATCGAGGGCAAAACCGCCTCTGATGCGATGAAGGAGCGGGGCCTCCTCCCGCTCCTAGCGGCGCCTCCCAGCGTGATGATTGGGAGTGTCCAAGTGCCGCGCGAGAGGGCGAGGAGGCCCCTAAGGGAAGCGTATGCAGGATAAACAGTATGTGGGTATTGATCTGCACCGTCGCCGGACGGTGATCGTCCGGACCACCGAGGCTGGTGAGGTGTTGGAGGCGGTGCGGATCGTCAATGACGTGCAGCGGTTGGCGT
>OBLW0100002777.1_pt1 | contig 14036 bp, 15 predicted proteins | sample 1520161 | NCBI WGS metagenome assembly OBLW01 (sample SAMEA3539309, study PRJEB22396) | soil metagenome | biome: tundra; feature: field; material: soil | place: USA | collected 2010-05 | depth 0.15 m
TTGCGATGGACGGAATATGCCGGTGCGCCTCGCGGGGCAGCGCGATCTCGAGGACGAGCAAGGCGAGCGCCAGACATCCGAGGGCCAGCTCGGGCCAGATGGCGCCCCAGGCATTTCCGGCGGCAAGGTGTTGGAGGATCGAAACGTCCATGAAAGTTTACCGCCCGGCGTAGGCAACGGCCGCCGAAGGGGCGCTCACCGCCGCGTTGATCGGCCTCGCGAGCGAGCGGGGCCAGAAACCGATGAAGAGAAGCGCAGCGAGCAGGACGAGCGCGGGTATCCGCTCGCCCCACCCCAAATCCCCGACCGGGGCCTTTGCCTCAACCCTGGCGAAGTGTTCGGTAACCTCGCCAAAGAGCACCCGCGCCGCCGCCCGCAGCCCGTAGATTGCGGAGATGACGACCCCCGTCAACGCGACGGCCGTCAAGGCCGGCGAATAATGCCAAAGGGCCACGAAAATCGCCAGTTCGCCCCAGAAGTTGGCGAAACCGGGAAGACCGATTCCGGCGAACACGGCCGCGGTGAAGAAGGCCGCAAGCACGGGCGCCTTCCGCGCGAGCCCGCCCATCTCGTCCATGGCGAGGGTCTGTGTGCGGTGATGGACGCAGGTGACCAGCAGGAACAGCAGGGCCACCGACAGACCGTGCGCAACCATGAGTAGCACGACGCCTCCGATCCCGAAGGCCGATCCGGCCGCCAGCCCCAGGAATGCGTACCCCATGTGCATGACGGAACTGAAGCCGGCCATCTGCTTCAGATCCCGCTGGGCCATCGTCACCAGCCCGATCACGACGACGTTGCCGAAGACCGCCAGGACCGCCAGGGGATGGCTCCACGCGGGCATACCCGCGGGAAGCAAGGGAAGGGCCACCTGGATCAGACCGTACAGGCCGAACTTCTTGAGCACCCCGGCGTGGAGCATCGCCACCGAACTTGGCGCGGCGCCATAGCCCAGGGGCGCCCACGAGTGAAACGGCCAAAGCGAAACGAGTATCCCAAATCCGAAGAGGAGGAGGCCAAACAGATGCCGCTGCGTCAGGGCGCCCAGCGGACGGTCGCCGAGCGCCGCCCGAAGGGCGATCAGGTCGAAGCTGTGCGCTCCGCTCTTCACATAGATCGCGATCAATCCGACCAGCGACAGCATCGCTCCCGCCGTGAGATAGATGGTCATCGTCATCGCCGCGTACGTCTTGTCGCGTCCGCCCCAGATTCCGACCATGATGAAGGTCGGTATCAGCGCGAGCTCGTGGAAGAAATACAGGAAGAAGACGTCCACGCTCGCGAAGATGCCCATCAGCCCCGCCTGCATGATGAGGAGGAGCATCAGATAGATCTTCAGGCGTTCCGCGCCCGAACGGATTGCAAAAATTCCCGCCGCGAAGCCGACCAGACCGGCGAGCACAAAAAGTGGCATTGCGATCCCGTTGACCCCCAGTTTCAACCCGATCCCCAGATTCTCAAGGCCCGTGGAATACTCGTGGAGAAAGGCATAGCCGGATTCCTTCGGAGCCGCCCCGAAATGCCACCACACGTGGAGGGCGCACAGGAGCGGAATGCCGAATCCCAGATAAGCCAGGCGCACGGACCACCGTTTCGGCAGGCCGAGCGCGATCGCAAGCGCAAGCACAAGCGGCACGGCGATCGATGTCAGGAGGGGATCGGGCAGGGAATTCATCGAAACGGCTTAGAAGATGCCGGCGGCAAAAGCCCAAAGGACGGCCACGCCGGCCAAAAACCAGTAGACATACACATTGAGGCGGCCGACGTTCACGGCCCTCGTCTGGAGCCCCGCCACCCCGATAACGCCCGCAATCGCGCGCATCAGGCCCCCAATCCCCAGAAGGTCGAGGAAGTTCAGGAGCATCGCAAAACGCTGCTGGACCTTCGCGATGTAATAATCATACGCCCGGTCGAAGGAGTCGCGCAACGTGACGAGCGCGCCAAAAAGAACCGGAAAACTCGATTCGATCGGATCGCGAAGGGGATTGCCCGCCGCCGCCGCCCCGGCCCGGCCGACTGCGGCGGAGCCATAGAGAACCAGTGCCAGCCCTGCGCCGACGACCAGGACAACGAGGCTCGTCGAGAGGACTGCGCCGCGAACGGCGCCCTCCGGCTCCAGAACCTGGCTCAGGACCCCTGAGAACGCGCGGGGGTACAGGCCCGTGAATCCGCCGACCAAGGCCAGCGCCGCGAGAACGGCCAGCGGCGCCTGCATCGCGAAGCCGCTCTCGTGCGCGTGCTCCGCCGGGCCGGAGCGCGCCGTCCCAAGGAAAACCAGGCGCCAGACCCGCACCATGTAAAAGGCCGTCAGGGCCGCCGTGAACGCCAGCACGACAAAAATGGCGCGGTTTCGGGTGAAGGCCAGGGCGAGGATCGCCTCCTTGGAAAAGAATCCGGCGAAAAACGGCAGGCCGACGATGGCGGCAACCGCAACCGTGAACGTCACAAAGGTAAACTTCATCCGCCGGGCAAGCCCCCCCATTCGGAAGATATCCTGCTCGCCGTGGCACCCGTGAATCACGGAGCCGGATCCGAGGAAGAGCAGCGCCTTGAAGAACGCGTGCGTCGTCAGGTGGAACATCGCCGCGCCGACTCCGGCCGCGACGAGCAGGATCGCGCCGCTTTCCGTGCGGTGCTCGACCGATCCGAGGCCGAACGCGGCGACCATGTACCCGAGCTGGGAAAGGGTGGAGTACGCGAGAACCTTCTTGATGTCGCGCTGCGTAATCGCGCAAAGGGCCGCATAAAGGGCGGTGGCTGCGCCGACCCAGGAAATCACCTCAAGCGCCTGGGGCACCATAAGCATCTGGATGCGGCAGAGCATGTAGATGCCGGCCGCAACCATGGTCGCCGCGTGGATGAGCGCCGAAACGGGGGTGGGACCCTCCATCGCGTCGGGAAGCCATACCTGCAGGGGCAACTGCGCCGATTTCCCGATCGCTCCGCAGAAAAGAAGCAGCGGGACCGCCCGGCTGTAGACGGCGAAACCGGACGAGGTCTGCACGGCTAGATCGGTCAGGTTCACCGTGCCCCGGGTCCAGTAGCACATCAAAATGCCCAGAAGAAATCCAAAGTCGCCGACGCGGTTCGTGATGAAAGCCTTCTTCGCCGCCGCGGACGCCGCGGGCCGCTCGTGCCAGTGGTTGATCAGGAGCCAGGAGCTGAACCCGACGAACTCCCAGTAGATGAACATCATGAAGAGATTGTCGGCGAGAACGATGCCCGTCATCGAGAACATGAAAACCGACAATCCGGCAAAATAACGCGCCTTGCCGGCGTCCCCGCTCATGTAGCCGAGCGAGAACACGTGCACGCAGAAGCCCACAATGGCGACGATGACGAGCATGAGCGCCGCCAAGTCGTCGAACTTGAACCCAAAGGAAACGACGAGTTCGCCGAGGCGGAGCCATTCGCGGCCGGCCTCGAAGCGGGCCCCCGAAAGCGCAAGGCGCAGGGCTCCCGCAAGGATCAGGCCGGCGACCCCCACCGAGAGGGCGGCGGCGGCCCTTCCGCGCCGGCGCAGGAAGCAGGCGGTTAAACCGGCCGAAGCCAGGGGCGCCGCCAGGAGCAGGAATGCAAGACGTGCAGGCGTCATCGCGGTCAATCCTTCAGCGAATCGAGCTGGTCCACCTGGATCGTCCCGCGACGACGGAACAGCGCCACGATGATGGCGAGTCCGACAGCCACCTCGGCTGCAGCCACCGTCAGGATGAAGAAGACGAAGACATCGCCGTCCATCGTCCCGTTGAAGCGGGAGAATGCTACGAGCGCCAGCGTCGAGGCGACGAGCATGAGTTCGAGCCCCATGAAGATAACGAGCGCATTGCGCCGGAGGAGGACCCCCAGGAAACCGATGGCAAAGAGGACGGCGCTCAGGCCGACGTACGCATTGAGGCTGGCAGTCATCATGGCGCCTTGCGCGACAGCGCGATCACTCCGAGCATGGCTATCAAAAGAAGGAACCCAACCAGTTGGACCGGAAGCAGGTACGTTGTGAAAAGCAGCTCGGCATAGGCCTTGAGCGAGGCGCCGATCGCGGGACCGGGCGGGAGCTGCAGCAAGGCGAGGCGGCCTCGTGCGGCAAAGTTCACCAGGCCCGCGGCGACCAGTGCCAGCGCGGCAAAGCCGGCCACCGTCGCAAGCCGCCGCCGGGGCGCATTTGTCGCTCCGCGAACGTCGACAAGCATGATGATGAAGAGGAACAGGGTGACGACGGCGCCCGCGTAGACCAACAGGAGAAGGAAGGCCAGGAGGAAGGCATCCAGCTTGAGGAACAGGCCGGCCACGCCCGCAAGGCACAGCAGGAGGCACATCGCCGCGTCGATCGTGTTGCGGTTCAGAATGGCCCCAAGGGCGCACACGACCGTGAAGACCGACAGGAAGACGAACAGAATGTCAGGCATGGGCCCGATCCGCCTCCTCCGCGGCCTTCTTCTTCCTGTCCCACTTGAAGTGGGCGTCCGGCAGCGTTCCGCCCATCTGGTAAAGCTGCTCCTTGTGGTTGACCATCTCCCCGCGGCTGTACCCGGATGTAGAATACTGATTCTGGAGAAAGATCGCCTCCTCCGGGCAGACCTCCTGGCAAAGGCCGCAGTAGATGCACCGGAGCATGTCGATGTCGAAGGACTGCGGGCCCTTCTCCACGTGGGCGTTGGGCCCGGATGCGGGAAGTTCGCCCGGCACGATGCGGATCGCCTTGGGCGGGCAGACAAATTCGCAGAGCTGGCAGGAGACGCATTTCTCGCGGCCGTTGGGATCCCTGACGAGCGTCGGCACGCCCCGATATCCCGGCGGAATGGCCGGACGCTCCTCCGGATATTGGAGTGTCTGGTTCCGGCTCAGCAAGTGCTTGAGCGTGATCTTCAGGCCGGCCGCCACCTGCGGCAGATAGCTGCGCTCCGCGAGGGTCAGCGGCTTGCGTTCGAGGATTACGACAGCCATGGGTGCGGATTTGGATTACGGCTGCAGGAGGGCGATGCCGATCACATAGACGAGAAGATTCGCGATGGCCAGAGGCAACAGCTTCTGCCAGCCGATCTTCATCACCTGGTCGTAGCGAAACCGGGGAACGGTCCAGCGCACCCACATGAAGAAGAAGATCATGAGGAGCACCTTGCCGAGGAAGATGACGACGGAGACAAGGCTCACGAGAACCGGCATGCCCGCAATTCCGAGCCAGTGGGAAACCGCGGCCAGCGGTACCCAGGGCAGGGGGTTCCATCCGCCCAGGAAAAGCAGCACGAACACCCCGGAGCCGACGATCATGTGGCAGTACTCGGCGACGAAGAAAAGCGACCACTTGAAGGCGCCGTACTCCGTGTGGAAGCCGCCCACCAGGTCGGCCTCCGACTCGGCCATGTCGAAGGGCTGCCGGTTGGTCTCGGCAAACAGGGCGATGAGAAAGATGAGTGCCGAAAGCGGCATGATGAACAGGAACCAGGTTCCGCCCCAGAACCCCGGCCGGCTCTGGAATCCCACGGCGTTGGCAAGGCTTAACGTCCCCGGGGTTCCCGGGGCGTTGATCCACAGAAAAACGGGCAGGACGGCGAGCGTCAGGGACAGCTCGTAGGAAATCAGCTGCGCAGAGGCCCGCACGCCCCCGAGAAAGGAGTACTTCGAGTTCGACGCCCACCCGGCGAGGATCACCGAATAGACGCCGAGCGAACCGATCGCAAAAACCGCCAGCAGCCCGACATCGACATTCGCGAGCATGAGCGGGACCACGCCGCCCCCGGACCCCAGGTAAGCGCCGAACGGGACCACCGTCACCGTCGTAAGGGCGGGAATCATCGCAAGGATCGGCGCCAGGACAAAATAGAGCCGGTTCACGTGGCCCGGGGTGATCTCCTCCTTGAAGAGGAATTTCAGCCCGTCCGCCAGCAGGTGGAACGCGCCGATCTTGCGCAGGAACGGCCCGAGCACGGGCACCCAGGCGAACCAGAACGGAATGGCGCGGTTGGGACCCGGGCGGTCCTGGATCCAGGCACAGACCTTGCGTTCCGCCATCGAGCACGCGCCTGCCAGCGGGAACATGACGCAGATGACGGCAAGGCCCTTGAGCACGCCCAGGAGAATCGGATGGAGTTGGAGGAAAAGAATCATTTCACCGGCTTGAAATGAAGGGTTTCTCCCTCGATGAAGGGCAGCCCCGCCCAAGGGCTGCCGTCGAGCAGGAGGCCGGAGCCTGGAATGCCCGCATACGAGATGCCCGCGAGCGCGGGCACGGCGGCCGCCAGTTCGGACCAAACGGCGGCCAACCCGCCGGTGCGGCCGGGCCGGGCACCGGCCGCCTCGATCAGCCGGGTCAAGACAATCAGGTCGTTCGTCGCCCCCGCCGGACCGGGCACCGCCGGTGAAAACTTCTGGATCCGGAACTGCTGGTTGACGAAGGTGCCCCCCTTCTCGAAGACGCTCAACGTGGGCACAAGGACCTTCGCAGCGCCGCTGGTCCCATTGCGGTGCGTTCCCAGGTAGATGATCGAGATCCTGGCGAGCTGCGCGCCCGTCAGCCCGGCCCCGGCCAGGTCCTCGCCGAGCGAAACCACGGCCCTGACCCGGCCGGCGTCGATCGCCGCGGCGAGTTCGCCGAGCGCCCGATCGGGAAGGGACGCGACAAGCCCGGTGACCAGCGCCCCGCGGACGTTCGGGTTCCTGTCGGCCGAAACGAGAATCCCGTCGCCCTCCCCCACCCGGCTCACGAGATAAGCGGGCGCCCTCAGGACCGCGGCCAGCTTTCGCGCCAGAAACTGCTCTTCGACCGAACTGCGGCCGGATCCGACGATCGCGATCGCTCCGGGGTTCTCCTTGAAGATTTCCGCCGCCGCGCGGATCGCCGCGTCCAGGCCGCCGGCATTCCCGGCTTCGCCGGAGCCGCCGGCCTGGATGGCCGTCAGGCGGCTTTCGGCCCTGACGGCCTTGTACAGTTCCCTCCCGCTGTCCGCCATCCACGTGTCGTTAACGGCGTCGTTTTGGCGCGGCGTGATCCGGTAGATGACCCCCTCGCGCGACCAAACCACGGTGTTGGCGCCCACGCTGCTCTCGGCGTCGATGCTGTCCGCCTGCTTCAGGAACCAGACCCGCATCTTGAACCGGAAATCCGTGCTCGTCAGGGCGCCCACGGGGCAGATGTCGACGGTGTTCAGCGAATAGTTGTTCTCGAGTTTCCTGCCGGGATAGCAGGTCAGGGTCGAATGGCTGCCCCGGTCGATGAAACCGAGCACGTCGTCCCGGACCACCTCCCTGCAGAACCGGATGCAGCGCGAGCAAAGGATGCATCGCTCGTCGTCGAGCGTCACCCGCGGTCCGAGGGCCGTGTGCTTCGGCTTCACATTCTTCGGCTCGATGTAGCGCGAGTACCCGCGTCCGTAGCCGGTCGCCTGCTCCTGGAGCTTGCACTCGCCCGCCTGGTCGCAGATCGGGCAGTCCAGCGGGTGGTTGATCAGGAGAAACTCCATCACGCCCTCGCGGCATTCCTTCACGAGGGGCGAGGTCGTGCGCACGTGCAACCCCGGGCATGCGTTGGTCGCGCACGCAATCGCCGGCCGCGGGGCCCAGTTGATCCGTTGCTTGCCTGTCACCGGGTCCATGATCGGCGCCTTCGTTGCCGGATCGACGGCGGCCTGGCCTGTTTCGACGAGGCACATCCGGCAGTTCCCCGCCACCGAAAGTTTCGGATGGTAGCAATAGTGCGGCACGTCGACCCCGGCCATCCGGGCCGCTTCGATCATGTTCGTCCCCTTCGGCACGGCGATTTCCCGGCCGTCGACATGGACGGTGATCAGATCGGTTTTGGGCGGTGAGATCATACCAATCTTATTTTATCGGCCTTCGCCAAGGCTTCGGCGGACGTGGCGGCCGTCCCGGCCGCCTCGAACTCGTCGCCGAATTTCTGGACAAAACTCTGGGTCGGCCACGCGCAGGCCTCGCCAAAGGCGCAGATCGTCCGGCCGGCTATCTGGTCGGCAACGCTATTCAGGAGGGCGCCGTCCCCGGGCCTGGCCGCGCCCTTCACCATGCGTTCCGTGATCCGCTTCATCCACAGCGACCCCTCGCGGCAGGGCGTGCACTGGCCGCAGCTTTCGTGGGCGTAGAAGGCGTTGATGTTGCCGAGCGCCTCGACCATGTTCACCGAGTCGTCCATCACGATCACGCCGCCGGAGCCCCCCATCGAGCCGACCAGGGCCAGCGAATCGAAATCCAGCGGCACATCCTCCAGGGCCCAGTCATACTCCTCCAGCGCAGTCCCGACCCTCCGCCGGCCCTTGAAGCGCTCGCCAAACTTCAGGACCTTCGCGGACGAGCCGCCTGGAATCACCGCCTTGAATCTTCTCCCGGGCCGCGGGCCGCCGCACACTTCGTTGAGGAGCTGGCCCATCGTGATCCTGCCGACCTCGAATTCGTAGCACCCCGGCCGCTGCACGTGGCCGGACACGCAGTAGATGCGCGTGCCCGTGTTGCCAGGCGTGCCGATCTTCGCAAATGCGTCGCCCCCCATGGCGGCGATGTGCTTGACGTGGCACAGCGTCTCCACGTTGTTGACGATCGTCGGGCACTGGTAGAGGCCGAGGACCGCGGGAAAGTACGGAGGCTTGATCCGCGGATACGGCCGCTTCCCCTCCAGGGACTCGATGAGTCCCGTTTCCTCGCCGCAAATGTAAGCCCCGGCCCCCCGATGCACGAACACCTCGCATCCGTAGCCCGACCCGGCTATGTCGGGGCCGACGAGGTTCGCCGCCCGGGCCTCGGCGATCGCCCTCTCGAGGATTCGCGCGCCCTCCGGGAATTCGCCGCGTATGTAGATGTAGGCCTGCTTCACGCCGTTCGCGAAACAGGTGATCATCATCCCCTCAAGGAGCTGGTGGGGATCCTGGTGAATGATGGCGCGGTCCTTGAACGTGCCCGGCTCGGACTCGTCGGCGTTGGCTACGAGGTAGATCGGCTTGCCGCTCTTCCGATCGACGAGCGACCACTTGAGCCCGCAGGAAAATCCCGCCCCGCCGCGCCCGCGCAGGCCCGAGCGCCTGACCTCCTCGATCAGGTCCTCGGGTTTGCGCCGCACGGCCTGGCGCAGCGTCTCGTAGCCGCCGCACCGCAGGTAGCACGCAAGGTCGTTCGAGTACCCGGGCTCGTCGACGTGCTGGAAGATGATGCGGCGTTGCTCAGGCATGGCAGTCTACTTGCGCTGTTCCGCGTCCGCCCCGGCGGTCCGCGCGCACTCGGCCTTGATCTTGACGGCCAGCTCGCAGGCGCGGGCCTCGTCGACCTTTTCGTGGAGCTCGTCGTCCACCATGACAACCGGCCCGGTTCCGCAGCTCGCAAGGCACTCGACGAAATCGATCGTCACCTCTCCGCCCGGCGAAATCTCGCCGCAATAGGTGTTGAAGTGCCGCTCGAACTCCGCGCAGGTCCGGTACGCTCCCATCAGGGCGCAGGAAAGCGTGCGGCACACCTTGATGTGCCGCCGGCCGATCGGCCTCTGGCGGAACATCGGGTAGAAAGTGACCAGCTCGTAGATGGCGATCGGCTCCAGCTCGAGCCTGGCGGCGACCCACTCGATCGCCTCCGTGGAAATGAATCCCTGGTCCTCCTGGACCAGATGGAGGAGAGGAAGCGCCGCGCTGCGCTTCACCGGGTAATGGGTGATCACCTCGTCGATCTTCTGAAGCGTGGCCGGGGAAAGATTCACGGGGAGTGTCTCATCATCGGTCGCATTCCCCCATCACGAAGTCGAACGAACCGAGTATGGCGACGATGTCGGCCAGCAGGGCTCCCACGCAGACCTTGGGCAGGATGGACAGGTTGCAGAAGGAGGGGGATCGGATCTTCAGCCGCCAAGGAACGCCGCCGCCCTTGCTGACGATATAGAAGCCCAGGACGCCCTTCGGATTCTCAGCCTCGAAGTAGACCTCGCCGGCGGGCATCTGGGGTCCCTCCGTGACAAGCATGAAGTTCTGGATCAATTCCTCCATCGAAGTGAGGATCTTGTCCTTCGGCGGCGCAAAGATCTTCCTCGCGTCCGTGGCAAACCACGGCCCGTCGGGAAACTTTCCCACGGCCTGGCCGATGATCCGCACCGCCTGGCGCATCTCCTCTCCCCGGACCAGATAGCGGTCGTAGCAGTCGCCGCCGGTTCCGATCGGAATGTCGAAATCATACTGCTCGTAGCCGCTGTACGGCCGATCCTTCCGCAGGTCCAAGGGAACGCCCGAACCCCGCAGGTTCGGCCCCGTCAGGCCGTAGGCGATCGCGTCCTCCCGGGAAATGACGCCGATTCCGACCGTGCGGTCCATGAAGATCTTGTTTCGCGTCAGAAGCCTCATGCTCTCCTCGAGGATGGGAAGAAACTGATCGCAGAATTCCGCAACGTGCCGGAGCCATCCGTCGGGGACGTCGCGCATGGCCCCGCCAATCCGCGCGTAGCTCGTCGTGAAGCGGGCCCCGGTCAGCTCCTCGAAGAGCCGGTACAGCTTCTCCCGCTCCCCAAACGTGTACATGAAAACGGTCCATGCGCCGACGTCGATCGCGTAGGCCCCGAGCCCCATCAAATGCGAGGAGATCCGGGCGAGCTCGGCCGTGATGACGCGGGTTGCCTGGCAGCGGGGAGGCACCTCGAGCTTTGCCAGGCGCTCGACCGCGATCGCATACGCCATGTTGTTCGCCAGCGGCGCCAGGTAATCCAGCCGGTCCGTGTAGGGCACGAACTGGTTGTACGTCATGTTTTCGGCGATCTTCTCGTCGCCCCGGTGGAGGTATCCGACGACGGGGTCCGCCTTCGTCACGATCTCGCCGTCCAGCTCCATTTGCAGGCGAAGGACGCCATGAGTGGACGGATGCGAAGGCCCCATCGAGAGGGAAATCTTTTCGGTCTCGGATTCTCCGGCGCTCCTGGCCGCAGCATCGGGAAATGGGAGCTCGGTTGCCATCGGCGGATGCGTCACGGATCGGGTTTCTCGTCTCGTTCGGTCCAGCTCTCGTCCTTGGCTCCGGGCTCGGCCTCGGTCAGGTTGATCTGGCCGGACGAAGCGACAAACGGGCCGCCCATCATCGGGGCGGGCAGCACTTTCGCTCCCGTTTCCGCCGCTATGTCGGCGTCGGCCAGCTCCGTTTCGATTCCGGCGAGCGGAAAGTCCTTGCGCAGCGGATGGTACGGGTATCCATCCCACATGAGGATGCGGCGCAGGTCGGGATGGCCGTCGAATCGGATGCCGAACATGTCATACACCTCCCGCTCGTGCCAATTGGCGCCCGGCCAAAGCGCCGTCACGCTGGGCACAACCGGCGCGGAATCATCCGGGCAGTCGGCTGCGACCCGGATGTAATCGTGCCGCACCGTCGAAAAGAGGTGGTAGACCACCGTGAATCGGGGCGACGCACCCTCGGCCCAATCGATCGCCGTCAGATCGACCAGCATGTCGAAGCCCGAACCCTCCTTCAGGAACTTGAGCAGCGCCGGAATGTCGGCCGCGGGAATGTTGACAGCGGGATGGTCGAGACTGGGCCGATCAATGAGTTGCGGAAACTTTGCCTTGAGGGCTGCCGTATCTGCACATGGGCCGGATTGATCCGCGTTGGACATGCAGCAGGCCTCAGGGGCTAAGGAGTCCTCGGGCGGACCGCTCGTGTCTGACCTTTTCCTGAAGCTTCATCACGGCGTCGAGAAGCGCCTCGGGCCTGGGCGGGCACCCGCTGATGTAAACATCCACCGGCAGGATGCGGTCCACCCCCTGGAGCACAGCGTAGCTGCGGTACATGCCCCCGGTGCTGGCGCAGGCGCCCATGGCAATGACCCATTTGGGCGCCGCCATTTGGTCGTAGATCCGCCGCACGGCCACCGCCATCTTGTAAGTGACTGTGCCGGAAACGATCATGACATCGGACTGCCGCGGGGAAAAGCGCATCACCTCCGCGCCAAACCGGGCGATGTCGAATCGGCTCGCGCCGACCGCCATCAGCTCAATCGCACAGCATGCAAGCCCCATCGGCATCGGCCACATGGAATTGGTTCGAATCCAATTGATCACCGCATCGGCCCGGGAAACGACGACATCACCCTCGATCTTGCTGTTGTACGTCAGTTCGGTGTTGGCAGAAACCATTTGATCCGTGCGGTCGATGTGGCAATGGGCACGGGATCGTACCGCCGGGGGTAGGTGCGCGCAAGGAGCATTTCGACAATTCGTTTTTGAGACCGTCGTCAGGCCCCCCTTTTCCGTTGACCTGCCCTTTGCTTCGAATTCTGCTCAACTTTCCCGCTGCAGCTGGTTCCCGGTTGCTCCGACCCGGAGAGGTGGCAGAGTGGTCGAATGTACCTGCTTGGAAAGCAGGCGTACTCGTAAGGGTACCGAGGGTTCGAATCCCTCCCTCTCCGCCACCTTTCGCAATGCGAAAGGGTCTAGTTCAAAGGTTGGGGACGGGGGTGTAGTTGGAAGGAAGGTTGGGTCTAGTTCAAAGGTTGGGGACGGGGGTGTAGTTGGAAGGAAGGTTATGTTGCAGGGAAGGGCCAAGCGCTTAGCGCTCGCCCGTTTAAGGAGGATTGGGCGGTGCCCTCGCGGCAGTGCAACGAGAGCGACGGTTTGGTCGATGAAGTCAGCGGAGCGACGGCGCGAAGCGCCGGCACTGATTGGTTGGAGGTGAGGGATACTCATCCGCATTGGGCGATGACGCGGAGTCTGTAATTTTCGAACGAACGGAATCCATACGCTCTTCGCTGTATCAACTTCATCTTTCTGTGGAAGCCCTCGGTGACCCCATTGTTGCGGGAGAAGCGCCACATGCGGGCGATCTCCTCGCTCCAGTCGGTGAGGGTCTTGGCCAGGGTCTGGGCGGGCTCAAAGCCGCTGTCGCGCAGCTGGCCGATGAGAGTGAACAGCTCGCGGATATGCCGCCGGCAGGATGCCTTTGAGAGGCCTTTATGCCTCAGCAGCGCCCAGAGCCGCTCCTTCATCTGGTAGATCGGCTCGAGCACCGGATTGTCGGCGAGCAGCTGTGCCAGGCGGCTGCGGCGCTGGGGGTCTAGCCGGTCGTTGCGCGCCCGCAGAAGGCCGAGCCAGGAGCGGTTCCAGCCCAGCTGGGGCACGAGCTGGCGGGCCAATCGCAACAGGTGCAGGCCGACCAGGCGGATGGTGTGGATGTCAACGCCCGTGAACCTTTGACCCACTTTCGCCCGTCTAGAATTGACCCACCCCCTGGCAGATTAACGGCGGGCTGATTTGGTTTTGATCGTAGGAGTGGCTCCTTTCGGGTGGGGATCGAGGGCGATGGCACCCGGGAAAAGGCCGGCGTGGCGCTTTTCGCGCATGCGGTAGGAGTCGCCCTTGATATTGATGACGGTGGCGCGGTGGAGCAGTCGGTCGAGGGCGGCGGAGGCCATGATGGGGTCGCCGGCGAAGACCTGGCCCCATTCGGCGAAGGCTTTGTTGGAGGTGATGATCGTTGAGTACTGTTTTTCGTAGCGAACGCAGATCACCTGGAAGAGCAGCGAGGCTTGTTGGGTATCCAAGCCCAGGTAACCGACCTCGTCGACAATGAGGAGCTTTGGGGTCGTGAGCATCTTCATGTAGTGGGGCATACGGTTTTGGGCGAAGGCCAGCTTCATGCGTCGGACCAGATCGAGGGCGGTGAGAAACAGGAGCCGGTGGCCCAAGTCCGAGCAGACCAGGCCCAGGGCGATGGCTAAATGCGTCTTGCCAACGCCTGGTGGTCCTTGGAAGACGACGTTGCGGCCTTCGCTCATGAAACGGCCCGTCGCCAGTTCCTCGATCAAAGTGCGGTCGATGGAGGGCTGGAAAGAGAAGTCAAAGTCGCTGATGCGCTTCATCCAAGGTAGGCCGGAGAAGTGCAGGCACGTGTCGATAACCCGCTGGCGGCGAGCTGCCAGCTCTGGCTCTAGGAGTCGGCCGAGGAAGTGGGAATAAGACCAGCCCGCGGCCGCGGCTTGCTGGGCGATCTGATCAAGTTGGCCGCGGGAAGTCGTGGCGCCGATCTGCTCCAAACCGTCAGCGGCGAGATTCTCGTAGTTGATACTCATTGTGCCACCT
>OBLW0100002782.1_pt1 | contig 14029 bp, 10 predicted proteins | sample 1520161 | NCBI WGS metagenome assembly OBLW01 (sample SAMEA3539309, study PRJEB22396) | soil metagenome | biome: tundra; feature: field; material: soil | place: USA | collected 2010-05 | depth 0.15 m
GAAAATACCCCGCTGGAGAACGCGCGCGAACTTCAGCCGCTGTTTGGAGGAAACACCTCAGCGAAACTCGCCGCCGGTAGAGTACAGATCTCGCTTCCAGCGCGAACCCTCGTGGTGTTCAGCGTGCGCTAAGAGGTTGCGGATTAAACACAAAAGAAAAGCCCCCGCTTCGAGGGGGGCCCTTCTCTCGCCTGTTGTCTTACTGTTTAAGTTCGCGTGTGGAATGCGCCCGATTCTCGCTTTGCGAGTGATCTGTCTTTACGGTCGGAAGCGACGATGTGCACCGAGTCACCGATAGATTGAACGACAGGCAGGCATCGCTGCTACTCTTGTCGCCATTGATACCAACGCTCATCGCGTCCGGAGAACTGCTGCCCCACAACGCCGAGCTGCCCCAAAGTGCGGAACTGCCCCACAACGCGCTGAAAGCCTGGCTGGCGCTCGAACCCCACAACGCGGAACTGCCCCAAAGAGCGGAGCTGCCCCACAAGGCGGAATTGCCTGAAGTTGACTGGCTGCCGGTGAAGGCACTGGCTCCCCAGACCGCGGATGAGCCCCAGAGAGCGGAACTGCCCCACAGTGCCGACGAGTCGCTGACAAAATAAACTTGTCCAGAAGTGGGATCGAATGTTGCCGTTGGCGACTTGGCACTCAGTGCGATCGAAGTGCCAACCCCGACGGTTTGCGGCCCAACGAAATTGGTGTCAAGCAGTGCCGCTTGCACGTCCAGATAGCCCGCTCCGACAGTGAACACATCATATTGAATGTTGAACACCTGGCCCGTGGTTGGATCGGTGATCGTGCTGAATTGCGGCAGATTCTTATACGCCGTCAGCATCAATTTTGCTTTGACCTGATCGGGAGTAAGTAAAGGATATTGTTGGAGCAACAATGCCACCGCGCCGCTGACCATCGGCGTCGCCATGCTGGTTCCGCTCAAGACAAAGTAATTTGGCGAAGCGTTGGTGGCATTTCCCTCTTTATAGTAGCCAACCGGCGGTATGTTGCTTGGATAGCTAGAGACGAGCGTCGCGGTTGATGGAGCTTGCAGCGACACGACCAGATTCCCAGGAGCAACCAGGTCCGGCTTCACTATTTGGTCGCCGGCGGTCGGCCCCTTGGAACTGTAAGTGGTCATGACGTCATCGCCGCGGTCGGGCGTTCCCATCGTGTTCATCGCGCCTACCGTGATCACATAGGGGTCGTTGCCGGGCGCATTGATGGTGCCGTATCCGTTGTTGCCAACCGAATTATCCCGGCCATTGTTGCCCGCTGCCACCACCACAACGATGCCGGCCTTCCACGCCGCCTCGACTGCCTGGCACAGCGGATCGAGCGTATAGCTTTCGAAAATGCCTCGGCCCAAGGACAGATTGATCACGCGGATGTTGTATTTGCTCTTAAGGAGAACCGCCTGATTGATGGCGCTGATCACCGCGCTGTCGGTGCCCTGGCCGTTCTGATCGAGCACGCGGAAATTGATGATGCTCGCGTTCGAGGCAATGCCGCGCACCGGGGTATCGCAGTTGTTGCACAGAGAAGCGTGGGCATTCCCGGCAATAATTCCGGCGACATGGGTTCCGTGGCCATACTGATCATCGGCTCCGGTACCGACCAGATCGATATTCGCGACGATGCGCGAAGCGCCACCGCCACCCGCCTGCCTTAAGTCCGGCACCACACGGACTCCGCTATCGATGACGGCCACGCCGACACCAGTTCCGTCGAGGCTCGCGGCCCAGGCGTAATTGGCATTGATCGCCGCCGCCGCATTGTTGAGCGACGTCTTCAGCGGACGATCCGGCGATATATAGGCCACATGCTCATCGGCAGCCAACTCAGCAATGCGCGAGGCCGGCATGGAAACATGCAGGGCATTGATTAAGCCCAATTCACGCTTCACCGTCCCGCCCCGGCTGGTGACTCTACTGCCATGAACCAGTGGCGATACCGCCGCCGCTGTTTTCGATGTCTTGAACTGCACGATGACATCGGTCATGGCACCGTCTTGGCGACCGCGCAGTTCCGTGGCAAGCTTTGGTTGTTCGCCAAAGCACAGCGCCGTTGAAAGCAACATTCCTAGAGCAACTAGCAAACGCTTCATGCTGACTTACCTCTCGGAGCCAATAGTTGCACGGGAGTGGCCTAAGAATGGCACTGATAGGCAAGGACTTAGTGACGAAGCGGCAAGGCCAAATTGTCCCAACGCCCCGCCCGCAAGACAATCTGTCCCAAGTACAAAACTCCGATAGGCGGGGTTTGGGTGGAACGCACAAGCCGTGGCAGCCGCGAAGCGGCGAAAGGAATGCAGCCCACGGCGTAAGCTGTGGGTCAAAAGTCCGAAAAGAGCGAGCCCCGAAGGGGCGAAAGAAGAGTTTCGTGACAGGCTGGAATGCTGTCGCCTGCCTCTCCCGTCCTCATGCTGAAACCGGCGCCGGGTGGCGTCACTGCGCGTGCTTCGGCTAGAGTAGGCTGAAATGAAATACTGGATGTGCGCCGTTTTCGTGGCTCTGGCACTCTGCGAGACCCGCGCGGAAAATCCTTCACCTCCACCTATGTTTGACAGTGCAACTGCCGAAAGATTCGCCAATCTCGCCCTCGCATGCGTTCACAAGGAATATCCAAACAAGATCAGTCACAACCTGAACAGCGATGCGGATGTAGCCCCGCCGCGAAAGCTGACGCCCGCGTTCTATGGCTGCTATGACTGGCATTCTTCCGTACACGGACATTGGCTGCTGGCTCGCCTCATCCGGACTTTTCCAAACGCAGGCTTTGCGCCACCGGCCCGCGAGGCGTTGCAGAAGAGTCTGACGGCAGACAACATTGCCCAGGAAGCGCGCTATCTGCGGGGTGAAGGCCGCGCCAGCTTCGAACGTCCCTATGGTTTGGCTTGGCTGCTTCAGTTGGTCGCGGAGCTGCGCGAATGGGACGATCCGGAAGCACGGGAGTTGGCGGCGAACCTAGGTCCGCTGGAAGAAGCGGCCCGCGTGCGCCTCCAGGATTGGCTTCCCAAGCTTTCGTATCCGGTGCGTATCGGCGAACATTCGCAGACCGCATTCGCCCTGGGTTTGATGCTCGACTATGCCCACGTCGCCGGCAACACGAAATTTGCCGATCTGATTTCATCCAAAGCCCGGCAGTTTTATCTCGGCGACCGTGATTGCCCGCTGGCATATGAGCCCTCGGGAGAAGACTTCCTGTCGCCCTGTCTCGGAGAAGCGGACCTCATGCGGCGAGTGTTGCCAAAAAGCGAGTTCGGACGCTGGCTGCGAACTTTTCTGCCCCAGATTTCCGCGGCAAAACAACGCCCCTGGTTAGAACCGGTGGTCTCGCCCGACCCCAGCGATGGAAAGTTGGCCCATCTGGATGGGCTCAACCTCAGCCGCGCCTGGATGCTGGAGGGCATCGCCTCCGGACTGCCCGAGGGCGATAAACGCCTGCCAGTGATACTCTCAACTGCCGAGCAACATCGGCGCGCCGGACTCGCAGCCGTCACCGGCCAGCACTACGAAGGTGGTCATTGGCTCGGGAGCTTTGCCGTCTATCTCACAACCAGGCGAGGCCTTCCGTAGTGGCTTAGGTCTCTCACAGATGCAAAACATAGTCGAGAAAAAGCTTTGACCACCAATGCCAGGCGCGCAAATGTCTCCGGCTCTCCCACTCCAGGGTTGTTCCTGGGCTTGGTCATCACCCTGGCGGCGGTGGTCATTTATTCGGGATACACGACGCGTCAGATCTCCGGCCTGCGCGAAATGCAAAACAATCTCGTCGATCGCAACCGGAAAGACTCGCTGCAGTTGTTGCGCATTCAGAATGATCTGAACTCGCTGGGCCTCGCCATGCGCGACATGCTCGATAACGACGAGCCCTACCCGCTCACGGCATGGTCGGGGCAGTTTGAGCGCGTGCGCACCGATCTGAATGACGCGCTGCGCCGCGAGCAGCAAGTGGCGCCCGTCAATCGAACTCCCGAACAAGAGCAATACCTCGAGAATTCGGTCACCCAATTCTGGAACGCCGCGGATCGGACCTTCGCGCTGGCGAGCGATCGCAACCCGGCGGAGGCGCGGACCCAAATTCAAATCTCGTTGCGTGCCCGCCAGGAAGCCCTCAGCACCGCCGTGTCGCGGTTGCTGGTCCAGAATAATGAAAGCGAAGAGCAGGCGGCGCAGCAGATTGCGCAGATTTATGACCGCGTGCAACGGCAGGTCTACTGGTTTCTGACCGCGACTTTAATTGCGATTCTGTTTACCAGCCTGGCTCTGATTCGCTCCAACCGGCGGCTGTTCGCGCAACTCTCGACGCTTTCCGAACAGCGCAGCGAACTTGCCCAGAAGCTCATCTCTGCGCAGGAATCTACGTTGCGGCACATCTCGCGGGAGTTGCACGATGAGTTTGGGCAGATTCTGACCGCAGTCGGCGCGATGTTGACACGAGCCGGAAAACAAGTCCCCGAAGGGAGTCCGCTGCGCGCCGAATTACGCGAAGTTTGCGAAATTACGCAAGCTACACTGGACAAAGTGCGCAGCCTGTCGCAGGCTTTGCATCCGGTGATGCTCGAAGAGACCGGATTGGAAAGTACGCTCGACTGGTATTTGCCGGTGGTGGAACGGCAGGCTGGAATCGACGTATTCTACGAGAAATCCGGCGAGCCTTTTGCGGTGGACGGCAACGCTGCCATTCATGTATACCGCGTAGTGCAGGAAGCTCTCAACAATGTGACCCGGCATTCGGGAGCCCGGGAATCGTGGGTACGGCTGCGATTTCTGCCGCGAGCGTTAGAGGTCGAAGTGGAAGATCACGGCAAGGGTTTCGAAACGAACGGGGCGAACCCTGGAATCGGATTGGTGGCCATGCGCGAACGCGCGGAGTTGCTCGGCGGAGTGGTTGAATTTGTCCGGCCGGGGCCCGCTCCTGGCAACGATCACAATCATGCTCACTCCGACGGCGGACGCGGAACCCTGGTTCGGCTCCGAGTGCCGCGAGAGAAGTTGGAAGCCTAGTCCTATGCCCGCTAAGATTTCCGTCTTGCTGGTTGATGACCATTCGCTGGTGCGGAAGGGTTTCCGCCGCATCCTCGAGGACGATGTGGACATCACGGTTGTCGGGGAAGCGAGCGACGGCGCCGAAGCCGTCAAACTCGCGGCGGAACTTCAGCCGAAGGTGATTGTCATGGATTGCGCCATGCCGGGCATGAATGGCTTGGAGGCGACACGGAAAATACTGAGCAAAAATCCGGAAGCTCTGGTGCTCATGCTCAGCATGCATCCGGAAGAGACTCTGGTGCGGCAGGCTCTGGAAGCGGGCGCACGCGGATATGTTCTGAAAAATGCGGTCGATCTGGAGTTGGGTGCGGCCATCCGCCGCGTCGCCAACGGTGAAACGGTGCTTGACTCCCAACTGAAGCGACCGGCCGCGCTCCGAGGCAAGCGCCACGCGGCACTGACTCCGCGCGAACTCGAAGTGCTGCAAATGATCGTGGACGGTCGATCGAATAAAGAGATCGCGACGGCCCTCGACTTGAGCGCGAATACCGTCGCCGTCCATCGCGCGAATATGATGGACGCTTTAGGGCTGCACAAGACAGCCGAGTTAGTCGTCTATGCCATTCGCAATGGGCTGGTCGACTTGCCGTGACTCTTGACCCTCTGAACCCAGCCATTTGGAACCGACGTACTTTTCTGTGGACGCTCGCGGGCCTGGCTGGCGCATCGCTTTCGCAATCAAGTTTGCTTCTGGACGCATTCGCTGCTGCTCCTGCGGTTGCGGCTGATCCCCGCGGCTCCGATCCCGGTTTCCGGTTAGTCGACGTCACATCTTCCGCTGGAATTCAGTTTCGCCACAACAGCGGCGCTTATGGCGGCAAGCTGCTGCCAGAAACGCTCGGCGCGGGATGCGCGTTTCTCGATTATGACGGTGACGGATGGCAGGACATCCTCTTAGTCAACGGCGACGACTGGCCCGGACACAAACGCGAACATGGGTCGGCATCCGGTACGCTCACGCTCTATCGCAACAATCGCAACGGAACATTCTCAGACGTCACCCGCAGCGCCGGACTCGACATTGCGATGTACGGCATGGGCGTCGCCGTCGGAGATTACGATAACGACGGCTTTCCGGACATCCTTATTACTTGCGTCGGCCAGAACCGGCTCTTCAAAAACACAGGTAAGGGAAGGTTTATCGATGTCACTAAGTCGAGCGGTCTCGGTGGCCGGCAAGCGTTAAGTACATCGGCGATCTGGTTCGACTACGACCGCGATGGCCTTCTCGACCTGTTCGTCTGTAACTATGTCAAGTGGTCAGCCGAGCACGACGTCTTTTGCAGCCTCGACGGCAAGCACAAATCCTATTGCACCCCCGAAGCCTACCGCGGTGAGACGTGCTGGTTGTTTCATAATCGCGGCAATGGGACCTTTGAAGATGTCACGGCCTCCAGCGGAATCTTTGACAGCAGCTCAAAATCGCTGGGAGTGGCGATGCTCGACTACGATCGCGATGGCTGGCCGGACTTGCTTGTAACCAACGATACGCAGCCGAACAAGCTTTACCGGAATCAGCATAACGGCACTTTCAAAGATGTGGCCGTCGACGCGGGAATCGCTTTTTCCGCCGAGGGCCGGGCGCGCGCGGGCATGGGAGTGGACGTCGCCGATTTCGACAATTCCGGCAGCCAGGGCGCGGCCATCACGAATTTCGATAACGAGATGATGGGTCTCTACCGGCTCTCCGAAAGCGGCAGTTTTATCGATGTCGCAATTCCCAGCGGAGTGGGAACGGCGTCGAAAGACAAACTGGGATTTGGCTGCATCTTTCTCGACGCCGACCTGGATGGTTATCTCGACCTTGCGGTCGCGAACGGCCATATCGACGATACGGTGCGAAACGTCAGCGGCGTTGGCTATGCCCAGCCGCCGCAACTCTTCCTGAATAGTGGTAAGGGATCATTCGTGAACGTGGCGGCCGAAGTCGGAGGTGGCTTCAATCAGCCGAAGGTTGGACGAGGTCTCGCCTATGGCGATTTCGATCGCGACGGCGACCTCGATCTGCTCCTCACCACGAACAATGGTCCCGCCTATCTTTATCGTAACGATCAAACTTCCACCAACCGAAGCATCCGTATTCGATTGATTGGAACAAAGTCGAATCGAGACGCCATCGGCGCAGTGGTAAAAATATTCCACGACTCCTCGAATCGCGCCGCAAACCAGACTCGAGTGGTGAAGGGTGGTTCGAGTTATCTCTCACAGTCGGAACTGCCGGTGACCTTTGGACTGGGAAAGCGGGACAAAATCGATCGTGTAGTGATTCAGTGGCCGAGTGGAAGGACGGAAGAGTACAAAAATCTCAGCGCCGGTAGAACCTACGAGTGTGTGGAAGCGAAGGGGATCAGTCCCCTGCCAGGGTTCTAGTACAGTGCGTCAAACAGATTGACGTTTATCGCGTATCAATTTCCCCTGTGATCCTTTGTGTACCTCGTGATTAAAGCTTTTGAATTCCTTTATCGAAAGACGAATCCGCCCGGACCGCCGTTCCAAAAACGGATCTCCAGGACAGCAGCCATTTTTCGGGCTTACAGCGCTAAGTCAATGATTTATAAAGACTTTACAGCTAAGTCCTTTAAACTCAAAGACCTGGCGGAATGTTCTTCCTAAGTCTAGGATTCTTAAAGACCGGAGAGAGGGGAGGTTCGCCGGAAAGACGATTTTATGCGTGCAGGTTCAATCTGCCCGAACTTCCATAAACCTGTTCCAAAACCGAAGTCGTCGTGTCGGAGTTGGTGGAAGAAGAGCTACTTATATTCACGGTGCTGAGTAGTTCCTGGACGAGTTGTACGGATTGAGATGCCGTGTTGATTTCGTTCGTCAGCGACGGCGAATTGCTGTTTTTCAAGTCGTTCTTGACCGTGGCGAACACAGGTTGCGCCGTGGACAAGTCGCCGGAGCCGAGCGCGGTGCCCAGCGCAGTGAGATCCGTAGAGAGTTGAGAATTACCAGGCAGCGAACTTCCGGTGGCGTTCGCGAGTCCCGTGTTGATCGTCTGCAGGGTCGCAAATGCCGACTGCGCGCTGTTGAGATTGCCCGACGTGAGACTGTTTTGCAGAGTCTGCAATGCCTGCTGCAACTGGTTAGACTCGCTGGATTGAAGAACGCCCTGACTTAGGCTTGCGGCCGAAATTGCATTCACTGTCATAGTCCGACCTCCCGGGAGTCGGCACACCAACTCCCGCTTGTCTAGGCTATCGACCCGCTGAGACTGAACTTTAGGACGCTGCCGCGCAGGGTCATCTCCATCGGTAATACACAGCATGTTACCTGTCGACACGCGCGCCAGACGAGCAGGGAATAAATTGCTTCGATCAAAGCAGGTCAGAGGTTAGAAGTCAAATTGCAGAAGTAAGAACCGAGTACAAAACGGTCAGCTTCTCACCTCTGCAATCTGACCTCTAACCTCTGACCTCTGTTATGCACGCGTTGCTTGGCCTAAAACCTTGTCAATCGTAACAATATCCACCAGCCCCGAGCAGCCATAGATTGCGGGTAGAACGCGATCCGCCGGATACAAACGGCGCAACTCCGCGACCCGCTCGGTTCCAGCCCGATACGCTGGAAGATACATTCGGCCGAGCAACGGGTGCTGGCCCCATGCGCCAGAAAGTTTGTCCGCCCGCTCTTCCGTGACCAGAAAATCGCGGCGCAGGGTAGCCGCCACTTTTGCGCGCTCGACACCTTCTCCCCAGGTGAGATAGGACGACTGATTCTTGGCGTCGTCTTGCAGCAACGCCAGCAGCACGCCGATCTGCAGGTCTTCGTCGGGTAATTGCTCGATCTCCGTGACGCCATGGGCGATCAGAATGGCATTATTCGCGATCCCTTCAAACAGCGTCGCGGCGCGCGTGTTCATTGTGAGAACGGAAGCTTCGAAGCCCGCTTTTCCGTGGACGTAGAGATCCTGTAAGTACGCAAACGTCGTGACGTGCCCGGGCACAACCTCATGGCTCACCAGTTGTTCGAACTCCGGCACCGAGATTTGCAATGACGCATTGATCTCGTAGTTCGCTTCATATTGCGGGCTGCCATCCGCATTGCGGGCGCGCCCGATGTAATTCATCGAACCGGAGAACCACGCGTCTTTAATCGGTAAGAAGTCGATGTTGGCGCGCGGCACCGGCGAGAGTTCCGGCGGGAGATAAGGCATCAAGTTGGCCGCGCTGAGCCGGTCAAAGTGCGCAATGACGGCCGCTCCCAAGGCACGCACCGAAGCCATCGGAATCACCCGATCGCGACGCCACGCATCAACTGCTCCCAGCAATCCAACCGAACCAGAGGCTGAGTAACCGCCACGGCCAAGCAAGTCCGCTACGCGCTCGCGCTTCGGTCCGGGGTTGGATTGCTCCGGCGGCCGGCCCGTCGAAGACTCGACGCAGCGCGCATAGGGAACCGGCTCGCCTTTGCCAAGCACCTCCATCGCCAGATCCCACATCGTCTCCAGAGAAATTGAGAGGCCTTGCAGATAGTCGCCCCGCAGTCCGCCGATTTTCTTCCCCTCGTCATCGATCCCCGCAATCGCGTCGGGAATATCCACCTGAGCCAGATATTCTTCCACCGCGTGACGATCGACACTCTTACCGGAAACTCCGCCACTCTCGCGCACGCGCGCCGCTGCCGCCACCGTGTAGGCCGCGGGCAAGGGCTCATCGGAGAACCATGAATCGGCGATGAAACGACCGGTACCGGAGGGACACATGACGTCCCCACCCCAGAGTGTGTCGATACCAAGAACTGCATCAGCGACAAATCTATCGAATGAGTTCATTGCTTCTCCTAATTATTTGCCGTTCTCCGGCGCCGGCACTTTCTTGAGCGAGCCGAACCAGACATACAGACATAAACCGACAAACAAAAGCGCGGAAACGATTTGCGACACGGTGTTGTTCGCGTAAAAAGGCGTACGGATCAAATCCTCCCGATATCCGGGAATCAAACGAAAGGCCGCACCTAATACGCCCCCCAATGCGCCACCCGCCATCAAGCCGGAGGCGATAATCACGCCGCGTTCGCGAATCAGCTTGCCCCGCGCTCCCCCCGTTTGTTCAGAACGCTTATTCAGGAAGTGAGAAAGAAAGCCGCCCACGAGCGCCGGCGTGTTCAGTTCCAGCGGCAGATACATTCCCAGAGCGAAGATCAACGAAGGCTGCCCGAGCATTTCCATAATCACGGCAATCATGGCTCCCGTGCCAAAGAGCAGATACGCGATCGGCTGATGACTCATAAAGCCTTCGACCAGAGCTTTCATGATCGAAGCCTGGGGCGAAACCAATACCGGCCGCAAATCGCCGGGCAGAGCCTCACCGAATTGGAAGGTACGAGCGAGCATCACGATGGTGAGTCCCACCGCGATCGCGGCGGCGATTACGCCGAGGAACTTTACTTTCTCCTGCGCCGAGGGAGTCGACCCTAGCCAGTAGCCAACCTTGAGATCGGTGATGGCCTGCCCCGATACCGACAATGCCGTACATACCATTCCGGCAATCGCCATCACGAAGAACATGCCGGTTGTGCCCGACAATCCGAAGCGAAGCAACACCGCGCACGAAATAATGATAGTAAGCATCGTCATGCCGGAGACGGGATTGCGGGCAGTCGTGGCGATCGCATTGGCCGCCACCGAGGTGAAGAAGAAAGAAAAGACCAGGGTGAGCGCAACGCCGATCGCAACCACGGTCCAGGAAGCGGCCAGATTTCCTAGGAGGATGGCCACGCCGATGGCTCCGATCACGACTCCGAGAAAAATAGAGATCAGCGGAATGTCGCGATCCGTGCGTTCCTCCGCGACCGATTCCCGCTTACGAAATACGCGCAGGGCAATCCCAAACGACCCCGCCACAATGCGCAGCGACCTGACGATGCCGAAGATTCCCGCCGTCGCTATCGCTCCCACTCCAACAAATCGCACGTAGCTGCGGTAGATCTGGACCGCGGTCATGTGCGAGATGGGAACTGTCGCGGGATATACCGCATTGTCGAGATGATTGCCGATAAACCAAATGATAGGCACGAGCACAAGGTTGGAAAGCACACCGCCGGCGCACAGGATCATCGAACTGCGCAGACCCATGACATAGCCAAGTCCCAGGATGAAGCCGATGGCATCGAAGCTCAGCACCATGCGCGCGCGCTCGGACAAGGTGCGGAATAAAGGTAGGAACTGAAAGTCGACAAACTCCTTCCAAACCTGAAATGTAGTCACGAACAAGTCGTAAACTCCGGCGATCACGGTGGCTTGCAGCAGGAGTTTCGCTTGCGATCCGCCTTTCTCGCCGGTAACGAGCACTTCGGCGATGGCGGTGGCTTCGGGATAAGGCAGCAGGCCATGCATGTCGCGCACGAAATAGCGGCGCAGGGGAATCAGAAAAAGAATGCCCAGGCATCCGCCCGCGAGACAAATGAAGATCGTCTGCACCGGATGGGGATTGAGATTCAGAATATATAAGGCCGGAACCGTGAACACGGCTCCCGCAACCACCGATCCCGCGACCCCGCCGATGCCGGTCATAATCACGTTTTCGAGCAAGCTTGACCGCCGGGGATAAAGACGGGCGAGACCAATGGCGAGAATTGAAATCGGGATCGCGGACTCCATCACCTGCCCGACTTTCAATCCCGAATAAGCGGACGCAACGGTAAAAACGACGCAAAGAAAAATGCCCCAGCCGATGGATCGCCCCGTCAACTCCGGCAGGCGGGCGCTGGGTGCTACGATTGGCGGGTACAATTCGCCGGGTTTCAATGGATGGTAGGCGTTTTCAGGAAGAGACTTGGTTTCGATTTCAGTCATCGTGGACGTGGCTCCTGGCGTGGGCGAACACGATGAACTGCTCTCGCCCGCGCTACGTTGTAGTCGTTACTCTGTACTAGGAGAGTGAAACACGGAGCGTAAAGGATCGGCAAGGACGATTCCGCCGACTCTCCGTGAGCCGCCTAAGTCGGCCTAGGGACGGCTCACTTCCCTTTGTGACTGGCGCACAATACCGACCAGCACACTGCCGAAATACCCAGAGGAGGTCCACATGCCGGCGAGAACGCTGCTGGGTCCAGGCGCGATCGGAGAAATCGTTAGACAAGTTCAGCAAACACTAATCTCGCTGGGATTTGGACCTCCGAAGGTTGATGGAGTTTTTGGCGAAGCTACAGCAACAGCGGTTCGACAATTTCAGACTGCCAAGTCGTTGCCCGTAACCGGCATGCTCGACGAGACGACCTGGCAACCGCTAACGAATCGTCCCGTGCCGCCGGCCGGCGAGCGCAGCCTGCAACTGACGGCTGCATTCGAAGGACACGGCTTCGGGCTGGCAGTGGGCAACTTCGACGGCGCATTCCTCACCTGGGGAATCATCGGCTTCACCATGAAGTCAAAAAATGTGCAAAGCATTGTTTCCGCGGTGAACAACACAAACCCCGAATTGATAAAGCAGGCTTTTGGCGAAAACGCGGATGAGTTGCTCCAACTTATGGCGGCCTCTGTTGATTTTCAAAAACGATGGGCCGACGAGCACACCGTGAAAAGTCGCGCCCTCGCCGAACCCTGGCGCTCGACGTTCGCGACCTTCGGATCTTTCCCCCACGTGCAACAAGAACAACTCAAACACGTGCGGGAGAACTATCTTAGCCCCGCCATAAAAACGGCGAAGAAACTAGGTCTGACCAGCGAGCTCGCTCTCGCTCTCTGCTTCGATATCCAGGTGCAGAACGGCGGAATCAAGCCCGCTACATTGAAGTCTCTAATCCGTCAATCGCAGGCGGGCACGCCGGAGCCGGAGTTGCGAAAGTTGATCGCGAATGCCGCCGCCGACTCGGCTCGGCAAGCCTACCGGGAAGACGTGCGCGCCCGGAAGACGGCGATCGCAACCGGAGAGGGCAAAGTGCATGGCCATCTTTACGCGTTAAACAATTGGGGGCTAAGCGGCGATTTCGCAGCTCAGGAATTATCCGCAAACGGCAGCCCATAGAACGAACTTCTGCGATAATATTTATCACCATCCTAAGCCGGGATGGCGGAACTGGCAGACGCAGCGGACTCAAAATCCGCCGACCTTCGGGTCTTGGGGGTTCGACTCCCCCTCCCGGCACCATGATTTCAAAGCAGTTGCTCGATTTCCTGCAAATCACGTATGCACCATTCTCGGTGCGGGTGTGCGTAAACTGTGAGTGTTCTGCAAAAAGTCGGCGAAAATCTCGACGCAGTTTCCGGTGCGGAAGAAAACTTAGCCCTCAAGCTTGAGATTTCACTGCAGAGAAAGAATTGCAACGATCTGCCTTTTCTTGGCCCTCAGCGCTTAGTACCCCAGGGAAGAACGTTTTCGCGATAGATGAATATTCAAGAGGGTTGCCTAGCAAAGAGAAACTGTCAAACTGCAAAACTGAAGCTTCTTTGCTTGGGCGAGGAGTTCAAAATCAGTCTCTTGGCGTTTATTCACTCACTTGGTAATTAGCCCCCTGTTGATCCTTATACTTTGAAACGTGGTAAATGGCCGCTAGAGCGCGAGGGGTTTTCTGAGCAAATTTCAACGGCCAGCGACAGGGTACTTTTCAAACTCATATAGAGCGCTTCCCTGCAGTCGATCGTGTCATCGCGTGATCAAACTCATATCCATGGCGCTTGAACAAGGGTTCCTGTGATCATTCATCCAGGGCCCGGAGCTTTCCAACTTTGATTGTTCTTTTGCTCGAGCAAACTTCGAAAATTGCAGCCCGCCAATCCTGCCAATCAGCCTGGGACCATCGTAAGTGTCAGAGCAACCACACGGTTGACAGATTGAATCCGCAGCCAGCGGTTCGTTCAGGGCGGATTACTGCCGGTTAGCCCGTCGCTCGAGAGGAATCTCAGCGATTGTCAGCAGGAGACTTCCCAGAAGCTGACTTCTGGACAACGTGGTCGGAGTCCGCGTGAAAACGTAACTTCCGGTTGGCCCGTGATCCGTTCAGAATCGTTGGCTAGATCCAACGAACCCCCCAACTATTTA
>OBLW0100002783.1_pt1 | contig 14027 bp, 14 predicted proteins | sample 1520161 | NCBI WGS metagenome assembly OBLW01 (sample SAMEA3539309, study PRJEB22396) | soil metagenome | biome: tundra; feature: field; material: soil | place: USA | collected 2010-05 | depth 0.15 m
GCCCTGCGCGCGGAAATGCAATCCCCCGAAGCGGTGTCCGACGGTCCGCGACTGAAGGCTTGTTACGAGCGATTGCAAGCGGCGGAGGGTGAGGTGGAGTTGCTCTACGAGCGTTGGGCGGAATTGGAAGACAAGGGGAGGTGAAAAGGGGGCCGGGGGCCAAGCCTACGGGCGTCCCGAACCGACCCATACGACCTCGGCGCCACCGTAATCGCGGATTTCCGGATCGCCGGTGATGATGGGCGCATGACGGCTGCGGGCGAGTTCGAGCGCGAACGCATCGGCATAGGCCACCTTCGCAGCGGCCTTGATGCGCGCTGCGCCGAGTATGTTGTCCGCTTCCGGCAGGATCAGCTCGATAGGCAAGGATCCCACAAGCGCCTTCTCAAGCTCCCCGGCGGCTTTGGCTCCCTTCTTCCGCGCGGTCATGTAGACGGATTCACCGGCGTTGATCCAGCTCATGAGCAGCCGGCAAGCGCCGGCGTCGGCGCGGCCCAGATACGCCTCCACCTTGCGAGCGCCTGGCTGGTCGAAGACGTACTCGAGCAGCGCCCAGCAATCGAGCACATAAATCTTCAGAGGCGATTCTCCTTCTCGACATCTTCTCGCCGGCTCTCAGCCAGAATTTCGCTGGTGGTCTGGTCCACGGGTCCAAATGCGCCACGCAGTTCGCGCCAAGCGCCTCGCCGTTTCGGCTGCAGAATGACGCGCTTCCCCTTCGGGTCCATGTTGACCTCAAGGCGGTCGCCCTCGCGCAAGTCCAACGCATTTCGCACGGCCTTGGGGATAACCACCTGGCCTTTCGAGGACAAGATTGTGAAAGAGGGCAGGGCGCTCATAAGTCAATCTTACCATGCGGTAAGACGGTCGATTGCAGCCCAAGGCGCGGCTGGGCCGATCGGCATTTGGTACAATCGCGATCATAGAGGGGGGATAAATGCCGTCTCATGCCGTTCCAACACCACAGACGCTGGGCGCCTTGCGCGAAAGTTCGTTTTCCGAAGCCAGGATCGGCGACCGGTCCGTCAAGGACGAGCTTAGGAATAACCTGATCTGCCGGTTACAGCGAGGAGAGGCGCTGTTTCCCGGAATTGTGGGGTATGAGGATACGGTTGCCCCGCAGATTGTCAACGCCGTCCTGTCGCGACACAATTTCATTCTGTTGGGGCTGCGGGGGCAGGCCAAGACGCGGCTCATGCGCATGCTCACGGAGTTGCTGGACGAAACCATCCCCTACGTAGAAGGCTGCGAGATCCACGACAACCCTTACCGGCCGATCTGCCGGCGCTGCCGCGATCTGCTGACCGAACTGGGCGACGGCGCCCCCATCGCGTGGCTGCGCCGCGACCAGCGGTATGTCGAGAAGTTGGCCACGCCCGACGTCACCATCGCGGATATGATCGGCGATATCGATCCCATCAAGGCGGCCCGCCGCGGCCAGGATATCTCCGACGAACTGACCGTCCACTACGGCCTGCTGCCGCGCTCCAATCGCGGCATCTTCGCCATCAACGAACTGCCCGATCTGGCCGGAAAGATCCAGGTGGGCCTCTTCAATATCATGCAGGAAGGCGACGTGCAGATTAAGGGGTACCCGATCCGCCTGCCGCTGGACGTGGCTCTGGTTTTCACCGCGAATCCGGAAGACTACACCGCGCGCGGCAAGATTGTCACGCCGCTCAAGGACCGCATCGGTAGCGAGATCCGCACGCATTACCCGGCCACGCTGGATCACGGCATCGCGATCACCGGGCAAGAGGCGTGGCTGGACCGGACGTCGCCGGTGGAGGTGCGCGTCCCGGCATACATACGGCGGACGGTGGAGCAATTGGCTTTTCTGGCGCGCGAGGACAAGCGCGTCGACAAGCGTTCGGGGGTTTCCCAGCGCTTGCCCATCTCGGCGCTCGAAAACGTGGTTTCCAACGCCGAGCGGCGCGCGCTGAGGGCTCGCGAGCAGGTGGCCGCGCCGCGCATCGTGGATATTTACTCCGCCCTGCCGGCCATCACCGGAAAACTGGAACTGGAGTACGAGGGCGAATTGAAGGGCGGCGACGCGGTGGCGCGGGAGCTGATCCGGGCGGCGGTGGGCCGGGTTTACAGCCAGTATTTCGAAGGCGCCAACGTTGCCCAGATCATTCAATGGTTCGACCTTGGCGGGTCGTTGAAGTTGGATGAGAATGTGGATTCGGCCTCCATGGTCAAACAACTCGCGGGGATTCAGGGCCTGATGGAAAAGACGAAGGCACTCGGACTGAGCGCCAACGAACCGGATGCGGTACGCGCGTCGGCGGCCGAGTTCATCCTGGAAGGCCTGTACGCGCACCGCCGGATCAGCCGCAGCGAAGAGAGGGGATTCGCGGCGGAGGAGAAGAAGCGGGAGCCCATGGAGGCGCGGCCCGAGCGGCCGACCGTGAGGAGGCAGTACAACTGAGGAGGGCGAAAGGCTCAGTCCAGCCCCAGCGTCCCCGCGTCCCTGCCGCCGATTCCCGGTTGCTTCTTCATCTCCCGGATTTGGCTGTAGCGCGGCGGTTCCTGTGGAACGACCCACTTGCGCGACATCGCGAAGCGCCCTGCGTATGGCCTTGCTCTTCTTGCCAAACACATAACCGTGCGCCGGTTCTTCGGGCGTGGGGTCCGGACCGACTTTCTGTTCGTGATCGCGACAGACTCCTGCCGTGACGCTCATTAACAGATCGTTCGGGCTATTTCGCAGGGCATCTTCCGGGGGTCGGCATGCACTCTTCATAACACTCTCTAAATTCACCGACAACTCATCGTCCCGGAACGCCGCGGAGGATACTTCAGTCTTATCTGCATCTCTCTCCACTACGTGCGTGATGTTGATCCGCCGGAACAGCCTCTCATCGTGCGGAATACTCGGATCGTCGGCGTATTTCGTGCCCATCAGGGTTCACTTCAGACCCGCAATGTACCGTTGGATTTGATTGAAGTTCCTGGAGACGTGCCCTTCGCACTCAGTCTCGCTGTGGTCCTGATAATAGTAGAAGGTCGGCGGTTCGTCGGCAGGGAATTCGATCTCGAGATTATGGCCGTGCCGATGCCATTCGACCTGGACGCCTCCATCGCTGAGAGGAACCACGTTAGGAGGCGGCGCGTCGCTTTCCATGATATCAGCCAGCAACACAAAGGCCTGATGCAGAATCTGCGGACGCGTTTGGCTGGCGCCGTATCCATCCCAATTCGGGGGCATTTGGAGCAGGTCCATAAACGACTGCACCGTCGGCTGCAACCATGCCAGAGACGGTGGCTCCAATGGATAAGACATCGTGGAGAACGCAATGGCGTTCGATGCGCCCGACGCCCGTTTTGAGCGGAACAAGCTGGTCGTCAACGCCGGAAGTGCCTGCTCATAGGTCGCCATCATTGTCTCCTCTTCCATACCCGGTGCATCTCTGCCGTTGTCATTTCCGCGAAGGAGCGCACAATCCACTCGCGTCCCAAGTCAAAGAACTCCGTTGAAGGGCCAAGTAGTCCTCGCGCGGTTAAATTGAGGACAAACATTGGCTTGCTGTCTGCGTTATTGATGGCGGCCTGGACATCAGCGTGAAGGCGACCGGCAGTCCGCCCAGAGCTGTCCCTAATCGGGAACCGCGCATGGAACACCCCGTCCTCAGCCTTCCCCGGGAAGGTGCCCTGCGGATACCTCCACATCGTGAAGACCTTATCTAGATCCCATGGCTTGCCCACCCCTCGCCGGACACGATGTGGTTGACATACGTCACTTCGCATTGGTTCACGTCGATTGAGCCGAGGTCTTCACTGGACGCAAACTCCCGGAATTCCCCAAAATCCTGCTCGAACCATTCTCTTACCTTCTCGTAGCGAGGGTATGCATCTCCCTGCCCTGCCTTCCGCCAATTCTTGACAAATCGGTCTGTCTGCACCTGCAGCAACTCGTTCTCGGTTCGATGGAAGAACCACACGCGCGGCATGGGCGGGACTTCAAGAATCGGAAACTGTACGTCGAAGCGGCGGCGTGCCGGCTCGGGGAACCTCTCTACCACGGGTTCCAGAGCGGGCCGCTCTTCAGTTCGCGGATATCGGTCCCTGATCCGAGCCCAGAACAGGCCGAAGTGAGCGGCTCTCATCCGGCTGAGGGCTTCGAACTGCACGGACAGTACCACCTCGGCTACGGGCGGGTTTGCGAAGTCGGGCAGGTCTACCGGCCGTGACGTCACGCTGGGCCACCTGCGATCACCATTCGCTGATTCGACCGTCCTTCGGGATTCGGTATCTGGTAACTCACTATGGTATGCCATTCCCAATCGCCGCGCTGCTCCGACTCCCTGCGGTACCGGAGCCTTCGATCAGCCTAGGTAGCCGCATCCAGGGCCTTGGCAACTTATCTATGAATATGGTATAGCAAACCAGATTATCACGCAAGTATGGTATACCATAATAGAACTCGTGCCGCGACCTTCACAAACGAACATCGATCCGGAGTTTTGGGACCGGCTACGCGATACCCTCAATGCCCACATGAGGACGACGGGACTTAGGCAGAAACAACTGGCGCCGAAGCTGGGGGTCGATCCGACGACGCTTAACAATTTTTTGAACCGTCAGAGCAAAGCTCTCGGCGGGCTAGCGGTCGCCCTGGCCTGCACATTTCTCGATCTGGTCTGTGATGGCACGAGGATTGGGAGGAGTGCTCAGCGCAGCGTGCGTGCGGAGCCGACCCCGGAACGCCAACTGGTGCTGGAATTCGACGACACTTTTGAAATCGAGCGCGACTCGGAGCGCCCAACCGTTGTTCTCCGGAAGCCACCGGCGCGCCATGACAGCGTTCGCCTAAGAATTCGGAGAATCGGCTAGTAATTCCCCCGAACTCTTAGGGGGAAGGCCTAGCCGGTTGGCACCTGTCAGTCTACGGCGGATAGCCCTACCCCGCCCCACCCGCACAGCCGTTCCACGTCCGCCGCGGAGCCGTCGCGCAGCCAGGCGTCCAGTTGCGCGGGTTCCTTCAGTTGCTGGCCGCGCATGCGGGGGACCAGTGCAAAACGGCATTTCCATTCGGGCAGCGCGGTCATGTCGCCCCACAGCTTCTCGAACTGCGCGACCGGGAAAACGTCCTCCTGGCCCTTGCCCCAGCGCTTCTTCACGTCCTTGAGCGTGATGTAGGTGGGCATCCGCGCGGCCAGGTTGCGGATGGCCACGGCCACCTTGGCGGCGTCGCCGAGATCGCCGCGGCTCAGGCCGAAGATCTCGAGCAACTGGCGGATGTCGATCCAGTAGGTGGCGCTGTTGTAATAGGAAAGCCGGGATTCGATCTCCTCGTTGGGCAGCGCCAGACCTTCCACCAGGCGCAGCCGGCCGTCGACGGCGGCAAGTCCGCCGCCGCGATCCTCAATGTGACGCTGGATGACCTCGGCGGTCATCGCGGCGCCCTGCTCGATGTGGTAGCCAAGCAGCGCGGCGTCGACATCCGCGCCGACGGTATCGACGTTGTGAACCATCAGGTACTTCAACCGCGGGCGTTCGGACAACAACTCCGCCAGCGCGCCGTTGCGCAGCATGTTGGGAATCTCATACCAGTGGCCGACGGGATGCAGACACTGCAAGGGAAGGTTGTCGGTGTAGCTATCGCCCTCGCCCATCTGCCTGGCCCAGGCAATCAGTGTGGCATGCAAGCTTTCGCGGACCTTCTGGGCTTGCTCATCCAGGAGTTGCTGGGGCGTTTCTTCCCAGGCGAAGCGCAGGTCGCGTTCCATGGGAACCATCCGCAGGCCGATGGCGGCGCCCGCCGAAAGCAGCAGGGGACCGGGATATCCGTAGTTCCGCTCGGCGCGCAAATAGCTGTCAATGGCCTGGTGAGTCAGATAGCTGGTGGTGATGACGTGCGGCAGCAGCGCGCCGGCCTCGCGGCCCACGCGAAGGCTCTTGGCGAGGTGAACCTCAAGGAAGCTGCGGCGGCGGCCACCCAGAAGGCAAAAGGGGTTGAGGGCTTTGACCACGCCGGCGCCCTTGGTCCACCGGCTCCCCAGGCCGCCAGCCAGGGAGACCACCGCAACGGCCCCATCGGCCAGCGCCGCGCGTCCGGTCTCCAGATAGCGGCGCGGCAGTTCGCCGGTAGCGTCGAGGATGGCTTCCGGGCCGGGGTCCTCGATCCTGCTGTTGGCCGGCAGGCGATTCTGGGCCAAGCCGATCCGTCCGGCGCGCAAATCGGTTTGAATGCGCTCGTGGTAAACCGCGTCGAAGCCGCGTTCGGCGAGCAGGCGCTCCAGGTTGTGTTGCTGGCCGGCGCCATGGGCTTGCCCGCGGGGCAGCATGTGGTCGAAGAGTTGCTGCACCATGCCGGAGAATTCCGGCGCCGCGCGGCAAGCCGCGCTGAAGCGGTCCAACTCGGCGCGGCGGCCCGGCGAGAGCAGATGGGAATCGGCGCGCAGCAGCGACGGCACGGCCAGGGTGTAGTATTCGGCCGGCAGCAGAGCGTCATCGCCAGAGAGGAGGCACGCCTCGGTTCCGCGTTCGTTGATGGCGAAATTGTAGACAACCGGGTCCATGGCGAATGGAACGGCGTGTTCCAGGCGCTGTTTAGTCTCACGCATGATGGCGGCGAGGCGGTCCTGCGCTTCGGTTTTCCGTTGGGGAGAAAAGAGGAACCCCATGCCGCCGCCCGACATTCCGCCAAGCATCCAGAAACCCCAAAAATCGTCGCCCATGGCGGCGCGCGCCTGGCGGATGAGCGTATCCGTGTATAGGTTTCCGGCCCAGGGGATGATGGTCTGGATGGGACCGTCGAAGTTGCGGTGGGTCTTCGATCCGATGCCGCGGATATCGTCCTGTTTCAGCCGTTCCAGGATTTCGTCCAAGGCGCCGATGGCTTCCCGCCGTCCCTGCCACTCGGCTTCGGACCGCAACAGATACTTTTCGGTGACCATCTCAAGAATGGGGCCGACGTCCTGCGCCATGCCGCCGTGGACCAGCACCAGGCTCTGCTGCAGCCGTTCGCGCGCGGCGGGCGAGACTTCATCCACGCCGAACACCTTGTGGCTGGGCAACAGACGGCCGCGGCTGATTCCAAACTCGGGGTCGCCCTCGGCGGCGCTCACGCCGTGGATCAACTTGATGCCGGGCCACACGCCGCCCGAATCCTGCCAGCCGCCGCCGGAACCGCCAAGCCATTCTCCGAGGATGGCGCGCGCGGCCACCAGGCGGCGATCCTGTTCCTCCAGGCCGCCGGCTAGGGCATGAATCTGGCCGGTGGCGCGCATGCACGCCGCGATGAGGCAGGCCAGCAGGCTGGTGGAGACGGCCAAGCGGGATCCTTTGGGAATGTCGTTGACCTTACTGACGATCTCGATGCCGTGGCCGGGCAAGCCGGTCAGCGCGGCCAGCAATTCCGCGAGCGGCCGCGTGGAGCCTTCCATGCCCGAAGGGACGATGCCGGAAGCGATCACGGCGGCCTTGAGCAAGCCCAGGTAGTCGCGGGCGAAATCGAAGACCTCCGCGAAAGTGGCGATTTCGACGCTGGCCTTCAGATCGACGCTCGAGAGGCGCAGCACGGGCCGGTCGATCACGCGAAAGTAGGCTTCCACCGGGGGCCGGGGCGCATCCGGCGAGGCGCCGCGCACGCTGAGATCGATGGAGATGTTCAGCACGCGCGCGCCTTCCGGAAAATCCATCCCCAGAAAGAAGATGTCGCTCCATCCGCTGTGAGTCAGGTCCATGCGCACGGGCGTGGCCTCGCGGAGGATAGGGAATAGCGGATCGGATGCCCGGCGCGCGAGCATCTCCGGGCGGATGCGCAGCGGGTAATCGGCGGGGTGGCCCGTGCGGAACATCCACTGGTTGCCCTTCACGGAGCGGACGCTGCGGCGTACCTGGTCGGCCAGCGTTTGAAAACCCAGTGCGCGGTAACCGGCGGCCAAGGCGCTGGAAATGGCGGCGCCCGGCCCCGCGGCGGACTGGGCGGCCAGGAACACATCGAGAGCTTCGCGGAAGCGGCGATTCAGGAGACTGGCGTAGCCGGAGTATGGAATGGGCGAGCGGGCGCCGGCGTCCAGACGCGGAGGGATATGGAAACGATGGATGGCGTACAGGAAGAACAGCGCCCGTACGCGCTCGTAGAGATTGTCGCTCGAGCGGCGGAAGCGGTCGAGCGACTCGCACTCGTCTAATAGGCGTTCGAGAGTGGCCGCGCGGCAGAAAGAATCGAGCGACCGGTCACGGACGGAGGGATCGCTGGAAACAATGACGGCGACCAGCTCGCTCACCGCGCGCCCCCAGCCGCTTCTCCCATCTCCCGCGCGGCCAGCAGCTCGACCAACTGGGCGAGCACTTCGGCGCGGTCGCGTCCGTCGAGCGCGAGGGCGAGCTGCGCGGTCAGCAGACCGTAACGGGCGCCGATGTCGTAGCGGCGGCATTGCTCCTCGAAGGCGAGGTATTGCTCCCGGCGGGCCAGCTCGTCCAGCGCCGGCGATAGCGAGATTCGCGCACCGGGCGCGGCGGCAAGCTGCTTTTCGAGAAGCTCCATGACGGCGGGCGTGAAGACGTGGATGCCGAAGAAGCAGAGATAGTAGCCGGCGCGCAATCCGGGCGCGGTGAGGCGCTGCTCGGCTTCGGTGGGAGTCGGCTTTTCGACCACTGTTTCGATGCGATACAGTCCCTGGCGCCCGGGAAGGCGGCGCCCGCCCACGGCGCCGTAGCGCGGCAGGAGGTTCTCACGCGTGACCTGGACGGCTGAGATGGCGCAGTTCTCGGATTCGGCCAGGTCGACCAGAGCGCGGGCGCAAGAGGCCTCGCCGCCGCTGGCCCATAAGTGGTCACCCACCAGGTGAAGGAACGGATCGCCGCCTACGAACTCGCGAGCGCAATAGACGGCGTCTCCGTAGCCCAAAGGCCGCGGCTGCGGGACGAAGCGGACATGGCCGAGGTGGCGGGCGACGGCCTGCGCGCAACGCGCTTCATCGCCCGGCCAAACCACCACGCAGACTTGTTCGATATGGGCCAGCAGGGCCTGTTCGATCAGAATGCCGAGGACGGACTTCTCCTCGCCGTCCCGGTCTATCAGGGTTTGCAGCGGAAGCAACCGCTGCTTTTCCCCCGCGGCCGTGATGACCGCTTTCTTGATTCTCACTGCTCCTCCGACGAGCGTCCCGATGAGTCGGGACGCGGCAGACTGAGAGTCTGCGCCACTCTTATTGGAATAATTGGGGTGCGAATTCGTGCAGGTAGTTGCGCCAGTTGATCCAGGTGTGCGCTCCGGTGCTTTCCTTAAAGATCGGGTTGAAGCCGTGTTTCTTGAGCATTTCGACGGTCGCCAAGGTGCTGGGCATGAGCCCGTCGTCGTGGCCGGTGCTCAGCCAGATCAGCTTCGTGCCTTTCTTCAGAGCTGGATTGTCGAGGCTGTCCTTATGGGCCGTCTCCCAAGACGACGGCCCAGGCGGAGGCGGCGTGGCAGCCGCAGCGCCCCTGCCGCCTCCGAGAGTGGCCCCGGAGCTGAATACGCCGATGTAGGCAAACTTATCCAGATGGAGGAAGGCGACGTTCAAAGTCTGGCTGCCGCCCATGGAGAGGCCGGCGATGGCGCGGTTGGCCCGGTCGGTCAACACCCGGTAGTGCGTCTCCGCATAAGGCATGATGTCGGTCAGGAAGTCCTGCGCGAACTCGTCGAGGACTGGCGCCTGCGCGCGGCCGCCGCCGGCCGCCGGAGCGGCGCCTCTGCCTCCACCTGGGGCAGTGGTGGTGTGCCCGGCGGGCATTACGACCACCATGGGCTTGACCTTCTTGGCGGCGATCAGGTTGTCCAGAATGAAACCGGCGCGGCCTTCGGAGGTCCACACTTCGTCACAGTCGCCGGCCCCATGCAGCAGATAGAAGATGGGGTATTTGCCTTTCCCCAGTTCGTACCCCGGAGGCGTGTAGACGTGCATGCGGCGGAATCTCTTCAGCGCGGTCGAGTAATACGTGACCGCCGCAACGGCGCCGCGGGGAACGTCCTTGGTGTCCATGAAGTCCGACCCCGGAACATAGACCAGGCTCCACACGTTGGTGTTGGACTCGCTGATGGACGAGTTGCGCGGGTCGACGGTCGCGACCCCGTCGACGGCGAAGGTATACCGGTAGGCGCCGGGATCGATCGGTCCCACGATGGTTTCCCAGACTCCGTTATCGCCTTTCTTCAATTGAACTGCCGGGCCGATGTTTTGCAGATCGCCCGCGTTGAGCCTGACGTTCTGCGCCTGCGGCGCCAGAATGCGAAACGCGATGCGGCGGTCCGGCATAACCTCGGGCGAAACCACGACGGGCCCTTGCGGTCCCCGTCCGGCGCCCCTGCCGGCTGGAGCCGCCGGCGGGGTGGGCGGCTGAGCCAACGCGGCCGCCGCCAGGACAAATGCCGCCAAGACCATGGCGGAAATTCGACTTATACCTCTTCCTTCAGTCATGTGACTTCCTCTTTCTTCGGAAGCTTATTATAGAACCCCTCAACGCCGAGCCGCGAACGTAGAAGAGCGGTTCGACCTTTTCTGAGCTCGCGCCGGCGACCGCTCTCTGACGTTCGCGGCTCGGATTGGTGATAGCACATATGCTATCATCGAAGTTGGACAGAGTCGTCGTTGACACTAATGTTCTTGCGGGCACGCTGATCGGGCGCGCGGGCTCCAATCGGTGGGTGATTCGGGCCTGCCTGGAAGGGCGGCTCAGACCTCTGATTGGGCAGGCGCTGTTCCTGGAGTATGAGGATGTGTTGAGCCGAAAGGATTTGTACCGCTCGTCTCCCCTTTCGCCGACAGAGCGGCGGGAGTTGTTCGCTGCGTTTCTGAGCGTTTGCGAGTGGGTGCAAATCTACTTTTCCTGGCGGCCGAACTTGCCGGACGAATCCGACAACCACATCGTAGAATTAGCCGTGGCGGGCGGCGCGGCAAGGATCATAACGAACAACATTCGCGACTTCAACGCCGCGGAGCTCAGGTTCCCCGGTCTTCGCGTCGTGACGCCGCGGGAACTCGCGCAGGAGTTTCAATGAGCACCCTTACGATTCGCATTCCAGAGGCTAAGCATTCACGTCTCCGCCGCTTGGCGGAAGGCCGGGGCCTCAGTATGAACAAGCTGATCGACGAACTGGCGACGGTCGCCCTAGCACAACACGACGCCGAACTGCGGTTTTACGCGCTGGCCAGTAAAGGCTCGGCGAAGAGAGGGATCGAGTTACTGGATAAGCTCGACCGGCGTCCTCGCGGCCGGTGACGCGGGCGGGCGGTCAGGAGAAACGGGTGCGCCGCCACAACATCAGGCCGCACGCTAGCAGGATTGCCAGCGAGGCCGCCAGCAAGATGGCCATCCATAACAGGTCGACGGGGATTGGTTGACGCCGGGCGCCGGCGGCCAGCCAGGCAAAGACGCCCACGGCCGCGGCGGCGATCAACAGTTCCCACCACCGGCGGCGAGGCTTGTCTTTGGGCTCCTCGCCGCGGAGAGCGGCTGCGATGGCTTGCGGGTCCAGATCGTAGCGGATGCACTCGCGTTCCGTGGCTGTCTTCCATGCGGCGCGCTCGGATTCGGGCGCCTCGGCGAAGCTAATGGCCACCACTCCCAGGATCATGACGAGAGAACCGGCGACGGTGAGAATTCGCGACGCGGGGCTCTGCCCGGCAAGTTCGCCGAATACCAGGGCGCCCCAGGCGAGTCCCCACAACTGATTGGTGTTGGAGAGGGGAATGCCGTGGCCGATTCCAATGTACTTGGCGGCGTATTGCTGGAAGAGGTCGCCCAACACCCAACAGAACCCGCCCAGAAACAGCCAGAAGAGCGCGGGCCGCGCGCGTCCCAGTTCCGCCGCGACGTTGTGATATCCGCCCTGAAATATCAGCGCCAGGGCGAACACGGCGCCCAACTCGCCAAACGTAAACACGGTGACGAAGGAGAGCGGGTTCAAACCGCTGAGATAGGCCTTCCGGTAGGGGATATACATGGTTCCCCAGAGCAGGCCGGCGCCCAGGGCCGCCAGGATGCCGAGGGTGGCTGCGCGCGGGGCCGCGGCGCCGGCGGGATGCGACGTGGCGTAGGCGATGAGGCATGCGCCGGTCACGATGGCCGCGGCGCCTCCGAGCACTTTTCCCCACTGCCGGACCGTGGAACCGCGCAGTTCATGGAACAGCATCCAGCCCCACAACAATCCCACCAGGCTGTTGACGTTCCAGAGCGGAAAGGCGACGGAGATCCCAACATCCTTGATCGCGAATACGGTGAGCGTGTTGGCCACCGCCCACAACATTCCGGCGAGGACAGCCCAGACGGTGAGGTGAGGCTTTTCCCGAATGTCCCGCCAGATGTAGCCGGTCCCTTTGAGCGCCACGGGCACGGTCCAGCGGGCGACGAAGACGCCGGCCACCATTCCCAGCGAAATCAGGAACGGTGAGAACCCCATGGTCACCAGTTTGGTGGGGGCCTCGGCGAGTCCTAACCAGGCGCCGGCCGCGAGACCGCACGCGACGCCCAGCGAATGCAAGGCGTGGCGGGAGAGGTTCAGCCGCGTCATCGCAACACGGCCAGCAAAGCGACGCCGAAGATGAGAGCGGCCACGGGGATCCAGAATTGGACGTCGGTGAGGATCGGTTTGAGAAATGAATGTTTCACGCGTTCTCCGCGGCGTTCCGACTCAGAAGCCGATCGAGTTTCCCGTCCAACCGATCCAGGCGCGACACCATTTCCTTATACTGCGTTTCTTCGACTGGCGGAAGCTTGCGGCTGATGTAGAATATGCCGCCGGGCTCCAAGACGCATTGATCCACTTCCTCCAGCCCGGAGAAACTCTGGCGGTGCAGCACGGCGATCAACTCCGCGCGCGTCAACAGTTCGCGGGCAAGCGCCTTCTCCACAATCTGGCCCTTGTCGATCAAGACCGTGGGCTTGCCTTCGAAGATTTCATCAAGCCTACGGTGCTGGAACAGGAAGCGCACGACCAGGTAGTTGACCGCCAGGAGCGTCAATGCGCCGATCAGTCCGCCGGTCAGCGAATTGTCGTTGCCGATGATGGCGTTCTGCACGGTGTTGGATAGCGAAAGCAGCACCACCAGGTCGAAGGGATTAAGCTGAGCCAGTTCGCGTTTTCCGAAGACTCGCAGAAGCAGCACCAGAAAGACATAGACGATAACCGGCCGCAAGACCTTCTCCGCGACGGGCGCGCCCACGGCGAAGATCGCGCTCCACATTTGATTCGAAGCCACCCACTCGGGCATTTGCCAATTTCCTCCTAAAATCCGGACGCCTCCTCATTCCCCAAACGGGCATCTGAGGCTAAACTAGGATAACGCGCCATGTCCCCAAGCAACACCACCGACAAGGGTCTCCCAACCAATGTGGACGCCGAGCGATTCGTGCTGGGGTCCATCATGCTGGACGACAGCTTCTACGTGCAGGCCGCCGGCACGCTGGAGGGCGACGACTTCAGCCTGGAAAAGCACCGCCGCATCTTCAAGCGCATGAGCGAGTTGTACGAACGGGGCGAGAAGATCGACCGCGTCACCATCGCCAACGAGCTGATGAAGTTCGGCGAGCTGGAAGCTTGCGACGGCTTGAGCTACCTGGTCTCGCTCGACGACGGCTTGCCGCGGATTCCCAACCTCGACAGCTACATTCGCATCGTCAAAGACAAGTCGGTGCTGCGGCGGATCATCTTCGCCTCGCAGCATATGATGAATCGCTGCCTGATGGGCGAGGAGGAGCCGGACCAGATTCTGGCCGGCGCCGAGGAAACCCTGCTCAAGCTGGGCGAGGCGCGCGTGCAGGCCGGTTTGCAGCAGGCCGGCAGCATCCTGCAGAACTACGAAGGCGGCCTCACCGCCTTCCTGGACCCCAGCAAACGCATCAAGGGCATCAGCACGGGGTTCGCCAAGTTCGACGAGTACACCGGCGGGCTGCACGGCGGCGACTTGATCATCATCGCGGCGCGCCCATCCATGGGGAAGACGGCGCTGGCGTTGAACATCGCGCAGCACGTGGCGTTGAAGCTGAAACAGACTGCGGCGGTATTCTCCCTGGAAATGTCCAAGGAATCGCTGCTC
>OBLW0100002784.1_pt1 | contig 14027 bp, 11 predicted proteins | sample 1520161 | NCBI WGS metagenome assembly OBLW01 (sample SAMEA3539309, study PRJEB22396) | soil metagenome | biome: tundra; feature: field; material: soil | place: USA | collected 2010-05 | depth 0.15 m
GCGGAAAATCTGGTCGTGCTGACGCTGATGCTGCCGTCGGCGTCGCGGCAGAACAAGGAGACGTTGAAAGTGTTCAAGGACAGCGGCGGCTTCGGCGCGTTCTTTCCGAAAGACGACGATGTGCAAGGTCACGCAAAATTGCTGGAACAATTCCGAAACCTTGATGCGTTTGGCGACGGCAAGGGATTATTTCAGCGGCAGGTGAAAACGTCGCTGGGCAACACACTGCGGATTCTATCGCCCATCATCATTTTGGACGAGGGGCACAAGGCATACAGCGAGATGGCGCAGGACACGTTGCGCGGGCTGAACCCGTCCGTGATCGTGGAGCTGTCCGCCACGCCGACGGATGACAGCAATGTGCTGGTGGACATCAAAGGCGTGGAGTTGAAGCGCGAGGAAATGATCAAACTTGATCTGCATATCAACAACAAGGAAAGCACGCGCTGGAAAGATACGATGCTGGCGAGCATCAAGAAGCGCGAGGCGCTGGAGGCGGCGGCGCGGAAGTATGAGGCGAACACTGGCAATTACATCCGTCCGATTTGTCTGGTGCAGGTGGAGCGCACTGGCAAAGACCAGCGTGGTGGAAATTTCATCCATGCCGAGGACGTGCGGGAATTTCTGGTGAGGGAATACGGTGTGGCCGAAGACGAAGTTGCGGTGAAATCGAGTGAGAAGGATGACATCGAGGGCATCAACCTGTTTGGGCGGAATTGTCCGATTCGTTACATCATTACAAAACAGGCATTGCAGGAAGGGTGGGATTGTGCGTTCGCCTATGTGCTGGCGATTCTTACCAATCCGGCGTCGAAAAATAATCTGACGCAATTGGTCGGGCGGATACTGCGCCAGCCGGGCGCGCGCAAAACCAAAATCAAGGAACTGGACGAGAGCTATGTTTTTTGTTTCCGGCAAAAGGCCAAGCTGCTCGTTGACTCGGTGCGGGAAGGTTTCGGTCGTGAAGGTTTGGGTGACCTGGCGGGACAGGTCGTGCTGGATTCGCCCGAAGACGGGGAGCAAGGCGAGGAGACGATTGAATTGCGCGACAAGTTCAAGAAATTCGCTGGGAAAATTTATTTGCCGAAGTTTGTCATTCAGCAAGGTTCACAATGGCGTGAGGTCAGTTATGAAACGGATATTGTGAGCCGGATAGATTGGGCGCAGGCGGATTTTACGGCAGAGCGGAATCTACAATTGGCGGACGCGAATTCACAAGACGCAGAAATTCTCGTGACGCTGGGCGAGACGAAGGCGGAACTCCTCAAAGAGCAGGGGCGCAAATACCGGGCCAGCACTGATGCGGGCGTTGATCCGGTATTCGCCACGCGGCAGTTGCTGGAAATGATTCCAAACCCGTGGATTGCGCACGATGTGGCCAAGGATGTCATCGGCACGCTGACGCGGAAGAACGGATTGGATTTGGTAGCAAAGAACTTTGTGTTCATCGTGCAGGAACTGGTAAAGCGCGCCGATGCGGAACGGAACCGTCTGGCGGAAGGGGTCTTTGACCGGCTGGTGAACGAGAAGAAATTACGCTTCCTGCTCTTGAAGGATGACGCGGGCTACCGGCTGCCTAGTAAAATTTCCATGCGCAAAGGCACGCGCAAGATGACACGCGAAGACAACTCGCCTTTGCAGATGAGTTTGTTTGAACAGGTCGCCGAGGATGGCTTAAACGGCGACGAGCAAAGCGTGGCGTGGTATTTCGAGAAGCAGGAGAAGCTGCTTTGGTGGTATCGCAATCTCTCGCGGCAGGATTATCGCCTGCAAGGCTGGCGCAGAAACGGGATTTATCCCGACTTCATTGTTTCACGCACCAGCGCCGCCGACAAAACCGACTTCGATAAGGTTTTCGTCGTCGAATCCAAAGGCATCCACCTGAAAAACGATGACACGGATTACAAGAAGCAGGTTTTTAAACTCTGTAACAAGCTGGCAGAACTGAAAAGCTGGACGGAGCTTGGCTTGGAATTTCCAGAACGCAAAATTGTCTTTGAGTTAATTTACGGGGACGAATGGCAAAAGGTGCTGAATCGGTTGTTGAAGTGAAACAGGCGGGGATGCACACGCTGCCATTAAGCCACGGACGAAACTCATGCAGATCATTTGCACGGTTTCGTTGAGTCCTGATCGTTATGCGCATGAGAATTTTCAGCGGAACATCCAGCGGCCCATTGAATGCCCCCGCTGTGGCGCTCGGAATGCACTGGCGGCGCTGGGTTATTATTCACGCAATATCACAAGTTCGGAACGCGGCGTACTGCGAATCTTTGTGCGGCGGTTCCGATGTCGTCTTTGTGGCAGAACAACCAGCATCCTTCCATCGTTCGCTCAGCCGTATCGGTTGGTCTTGAACACCACTATAAGCGAGTTTTTCAAGGGAACTCTCGGCGCCCACTCGCTTTCCTGGCTCCCGCTGTTGAAACAGTATTGGAACAAATTCTCAAACTGGCTTCCTGAGATTGACGACATCATAAGGTCCGTGGTCGAGCGTTCACCGCCTCGACCGGATGCCACTGGATGGTGGGAGGTTATCGTCGGGGTTTTCGGCGGCATCGAAAAAATCACGATAACACTGGTGAGCCGTTTTGGTGTCACCCTGTTTGGCCGTTATCGCTGCCACTCGCCCAAGTGACAAGAAATCCATCGTCAAGTGGCGCTCACCGTTCCACACAACTTATCTATTTCCCTGAGAAACGGCGCGTGGAAACATTTCCCCGCCAATGAAAAGTGCCATTGAATCATTTTGGAACGCCGAACGAAGCGTTCCCGGAGCGTTGCGATTCAAAATCAGGGAACAGACAAACCGCGATTTTGATCTCATCATCAGCGGCGGCTGATTTATTTGTATGAATACAAGAAAAATAGAATTGCCAACCATGAGTGCCTCCATTTACGTCAGGAAATCCAAGAAACACCAGCGATTTTCGATCAGCAATCAGATGCGTGTGATTCGCAAATACGCCAAGCGCCGGGGATTAGAAATTGAAAATAAGTATTCGGACGGGGCAAAACAACCGACTGAGCGATAAAATATGGAGCCTATTCAAAACAGCCTGGAAGACCAAGCACTGCCACTTACCAGCGCCGCTGCCTATGTCAGGATGTCCACAGAGCACCAGCAGTATTCCACCAGCAACCAGATGGATGTCATCCGGGATTATGCCAAACGCCGTGGAATGCAGATTACCAAAGACTATTCTGACGAAGGCAAGAGCGGGCTAAACATTAAAGGGCGCGATTCGCTGACCCAAATGATTCAGGATGTTCAGGACGGAAAAGTCAACTTCTCCTCCATCCTTGTATATGATGTCAGTCGCTGGGGACGCTTCCAGGATGCCGATGAGAGCGCCTATTACGAATACATCTGCCGCCGGGCGGGTGTGGCGGTGCATTATTGTGCCGAGCAATTTGAAAATGACGGCACTCCAGGGTCCACGATTATCAAAAGCGTCAAACGCGCGATGGCCGGTGAATACAGCCGCGAATTGTCGTCCAAAGTTTTTCAAGGAGCCTGCCGACTGATTCAGAAGGGCTTCAAGCAGGGTGGCACTGCTGGATTCGGTCTGCGCCGGATGCTGATTGACCAGAGCGGCCAGAGAAAGGCGATGCTGAAAATGGGTGAGCACAAGAGCATCCAGACCGACCGGGTTGTTCTAGTGCGCGGGCCGGATGAGGAAATCGAAATTGTCAGGTGGATTTACCGGGCATTCATTGACGAAGGCAAAAATGAAACCGAAATCGCCGATTCGCTAAACGCAAGAGGTATCGTCACAGATTTTGGGCGTGCATGGACGCGCTGCACTGTTCATCAAATTCTCACCAACGAAAAATACATAGGCAACAACGTCTATCACCGCACTTCGTTCAAGTTAAAACGCAAGCATGTGGAAAACCCGCCAGACAAATGGGTTCGCGCCGATGGAGTGTTTGAAGGCATTATCGGGCCGGAACAGTTTTTCGGGGCGCGGGGAATCATTCTGGCGCGCTGTCAGAAATTTACCGACGAGGAGTTGCTGGAAAAACTGCGCGGTCTTTTGAGCCAGCACGGGCAAATCAGCGGCATCCTGATTGACGAGATAGATGGTTTTCCATCAAGTGCGGCATTCCGGCATCGCTTTGGCAGTCTGATTTCCGCCTACCGGCTCATCGGCTATGACCCGCAAATTGATTACAGCTTCATCGAAATCAATCGCCGGCTGCGTAAGCAGCACCCTGAAATTGTCGCTTCCGTAATCCAGAAAATTGAGTCCCTTGGCGCGTCGGCAGCATGGGATGAAAGCTCGGAATCGCTCTGGCTCAATGATGAATTGCGGGTTTCTATCATCCTGTGCCGACACACCACCACGCTGGCCGGTTCGTCGCGCTGGTTGATCCGGCTGGATACCGGTCTGAAGCCGGACATCACCATCGCCGTCCGCATGGATGCGACAAACGAGGGCATCCGGGATTATTATTTGCTGCCGGGCATTGACATGACTTGGGAAAACCTGCGCGTTGCCGAGGAAAATGGTTTTTATTTGGACGCCTACCGATTTGAAACGCTCGACTATTTTTTCAGCCTGACACAACGCATCAAAATCCTGGAGGCCGCATGAATGAAGAAGTGAAAATGATTCCCATTGAGCAGATTCGGATTCTGAACCCGCGCCATCGGGACAAAAAGAAATTTGAATTGATTGTCCAGAGCATCAGGAAACTGGGATTGAAAAAACCGATTCAGGTGAGCCTTCGCGCCGCAGATGAAGCCGAAGGCGAGGGCTACGACTCGGTTTGCGGGCAGGGACGCCTCGAAGCATTCATGGCACTCGGCTTCAAGGAAATTCCGGCGATTGTCGTGCAAATCAGCAAAGAAGACCGGCTCTTGCGCAGCCTGGTGGAGAACATGGCCCGGCGGTTGCCCTCGCCGATGGAGTTGATCAACGAAATTCATCGTCTGAAAAAACAAGGCTATAACAATACTGACATCGGGCGAAAGCTGGACATAGACCGCCCGACAATTATTGGATTGATTGCCTTGAAAAAAGACGGCGAGGAACGATTGCTGGACGCAGCTTTGAACGGGAAAATTCCGTTGGGCGTTGCAATAGATATTGCCAAAACAGACGGCGTTGAAACGCAACGGGCATTGTTGAAAGCTTACGAAAAGAAGCAGCTCAACCAGGCTTCAATCCGGGACGTTAAGAAATTGATGGAGCAACGGCGGTTTATGGGAAAGCAACGCGGTTCGGGTGGACGCGGCTCACGAAAAAACCGGCCGAGTGCGGAAAATCTGGTCAGTGCATATCGGCGCGAAAGCGAAAAACGAAAACTGCTGGTGCGCAAGGCGCGCCTTTGCGAAGAAAGGCTGCTTTTCGTGGTGACGGCGTTCAGCAAACTTACGGCGAATGAAAATTTCGTGACACTGCTGCGGGCAGAATCGCTGGCGACCATGCCCAAAGTGCTTGGAGAGAAAGTGGCGAAACAACAAAAGGAAGGAATATGAATGCGAATGAAATGAAGCTGGGGTTTCAGATGAGGACGAAAGAGATTCCGTTGGAGGCGATATTACCCATCCGAACAATCAAAAGTCCCCACAACGTGCGACGGTATCAAGCGATTCTGAAATCCATGCGTGAAGTGGGGATGATTGAGCCGCTCGTGGTTCATCCACAAAAAGACAAGTCAGGCACGTTCCTGTTGCTGGATGGGCATCTGCGAATTATCGCGTTGAAACAACTCGGCAAAACAGTGGCTGAGTGCATCATCTCCAATGACGACGAATGTTTCACCTACAACGCGCGGATCAACCGGCTGCCACCCATTCAATGTCACAAGATGATCGTCAAAGCGATTCGCAACGGCGTCAACCCGGAGCGGATTGCAAGCGCGCTGGATATGCCGCTGAACGTCGTGCGCGGATTGATTGAATTGCTGGACGGCATCGCCGAGGCGGCGGCAAATTTGTTAAAGGACAAAAACATTTCCGAGAAAGGCATCCGCTTGCTGAAAAAGGTAAAGCCGCCACGTCAGATTGAAATCGCGGAAGTGATGGTGAGCGCAAATAATTATTCAGTCGGATATGTCGAATCGTTGATATTGATGACGCCGAGCGATCAGCGCGTGAACCCCGCAGAGCCAAAAAAGAAAACCGGCCTGTCAGCGGAGGAATTGGCCAACATGGAACGTGAAATGGAATCGCTGGAAAAAGATTTCAAGGCGGTGAAGGCGAGCTTTACGGAAAATATGATGTGTCTGACGTGTGCTCGTGGTTTCATCAAGAAGCTCCTGGACAACGCCAAGGTGGTAAGGTTTCTGAACGCAAATTATTCGGATATTTTTTCTGGGTTCGAGGCTATTGTGGCCGCAGAAGTTGTGTGACGTGAATCTGCTATTCGCCGCACGCCCATGAATGAGCCAATTGGTGGGCTTTTTGGAACCAGCGCGCCCTCGTTCCGGCCTTGAAGTAACGTGCTTTTGTTTGATTCATCAACGGGCATAATTTTCATGCTCGCTGTCGAGGGCTGTATTTGATATACACATAAAAAACCACGCTGAGGGAATACAGTGCGGATTCTATCTTGGCGCGACGCCGAATAACAAAGGCTGTCAATGATCAGGCATCTTGCATCAACACGTCGAGAAGGCGGTGAACCGTGAGCCGACTTCGATTCGGCATATTTTTTCGATCCGTCACGGGTAACTCGCCCTATGACTATCAATCCCGTTTGGCAGAGAGCGATTCTGGCATAACCTGTAATTCTCAACTCATCAACATTCTTGCCCTCCTCTATAAACAAAACAGGAACATCCCGGCAAAGGGTTGACATGATGAAGGACCAATCATTCCGCGCGATTTTCCAGGCACTAACTGAGAATGACCCGTTTCCGTGGCAGGAGAAACTTTTTTTGCGGCTTGTGGCTGGTGAACTGCCACGGCATTGCGACGTTCCAACAGGGTTGGGAAAGACGAGCGTAATCGCGGTATGGCTAGCTGCCTTGGGGGTGTCGATTTTGGAACCTGCACGCTATCGACGAATTCCACGACGATTGGCGTATATTGTGGACCGAAGGGTTGTCGTGGATCAGGCGACAGACGAAGTCGAGAGCCTGCGAGAACGTCTGGCACGTGCCGGAAAAGATGAATCGCTGATTGCTCTTCGCCCGATTGTTGACGCTCTCATGCAGGCGACAACAGTGTCGGACGATTGTGGCGTCACAGTCTCCACATTACGTGGGAAGTTTGCGGATAATCACGCGTGGCACCTCGATCCGTCGCGTCCGGCGATCATCGTAGGAACGGTAGATATGATTGGAAGCCGGATGCTGTTTTCCGGCTACGGCGGTGTTGGAAGAAATTGGCGGAGCCTGCAAGCCGGGCTCTTGCTTCGCGACACATGGGTGGTATTGGATGAATCGCATTTAGTCCCGTCATTTGAATCGCTTCTCACAGGAATGGAACTTCACGCGAAATGCGGAATCTCGATGTGCCCATTTGGGATAACTCGGATGTCTGCAACTCTGGCTGCGTATCATTCCGATGCGGAGTCTAAAATCGCGACCACTGAAAAGCCTCTTTTCGACCACACAGATATGGAGGACTCGCGGGTTGCAAAGCGATTGAACGCACCGAAATCGCTTCGCTTCGTGCTCGCGGAAGCGGCAGTTTCCGCAAGCAATCCGTCGGAAAAGCGGGCCGCGATGGCGGAAAAAATGGCGCGCGAAGCAATCATTCTCGCAGATGGAAAAAGCGCCGTGGTTGTGTTTGCGAACACGGTCGATTTGGTAAAAGCTGTTACGGTCGCTATCGAGAAGCACATTTCAAAAGAATGGTCTAAGCGGGTTTTGATGCTGACCGGCGAGATGCGTGGATTTGAGCGGGACAAGCTGACGACAAACGAAGTGCTAGCAGCATTCTCGCCAAAGCGAGATCGTAGCAGAGCAACAACGCCCGCATTTCTCGTGGCAACCGCTTGTGTGGAAGTGGGGATGGATTTCGATGCAGACCACGCGGTCTGCGATGCGGTGGCGCTAGAACGAATGATTCAGCGTTTTGGCCGAGTGAATCGGCGCGGCGAGGTAAATGCGAAGATTCGTTTGGTCCTTTCTGCGGAAGTGGCAACGCCCACAGTGGGAAAGATCGCAAACATCGCCCCGGCGGATGCGAGTGTCTTGACGTTGCGGCAACTTCCGGCCAGCGATGACGCATTCGACGCCAGCCCCGCAGCGCTGCGTGCGCTCGATTTCACATCGCCTCTCGCCCGGCGCGCTTTTTCCCCGCCGCCTGAATCGCCGCCGTTAGACGAAGCGCGGCTCGACGACTGGTCCCTAACATCACTCCGTTCGGACGAGTTTCCACGTCCGCAGGTGAGCTACTGGCTGCGTGGTGTGACGGAGGACGAAAGCATGACCACGTCGCTCGTCTGGCGCGCGGATCTCTGCATTGCGGCAAGCAGGGAGGATGCTGCCGAGATGATGGATACAATCCCTGTTTCACAAAACGAAGTTGCCCAAGTCGCCACTCACCGTGCAGCAGCGCTACTTTCTGCGCTCGCGAAGAAGAATGCGAACGCATTACTGGTGATTCGTTCCGTCAGCGGTGAGTCGCGGAGCACGGAGATGAGTGAATTTGAGGATGCCGGTAAGAGGCTTGGCGAACTTGTGTCCGCCACCGTGTTCCTGCCTTCAGGTGTAGGTGGGATGCTGAAAGACATTCCCGATTCCAGTCCCGAAGCACTCAAGGAACCCGTAGCTGATGTTATCAATGAAGCAGCGTGGCGGCGAGCGGTGTTCACGCAGAGCGGAACAGAAATCGAAGCATCCCTGCTGCGCTCGAAGGAGGAATTGGAACCGCTCGGCACCTATGCCGACGAAGCAGGCGCCCGGAATGCAGTCGTCGCCCATCTGCGTTCACTGAATCCGGGAATGCTCGTCCGATTTGAAGCATTGATTGGCGATCTTTCGGTGGCGGACAGCGACCTTGAAGAAGAGCAAGCGCAGCAGCGTACAATCAACCGGGCCGTCGCCTATTTCCAAATCGCTACCGACAACAACTCGGGTGGAAATGAAGACAATCGCTCGCTCGCGAAATATCCGGTCACGCTAGCGGAACACACTCGCGTCACTGAGGCAGTCGCGCGGACGCTTGGTGAACGACTCGGACTCGCAGCGGACCTCCGCGAAGCAATCACCCTTGCGGCAAGATGGCACGACCGGGGAAAGGATCGTCGCTGGTGGCAGGCTGCGATTGGGAATACCACTGGCGAACCACTCGCTAAGAGCGGTCAAGCTTACTTCGATCACTCGTATAACGCAGGATACCGACACGAGTTTGGTTCGCTCATCGAGGCACGGGACGATGAGACACTTCACGATCATCCCCAGCGGGAACTGATTCTCCATCTGATCGCCGCGCACCACGGACATGCCCGCCCGTCCTTTCCGGCGGAAGCGTATGATCGCACCGTCCCCACTACCGAGTGTGCCGCCATAGCTGCCGAGGTGCCAAGGCGCTTCGTTGCGCTCCAGCAGCATTACGGATGGTGGACGCTCGCATGGCTGGAAGCCCTCGTGAAATGCGCCGACGCCATTGCCTCCGCTTATCCCGATTGGACTGCCAAATGAACACGCGCCATCAGATTGCCATCCCGTGCCATCCCGCAAACCCGGTGGACTACCTCGCGTGCTGCGGCCTCGCTGATATCCTCGCACGCATGGACCGGACTGCGTTGACCCATTGGCACACCACCGCACCGCTTGAGTTCGTGATGGAAAGCACCCTCACCGAAGCGAACTATTTGACCACATTGCTGGCGACACTCCGGGATGCAGAGCGTTGGAAATTCGTCCCCGTGCTGGAAACCGACGAACCCTCGCGCATCGAGGTGGATTTCATCCCAGAGGGTCGCCCTCGTTTCACTGTGCCTCTCGACTGGTGGTATGAAACGCTCTCGCAGGCCGGGGAAATCGCTGAGAAGAGCGCTTGGAAAATGTATGCAGGCCAGCAGACGGTGCAGAAGATTGTTACGGACATGTTGAAAGAAGCGGCGTCCATGCCACAGCCAGCTTCCATCGCCGAGTTGCTCGCCGCGCGCGCTCCCATGAGTGGTCGCTTTGGCTTCGATCCTCGTTCTTCCCGAGACGCGCTCAACGCCGGCTTTTCATCCAATGACCTTGGTCTGCCCGTGGACACCTATCCGTTTGCCGAGCTACTCGTCACGTTCGGTGCGGGCGCCTTCTTCCCCAGCCGCTGCGGCCGCGCTGGGGATTTGTCCTCAGCGCGAGGATGGCGGGGCCGTGGAGAGGGCCGGGCTGGATTCGCCTACCACCTTTGGCCATCGCCACTTCCGGTAGTGCTCGCTCGGCTTGCTGCCGGGCCTGTGGGCTTTCCAAGTGCACCCTTGCTCTTCGCTGCCAGGGCCACTCGGAAGAACTACTCAAATTTTCTTCTCGCTCAACCAATGACAAAAAAAACCTATGAATAAACAAGTCACAGTCACGCAGTTCGACGATCTCATTCAATCCGGCGACTGGCTCGCCCAGCGCAAACAGCCCGTCGCGCTGACGCTTACCGAACATCTTCAGCCTGCCGGCGGAAAAGACACAGTCATTTTCCCGCCGACCTATGCTCGTGATGAAAAGCGGAAGGCTCCCGAGGAACGCCTCAATCATCCGTATGCAATTGATACTTTCCGCCGCGACGTCGAGCCGGAAGCTGCCGCCAAAACGGCCGAGGTGAACGCCTGTTTGCTCGATAGCGTCGGCTCGCAAGCAAATCGCATGGAAACTCAATTCAAGAAAGCACCGCTCTCCGCACTTGTGCCACAAGTTGTAATCAAAGCTGGAGACACAAAAGTGAATCTCCTTGATATTGGCCACCGGATTGCGGACGGCGCTGTACGTCACTCAGAGTTTGGAGCAAAGGGAAAGCCTGCCATCACCGCCATTAAAGCAGGCAACGCCCTTGAAATATCGAAACTCGCGCCTACATCACTTGTTTTCGGCTTTTGGGATTCTCGCGATACGCAGTTCAAAGCCGCGCGCATCCTGTCTTCCACCATTCGAGCGACGAATGTTGAAGTGCTCAAGCGTTCTGCACAATTCAATCCCGCTTTCGATCCTACGAGCATCGGACTTACCGAAACGGCCACTGTAGATTTCGTCCAGGAACAGGATGACAAAGACCCACTCTCCAAAGAAGGAATGCGCTCGGCCCCAGCGGTGGACACGCACGGTGGCGTCCGTGTGTATGGCAAGATTGTCCGGCAAACGGAAGTAAACTTGGTTGCTCTTCGCTCGCTGGCTGTCTTGGAGAAGGGCGAGATCAAGGGCGATGAAACCCTAAAGCTCCGTCGCTACATCCTCGGACTGTCTCTCATCGCAGCGATTGCACAGACGGATTATAATCTCCGTGCGGGTTGCCTGCTCGTTGGCGATCCCGATTCTCCCGCAAAAGCTAGTATCGTGACTCCCGATGGGAAGCGCACGGCATTTGATTGTGATGCGGAGACAATCATCGCCTATGCGCAGGCTGTGGCGAAGGACTTTGCCAAAGACGCAGGTGGAAACTTCAACTTCAAACCCGAGAGCGTGAAGGAAGCAATCAATAAGAAGGCTGCTGAAAAGGAAGCCAAGAAGGCCGGGAAAGCTGGGAAGAAAGAAAACACACCCACAGCCAAATAATCATAGGTTGCCAAATGCAACTCGACATCCACGTCACTTTCACTGCGGGTCATTTTCACGGGGCCGAATGGCCGCCGTCTCCCGCACGGCTGTTTCAGGCACTCGTGGCTGCGACGCATCGCGGCGCGCATGGACTCCTGCATTCAGACATTCGGAATCGAGCTTTGGAATGGCTCGAATCATGTCCGCCGCCGAGCATTTTCGCAATCGCCACGGAGCCTGCCCGTGAACTGATCACAGGCTACGTCCCGAATAACGACGACGGCGAGAGCAAGGACTTCCGCGAACATGTGAAGACCGCAAAGTCGTTGCGACTTCACCCGCTGCCGCCAGAATGCCGGGTCTCGTATCAATGGGAATTCGCCGCCGAGGGCGACTCCGCGCACCATGCCGACGTGGTCTCTGCGATGGCTTCTCTCGTTACCTATCTCGGACGGACAGTGGACCTTGTGTATGCACGGGGAGAAGTTCACGCGGAACCCCAGGTGGATGCCTTGGGAGAGCGCAGGCTCTGGCAGCCGCACGAAGTGCCAGGCGGCGAATGGCTCGTGCCAAGCACTGGCTTTCTCGACTGGTGCCAGCGCCGCTTTCCTCGCTCAGTGAGCGACCTTCCGCCTGACTTCACGAACAGCAGGCAGGTGAAGTATTCCGATGCGCCTACGTCATCCGACAAAGTGCCGAGCGCGATCTTCGAGCTATTCCGGACCGACGGTTCACTGATGCGCTTCGACCCGCGTCGCCTGCGCGAAGCCGCTGGAATGGTGCGCCACGTATTCTCGGACTGGCTGGGAGCAAATCCCCGAATGCGGCAGCACTACGGTGAAGATCGCATCACCCGTCTACTTCTCGGCCATCAGAGTGCGGGTGTTTCCGGGCCGTCCCAAGGCGGTCACTTTGGCATCGTCCCGCTGCCGAGTATGAATGCGGACTTTACGGCAGATGGAGACATGCGGCGCGTTCTCGTCTTGGGCTGGGGAATCAATGATGATGAGGATCGCGCGTTGTTTGGCGATCTCACGCGGGGGATTGACGGGATGAAATTGCTGGATCGCGGACGTTCTGTGGGTTTCCTCCGCGTAGCCCGCCCGGACACCCAGCGCACGATGTTGGCATTTTGGTCCACGCTGGCGGGCCAGCCGGCGAAAACATGGCGCACAGTCAGCCCCATTATCCTCACTGGACACCCGCGACGTGGTCGCGCTCTGGAGATGTGCCTCGCTCGTGCGCTCACCCAACAGGGTATATCTCCGGACACTATAGAGTCTGTCGCCACGTTCTCTGGGCCACTTGTCCCCCAATGCCCGGCTGCCCGAGAGTTCCGTGTCGCCGACTACCTGAGCACGACGAGGCGTATCCATGCGGAGATTATCTTTCGCAAGCCTATAACAGGTCCGCTCGTAGTAGGCCGTGGGCGTTTCGCGGGTTTTGGCATCATGCTTCCAAGTGCATGAGCACACAGCATCCATTATTTACAGAGAAGCAACGTGTTCCCGCACGAGAAGTTTCCGAACCGCCAAACGGTGCGTTCACCCTCGGCAACGGCTCGGACTTCGCTCTCGGTCTGTTTGTGACGGTTTCCACTGCGTAATGGCATGTAGTTAGCTGTCTCTGACAGCCATCAAAATACTATGAACGACAAAGACCCATCGGTTAAATCCGAAAATCGTTTGAGTGAACCGGAAGCGCCGCTGGCGTCGAGAGGTGTTTCGCCCGGAGTGCCCGGCGCAAGATTAGACGGCAAGCGTCCAGCACGTGCAGCGACGACTGAGCCGAACCGATTGACAATTGTGGTACATGTCGGACCAGTCGAAGCGCAGCAAAGTGAGCCGTCTAAATCAATCGCTGAAGCTCCAGCTTCACCCAATTTGAGTCCTCCGACGCCGGAAACTTCCGAGCACAAAGCACGCACCGAAGCCGAACCGCAACAAATTCCCGCGCGGATGTTGAACGAGTTCGTGTATTGCCAGCGATTGTTCTACTACGAATTTGTCGAGGGGGTGTTTGTTGAAAGCGCAGATACGCTGCGTGGCGGCGCAATTCACCAGCGCGTTGATTCGGGAACCGGTGCGTTACCAGCGGCCAAGCGAAAATCAGAAGCCGCCAAACCGAAAGAAGCGCCGGGAACAACGGCGGATGCCGCCGACTCTGCAAGCAAGGCGACTGAAACGCAAAGCACAGAACCCGAAACAATTCACTCGCGCTCCGTGCAAATGGGATCGGAACGGCTGGGAGTGGTTGCAAAAATGGATTTGGTCGAATCCAAAACCGGCAAGGAAGATTTGCTCACCGCGTTGGAGGTCTGTCCGGTTGATTACAAAGCGGGCGCACCCAAAGAAGGCGAGGACGCCAATGAACAGATCGGA
>OBLW0100002785.1_pt1 | contig 14026 bp, 16 predicted proteins | sample 1520161 | NCBI WGS metagenome assembly OBLW01 (sample SAMEA3539309, study PRJEB22396) | soil metagenome | biome: tundra; feature: field; material: soil | place: USA | collected 2010-05 | depth 0.15 m
TCTTACTTCTCCTCTTATGTTAAAAATCATTTTTCTCCTTTTAGATAACCATTACGATGTTTTGGGGGGCAATCCTCAAAAGACCCGCGAGCGTGGCGTAAATGTCCGATGGTGATTGGGTCCACGCTGGCGAATAGGCGTTCGGCGTCGTGGCTCCGAGGGCGTAGACGAACTGAGCAGCGTTGAAGGCACCGTTGCCGAAGTTGGTGTAGACGAACCCAGCCGTTGAGCCACCGATGGTCCCAGACCCGCCAATCCAAGCGTTGCCAACGTACAGTTCGTCACTTCCGACCGGAGATTGTGAGGGGTAATTTCCCGACGAGGCCGAACCGGCGTTGTTGCCGCCAACTCCATCTTGCGCCCAGTTATTCGAGACTGAACTGTGGAATTGCTGATAGGAGACGAACATAAAGTTCGGACTTCCGCTCATGGTAATCGTGAGCGTCGAAGAGCCCGTTGAAGTAACGACCCCCCAGTAGGTGTTGATGATGATTCCGCCTCCTGAACCAGTGGCCATCTCGTTCCACGTCGTCACCCCTCCACCGGTTGGGACGCCCTGAGTCTGGGGGAAGACTCCGTTGTAACTCTGAGCGCCGACTACGACCACATCACCAATTGCTGTTGGGGAGACAGTCGTCGTGAAGGTGTTGGAGAGGTGGGAGAAGTCAGTAACGGTTGCCCCGACTGCCGTTATGGTCACGGCGTCACCTGAAACACGAAGTCAAAACTCAAGTCACCGGTCGAGGAAGGACTCGAGAGTTTGCCGTCGTCAGCCTCAACGATTCTGTAAATGCCCTCAACGTTTGATGGGCCAAATGCGTTAACTTGAAATGTCATTAGGCAATCCTCACGGCGGTGTAGCCGGTGCTGTTGGCATACGCGTTGGCTTCACGTACTAATGCTTCCATCGTGGCGTACCCGGAGTTGAGCTCCCACCACTTCTCGCTCTGGGATGGCACGACGATCGGCATGACACCTTCGATGCCGTAGCGGGCCAACTCCGCGATCTCCGCGTGGGTCCATACGTGGAATGTCGCGCCGGCGACGTAGACACCCCAGACCTTTCGACCAAAGTATTGCGCGGGCTTTGGGGAAGCCGAGTCGGCTCCGGGGAGGGTGGTCACGCGAACCTCACGGCGGTGTAGCCGGTAGCCGGTTGAGAGGTAAAGACAGCACCCAGCTTTTTATATGTGGCGGCTGATAGCGTGCTGTAAGTCGTGAAGCTCAGTGTCCCCGCTACCGTCACTGTCACTAACACTGTCAGTGACATGGCAACATCGGTCGTACCTGTTGTTACGTTCTCAGTCGTGGTCGCCCCGGCTGCTGTTGCTGTAGCCGTGCCGTTAGCGAGGGCAATGGCGATTTGTCCGGCGGTCATTGCAACAATGGTGTAAAAGCTCACTAACCAAAGTCCGACAGCCAGTGAACTGGTGCTCATTATTGTGCCTACGACTCCAGCGGTACTCGTGTAGTCCGCTCCCAAAACTCCACCAGCGGTAGTGAGCCCTACCGCTGGCGTCGGTGTCGCTCCCGTGTTCCCTGTGATCCCGTAGCCGTTGGCGGGCACCGGAATCTGACCAAAGGCTGCGGCATCACTCGCTGCCGTACCGTTCGCGAGTCCCGTAATCTTCGATGTACCCATCGCTATAGCGCCGCTCATTGTTCCACCGGCAAGAGGCAGGTCAGCGGGTGCTGCTGGTAGTCCGTGGTTGTGGTCGTTGGGGCTGAACTTTGTTCCCGTTCCAACAACAGCAGAAGCGCCAAATGCATCTGGGCCGGTAACCGTGGTGGCGACAACGGGAATCTGACCAAACGCGGCGACGTCTTGCGCCCCCGAGCCGTTGCCGACTCCGGTTATCTTGGATGTTCCCATCGCTATCGCACCAGACATGGTGCCGCCAGCCTTGGGGAGAGCACCGGCAACGGTCGCGTTGGCTGTTATGATGCTCTCAACATTCGTAGTACCGGACAATGTTGGGCCGGGGTATGAACCCGTTAGGTCTCCTGAGGCAGAGCCGTTGGGCGGCAGCGCAGTGGGAATTTGACCGAACGCTGCGGCGTCCTGCGCTGCACTTCCGTTCGCCAGACCCGTAATCTTGTTCGCGCCCATAGCGATTGCACCACTCATGGTGCCACCGGCCTTGGCGAGATATGCACTAAGCGTTGTGGCGAGGTCGCTGACCTGTGCAGAAACTATGGAAATGAGTGTAGAAACAATCGTGGTGACGCGGCCCTTGGCGTCCGTTGTAATTACATTGGTGTGCGCTGCATCAGCGTAGGTTCCTGCGGTTCCTGTCGCGATGAGCGTGGGGTTAGGATATGAACCAGTAAGGTCGCCGCCCGCCGCGCCTGAAGCAACAGCGCCCGTCTGCGGTATCCCGTTGTTGTTGTAAACCTTCCAGCCATCGCGGTCGAAGGTAGCGTTTCCCCCTATGGGGATGACGAGGGTGGCAATTAGGTGCGCCGCCGTGGTTCCGTTTATGTAGAGCGACACGGTTTCCGCTACCGCAGACGATGACGCCAACAGAATGTGGCTAATCAATGCCGATGTACTCGCGGGAACTGTGTAGAGAGCGGCAGCAACCGCCGCTACCTGCCCTTGGGCGAGGGTCGCATAAGCATTGACCGGCCCTGCCGTAACCGCAGAACCAGATATGGTGTACGTGACTACCGAGGCGTGCGAACACACGCCCTGAATGGTCTCAGTTGTTGCTAGGGAAATCACGTTATCCTCCTACAAAGAATGCGTTTACGTCGTCGCTCGGTCCGGCTGGTCCGGTTGGTCCAGTTGAGCCGGTTGGTCCTGTCGCTCCAGTAGCACCAGTCGGTCCGGTTGCACCTGCGCTTCCGGTCGCTCCGGTCGGTCCTGTCGCGCCCGTAGCACCCGCAGAGCCGGTCGCCCCGGTCGGCCCTATGGGTCCGGCTGCTCCCGGTGGCCCCCCGCCCCCGACGCTCACGTTGACTCTCGCTGCGGTTGCGGCACCAATCTGACTTACCGGGACGCTCATGTTGACGATGTAATCGACTATGAAGGTTACGGTCAAACCGTCAGGCGTTCCTGATGGAGATGACACCACCGGCTGAAACGTGTCTCCATGGTTGATGTCCTGATATGTGGTCAGGTCATACTCTGCTATTGTACCAGACGCACCCTTGTTTGTTAGGTCGGAAAGCCCTGACCCGGAGCCGTTCTGTAGGATAGAGATGTTGCTCGTACCATTCCTGAGCAGCAAGAAGACCCCGACGAGAAGTGCCCTCTGACCGGGGTAGATGGCAAACGTCCACGGAGGCAGGTAATTCGTTCCCCCTGATGGGATGGCGATTGGCCCCTGAACGGCGTAGGTGTGCGTAAGCCGGAAGGTGACGTCTATGTTCTGCATTGTAATTACACCGTTGTCTCGGGTGGTGTGTAGACGTAATTCCCCTGCGTCTTGAGCGTCACTACTAAGTCTCCCTCGTAGCCGCCAGAGCCGCCCATTACTGTGTTGTCTCGAAGTTTATGTGGAAGTAGGTCCATGGTATCAACCGTGCAAACCACCGAGAGCGGTCCCTCCGTATAGGTTACAAAGTCCTGAATGAGTCGTAGACCTTCGAGCCACACGAACGCCTGATACGGGTCTTGGAAGTTGTCTTGACCGTCAACCATATTGACGTCCATGTTCTGAATTACAAGCATGATGTTCGTACCAGACACAACACACGGCCACGACTTCAAAACCCATCGCTGAAGCGTGGGGCTGGTGTCGTCTGTGGTGGTTGTGGTGGCGGCGTTCATCGTTACGGTAACACTGAATTGACGCCCCCGAGTCTGGGTGACTGGGTAGCCTTGGTTCGCCTGATGTGTCCCGCTGGTGGCCGACGTCGATGCGCCTCCGTCAACTGAGTCCGTAGCGGTAACGGTCGTACTGCCGGGGGTGACGGCGGTGTAGTCGAAGTACACCGGGACTTTCGGGTCGGAGATTCCGTAGTCGAAGATGCCGGACGTAAGTGTCCCTGATGGCACGTACCTCGATACTACCATGTTCCCGCCCGAGTTTGTAGCGTATGGGCCGTAGATTCCCTTGCTTGCTACTGCCATCATGGGAGTGTTTGTGTTGGGGTTCCAGTCGAGACTGTTGATGGCCCCCTGACCCGTGACCATGATGTCGCTTGCGTACGCTGGTGCGAGTGGGTCTCCCGCGATGTAGGTGCTCAGGTCGAGTTTTCCTAGCCCCGTGCTGCTCGCGTCGTAGTTGCTCCATGCGAACCATACGAACCTTCCGTCGCCAACAATCGCCGTAACTGGGAGGGTTACTGGCTGTAGGATGTTTGGAATTAGTGGACCGGATTTAAGGTCACCAGTCGCGGTAGCGGTGGGGTCGTAGATGCTCAACGTCTGAGTCATCCGTATTCCCCGGTTGGTCCCAACGAAGATGAAGTTGAGGTACGACTTCACACACGTCGGGTACTCGTCTGGCGACATCGGGAGTGCTTGAATCGGCGTGTTCAATTCCCACGGTTGGGCAACTGCCGTCGCAGAAATCACAGACGTTTGTGTCGCATTCGTAGTCGAAGAGCCGGGGAGGTCTGAGCGGTATATACAACCTGAGTACTTCTTTCCCGATGGAGACTGAACGTATCCACTGAAGTAAATTTGCGTTTCGCCATCGGTAGCGTCGGACCAGACCCAATTTGGGTTCTCGTGTGTGTAAAGTACGTCGGCAGATACCGGCGTTGTAACGGTCCCACCAAGCGCGACGTCGCCAAGGTCCGGGGTTGTTGCGATTGAGAACTCTGTTGCGGATTGAACGGCGGCAACATTGAATGATTGGTTATAGCCGTACCCCGCCGTTGCGCTTCCCTGAACCTGACCAACTGCAAAGTTGGCGTTGGTTAGAACCTTAGAGGTCTGGAAGGTGTAGGTGTTTGCGCTGGTGACAGAGGCCACCGTACTCGTCTCGACTATAACCTTGCCACCCGTATAGGTAAGCGATACGCTGATTGGCTCTCCAACCACCAGTCCGTGCGCCAAGGTGGGGTCGGTCGCTGTGACTACTCCACCCGATACGGTGAATGATGTAATCGGCGTCGTGTTCTGCGCTCCAAGGACCACTATCTTCTGACCGACCGTAAGACCATGTGCTATCTTCGAGAAAAAGTAGGCGCTGCCCGTGGTGGCGAAGGCCAACTGGCTAGACTGAACATCTTGTATGACCGTGGTGCCTGAGCCAGTAGACGGGGCAGAACCGTATGGTGCGGTTGCACTTCCGTCTCGGGGCAGGATGGCGTACACGCGACTCTTGTTGGAGGCAATCAACTGGTCATTGGCCCAACGAACCAGTGTGTATCCACCCGTGAATCCGGTGGTGGTGTCGGGCGCGGCATAGAGTTGGAAGACGCTCGACACGCCAATCTGACAGAACCAGATGCCGGTATCGGTTGCGATGAAGCAATATGCGTCGTTCGTGGTTATGGAGTTCACGACGCTCCACGCGGAACCACCGTACGTCGAGCCTACGGTACAGGCTGTTGGACTCCACGAAGAGTTGTAGTAAGTTACCGTTGCGCCATTAGCGGTTACCACGTAGTCGCCACATCGACTCATTATGAATCCTGCGCCAACGGTTCCGCTGCCGTCGAGTCGGTAGGTGTCGGGGAGCAGGGTGGCTTGCAGGGGGAACGAGAATACGTCCGCGCCCTTGCTACTCAGGAATCGCGTCTCTTGACTGTCGCCCTTGCGGTCGAGTGAGTATTGGCCTGCGCCCATGCTCCACTCGGTCTGCTCACGACGCCACAGACCTTCGGTGTTGACGGTTCCCTCACCCGTGATGTTGGTTAGGTTTATCGACTGACGCTGAGAAGGAATCGTACGGTGTCGGAACGCCTCGCGACGATACGGCTCGAACGATGTGTTTACTGCGAAGTTCCATTGGACGCCCCCAGAACTAACTACGGAGACGGGAAACGGACTAGAGTTCTGGACCGCTACCACCCACGCGACCTCGCGTACTGGCGTGTGAGCCGGTCAGCCTCTTCGCTCATCCGGTCAGCCCGGCGAGCGATGAGGGCATTGACAGAGCCAGCAACCGCACCGGCCACAACCTCTAGTGCTTTACGCGCATCGGGCTGTGACTCCATGAAGTTCCTGCTTATTTCACGCGGTAGGGTTAGGTCAATCTCGGCTCCGAGAGCGGGGATGTCCGTCGCGGTCGGGGGCACGTTTTCTACCGTAGTGGCGACTCCGTATCCTTTGAATGGCGGGGCGACGTCGTTCCCGACCGGCGTATTCAGAATAGAGTCGGTTGGAAGGACTAGAGGCAAGAATGGCGCGGTGTACGTCACGTACATATTCATACCGGGCCAACCACCGTCGTAGACAATCATTCCGTTCCCAGAGGGGAACGCTGGGTCTGGGATATTTCGGTGAATACTCCACCGCTTCACTGCCGGGAAGTTCTTAAACGGTAGCGGGGTCGCATACCGGACGTTAAGAATGTCGTTGAAGTTGTCAGATATACCACCTAGGTCATATCCCATGAATACTGCGTTATAGGATACGGATGCAACCCCAACTCGATAGAGGCCGTTCGCGGGACTGGACATAGAACTTATGTCGTCGTTGATGGCAATACCAATGTCATAGCGCGAGTATCGGGGATTGATGTACGCGAGTACTCCGTTCGCGTGCGCGGCGGCAGTAGAGCCTAGATATCCTCGTTGGATGGTGGCAACTAGGGTCGAGGGGCTCCAGAGCGTGACATAGATTAGTTCCATGCCTAGCGCAAGGATTGTGCCGGGAGATATACCAACTGTTTGTGGACCCGCCAGTGTCACCACTAGGTCGGTCAATAATATCGCGCCGTTCACAGTTACGGTTCGCTCGCGTATGCCGCCCATGACGCGACGATATACCTTCTCGATTAGGTCACTAAACAGGACATCGGCCATTGGTTAGACTGTCCCTCCTGCTTTTATGATTCCATGAATTTCGTCGTACTGCTTTCCAGCCTTAGCGTTACCGCCAAGGTTGATTCCGCTCTCTACCTCGAACTTCGAAGCAGCGCGACTCTGTAATTCCGCTGCACCCTTAACCGACTTGGGCTGAACCCCGTCGTGCCTCATGGCTCGATAGGCAGTCGCGTCTCTAGCCATGTCACGGGCGAATCTTTGCTGACCAGTGGTATCGACCTTGGCCAGCGTAATTCCCTGAAGTTTGCAACCAAAACAGTCTGGTTTACAATCTGGGGTTTTTTCGTGTCGTGCTCCGAAACTCATTATGAGATACAGGCTCCATATCCTGCTGCAGTCAAGAGGGCTACTTCTGCCGCAGTCACGACAGTAGTTTCTTGATACAACTTAACTATATACGGGACGTGGCTCGTGGTTACGACCACTTGCTTTGGTGGGTTCTGCGTATAGTCCATGTAGTACGACGTCACAAACGGCCCGTCTGTGTTGTTGGGGTTGTACGGCTGCGGAATATTCGTATTCGTATTCGTAATCGCTGAACCGTCCGGTGCGAAACCACCCGGCAAATTCTGAACAAATGTTCCATCCGATAGATGGTACACAGCGATGCTCTCAGCACGGTTGGGGTAGAATTTAAAGAGACGGTTGCCGGGATGCGGCCCCGGTAAAATCGGAGGACCGACGTAAGCGATGGGGCAGGTAAACTTGGACACGGATTAAACCTTGCCCTGTGAACCCAACCTCTTAGCAGCCTCGGTGTCGATTGAACCACGACCACCAGCGGTGGACGCTCCGCGCTTGACGGCTTCCTTATTAGACTCAAGAATGGTGCTCGGACGGAAATCTGGCTGAAAAACCTCGTTGCCCTCGTTGTCGAAAACCTTGTCACCCTTTTTTTTGTCGGTGTCGTATATCGGGTCGAATCTACTTGGCATTCTTAGTCCTCGTGAGTGCGATAGGGAATTACTTGTGGCGCGTCGGTGCAGGGCGCGTATTCGATTTCGGTGATGCCCGTAAGTACCCGTGCTTCTGTGACGCCGCGAGCAGTGTTGCGCTCGACGCCGCGAAGACCGGGGGTTGCACCGGGATTTTTGAATCCCATGTTCGGCTGAACCATCTTGCCGGTCATGTCAGCCATTAAACCTTACCACCCCGAATGCTCCCGGCTGTCGTAAAGTGGTCTACTGGCTTCCCTCCGATTTCGTCTTTCTTCAATTCCTCAGATGTGTATTGCTCCGAACGAGGAACAAGTACGCCATTCTTGTCGGTCAGCCGACCGCAGACGAGGCAAAATACCTCGTCTGCAGCCGGTTGAATGTCTCTTGAGCCGCAAGCGGCGCAGGCATAAGGCCAAGACATTAGTTTCTCCGTTCCTGTGGCTTACAGGTCGTCGATGCCGGGGTCATATCCGGTGTTGACGTCAGCGCCCAAGAGCGATGCAGATTCGATGCGGAGGATTGCAGCCTGACGGAAGACGCCATAAGCGCCCAACCAGTACCAACCCAACGGAACGAATCGACGCAAACGGTCGATGATGGGACCGGGAACAACGTGGGGGAATGCCCCGTTGCCGTCAATGGTCGAGTACGCCTTCGCCAAGGACTGACGCCCAAGGATAGTCGTAGCATAGACGTTGACGCCGGTTCCGTAGGAAGCCGCCGTAACCGTACCGGAAGCCGTGACCACAGCACCGGAGAAGTAGAACACTCCACCATCGGCTGCCGTAACAGTAGCGGTACCCGTAAAGGTACCAGTTCCAGCGGTTAGGACTCCAACAGGAGCAGCACCCGTGTAGGTACCGGAGGTGTTGTTACCCAAGACGATGTTGTAGGTACCGGAGGCAGAGCCACCAGCGCCACCAGCGCCGTTGAAGACAGACGCACGAGGAGTCTCGATAAATCGGACACCTTCGAACGAACCAATCTCACCGTTCCAGATTTCACCCGGCTGCGAGTAGACGTGCGGGGCACGCCAGCCCTGCAAGTTGGACGCGCCAACCTGCTCGCCCTGAAGGTCTGCAACCAAGTCGGGGTGAATGAACCCGACGTACAGACCACCAAAGGTGGGAACGTTCTGCGAGCGGAGACGCGCACGGGCAACACGGATGTCCAAAGCGGAAATCGTGTTGGCCGGGAGAATTCCGACTCGCGTGGTAACCGTGGCCTGTAGCGCGGTCGAGCCAAGGCCCGAGGCGTACTGCACGTTGGTACCGGCAACGAGAGCAGCACGAGCAACGTCGTCAATCGACACACCAGCGTTATAGCCAATAACATTGGCAACGATGGGGTCAATGTCCACGAAGGACGTACCGCGCAACTTGGCGGTTGTGAGGACGGCGTTACCGTACTCAGCAAGGGTAAGGGTAACCTGCGAGTCGGACATGGACACCGCAGAAACGTCAACCGTTTCGGTCAGTGTGCCACTTGCGATAGCAAGGTCATTGACGATGGTGAACGATACGCTCGAACCGGGCATCGACTGAGCGGTGGGCTGAACATCAGCCGCAGCGTCAAAGTAGAGTTCCGGACGGTACGCAAAGTACGCCAGTCGGTCATACGCGGCCTTAGAGAAGTCCAATGTGGACTGGCCGGTATAGGCATCAGCCATGGGGAAAAGCCTTTCAGTTGTGGGTTAAAGGTTTAGAGCGGCCCACGCTGAGAGAAGACTCCGATTTTCTGACCGGATTCTCCGTTTACGGCTTTCATAACATCGTCAGGATTCTTGGCTTCCGCTAGTTCTGCAAGGTACTTCTGTTCAGCGTCCGGTGCATTACCGTCGCCGCCAGTCGTGGCCCCTTGGACCTTACGAAGTGCTTCGAGTTCTGAATCAGTCAACGATTCGTTATTTGGAAGATTGGTTGGATTAAGGAGTCCGATGTCAACTGCGTTTTGGCGAATAGCCTCAACAGTCTTGTCACCGACATATCCCTTGCGGAACATGCTTCCTAACCCATCCTCGGGAATTCCGGCCTTGTCGTACAGTTTGCTTTCGCGCTCTGCATCAATTTGGAGTCTGAGGGTAGCGAGTTCCTTGCGGTCCTCGTCAGCCTTTCTCAGTTGCGCTCGGATATTCTTATCCAAGACAGGCTTCTGATTCTGGCTTTCGTCTTCATCTTCATCAAATTCGTCTTCGTTAAAATCTGTCATTCAGCCGCTCCTTGTGGTACGCACTTTGCCAGAGGTAACAAAGCGGTAATCATCAGCACTTCAGTACGCATCTGGGCTGTGCGGTCCTAGATGGATTTGGTGACTAGCACACCCAACCGCTAAGTCGGGGCCAATCTCCGTAACTACAGTGTAACAGAGTTGTAACGTAATGTTACGTTCCGTCAGTATTTTACGTCCTCGCACTCCCCAGCCCGGTAACTCCACGGGCAGTCTCAGAGTACCCTCCACCCTTTTCGAATGGTGCAGCCTTAGCGCCCTCGGCCCGCATTACTTCAGTTTCGGCGGCTACCTGATGGGTTCCGTCGAATCCTGCTAGTTGTGAGCCAATTAACTGCGAGTTGTTCACGGTGTTGGCGTTGGCACCGGGGGCAGAGTGGGTCAGCGCGGTGTCCTTGCTGGCACTTAGAAGACTGTTCTCAATCTGTCCGATTCCATATCCAAGGCCCTGATTCCCGGCAGTCCCGGCAAGTTTGGCCATATCAGCCAACTGATTCTGCTGTCCCGTGTTCAGACCATTCAAACCAACGCGATTCCCATAGTCGTGAATCTCTGCACCCGCGACCTGACGCTGCATGGTCTCGAGAGCATTCTTGGGATTGGCGAAGTAGGCGAACAGGTTCTTCTGGTTGACCCCGTACTCCTGTGCCAGTTGAGCCTTGACTGCTGGGTCGGCGTTGGACACCTGTGCGTAGATATCGGTGACGCGCTGCTGGTACTCGACCGGAGAGACGTGACCGTTCAGCAATTCACCAATCTGCTTCTGATTCGGCATCGGAGCGCCATACTGCGTGCTGACGTTCATAATCGACTGCGTGTACGTCTGGTACTGAGTCTCGGTCATGTGGACAGCACCGGGCGACCTGTTGTACGCTTCGAGTCCAGCGAAGTTCGCGTCGTAGTTTCGCTTCAGGGCCGCGTCTGCTGCCGGCCCCATCCCGCTGACGCTGTTCCCCCTGATGGCGTTGAGTATCGCATCGGTGTCCGTAACGTGGTCGCCGGCCTTCATAATCATGGCGTGAACGATAGATGAGTCGGATTGGAGACCCCACGTCTGCAGATAGTTCGAGACTACGCCGAAAGCACTTGCCTCTTGGTTCGCCGTTGCCTGACTTATGCCAACCGTGATTCCCTCTTGGGCGATGGCGTTAGACTCTGCGGCCTGCCGTGACGATGCGTTCTGTTGAGCATGGAACTCGTTGTTCTGCTGAACCAGTTGGTTGTGGAAGTTTGCCTGACCCTGAACTGTCGCCGCGTTATTTACTGCGGTTGCCTTGGCCTTAGCACCCTTAGTTACGGGGATTGACGCTATCGTTTGCAGCGCACCCGTAGTGCCGTAGTTGATGAGGGTGTTCGTGTTCCCGGTGTTCTTGGTTACATCGTTGACGCTCTGGAAAACCCTGTCGAGAACCTTGGTGGCGTCCTTGCCCTCGGGGTTGAAGGTAGATGAGCCGTACCACTGCTTAATGAGTGCGTTAGCCGCAGCCTTCGGAAGCGACTGGATGATGGCATTGTATAGAGCCTTGCCGCTCGTGGGGGTCTTGTCTAGAATCGCGCCCGTTGTCGAAGACGACGGGGCGCTGTACGTAATCTTGGTTCCGGCAGGAATCTTGTACTTCGTGGCGATGTTGTTTGGAATCTCAAACGATACGCCAAGGCTCGACGGTGGCTTGAACGTGGGGTTGGCATTGGGTAGTGTGGTCGTGGTTGTTTTCTTGCTACCGGGCTTGGTGACCGGAGCCTTGCCCGTGGCCACTCCCTCTATCTGCCAGCCGCCAGTAACCTTGATGACAACCTGTCCCGGCTGGGCGGTTGGCTTCGTCTTGTAAACCTTGTTAGCCATTACTGCCCCATTCCTAGTCCAGCACCGATTTTCTGCATCATCTGGTGGGCTTGGTTAATCGCTTCGGGCGTGTGGTCCCAGTCGAAACCGGGGTCGGTTTGAAGATGGGAATTCCAGTCGTTAAGGTTCATTGGAGCCGGATTACCGTTAATGTCACGTCCTCCGGTGATGGCAGCCTTCCACTTTGGGTCGGTGGCATAGTTCGGCTCGAGGTCGTCTCCCAGTTTGGCCTTGGCCATCTGGGTGTACGGGTCGAGCAGGTTGACCGGCTTTATGCCAGCGCCAATCTGCTTGGCCCACGTCGGAAACAGACCGGCAGCGGTGTTCTTCATGTGGTCTTCGAACGCGGCCACCTTGCCCGCGTCGAGTCCGCCAGCGGCGACGGCCTTGAGCGAACCCTCCGTCATCGGGACGTAGTAGTCGCTGGCCATCTTGCGGAGGTCGCCAATGGTAGCCTCGGGCTTCTCTTCCGCCGTGTCTGGTGTCTTGGCTTCAGTCATGGTTCCTCATTAGTGGGCTGTCGGTGCGGCTTGAAGGACGCTGGTGATTAGGTACTGCTCGTTGGCGAACCGTGGGTCAGTGGCCAACTTGGAGAACTCGTCGTACATCTGAGCCTTCTGAGCCGAACCGCTCTGGCCCTGAAGCATGGCATTGTTCACCTGCTGGACGTAGTACTTGTACGCCTCGTCCAAGTAGGTCAGGTTGGCCACGGTCTCTTTACTCATCAGACCCTTGCGAACAACCTGCTTGCGGAAGGCCGCGCCTGCTGGTCCAGTGAACTTGTTCAAGTCCTGCACCGCAGCGATTTTCTTGACGTTGCCAATTCCGTAGTCGCTGTTCGTGTACCACGTTGGGTTGTAGTTGTCACCAAAGAACTTCGCCTGCGACTTCAGGTCCGTTATCCCGGCTGAGTTCAGTTGGTTCGCTGGGTTGTTCGGGCCGTAGTACGCCGAACCGCTCTCGGCATAGACCTGCGGCTCAATCGAGTTGTAGAACACATCGTTGCCCAACGCGGTGTTAACTGCGTCGATGTACTCTTGTGGCGTGTCTGCATTACGAAGTCCCATGGTGTGCTGAACGCTGTAGAGGCTCGGCACATATTGTGAGTTTCGACTTACCGTATATGATAGCAGATGCGGGAATTCCTTGACCATATCAGGGGCGTCGTTGACCCACTTCTGGAAGTTCGCGTCCTCGGGAAGCGAGCCTTTGGGCGTCTGCGAACTGGAAACTAGGTCGAGGAAGTTAGCAGGGTCTTGGTCCGCAAACTTTATGATGGCCTCGTTCATTGAAGGCAGTTTTCCATCTGGGAGTCTGGTGGTGGCAATCTTCTGATATTCGGGAGCCTTGCTAAAGGCATTGTGGAGAGTCACGGACGCGGGTCCGGCGAAGCCGGCAACCGTCTTCACCATGTACGCAGCCAAGGCTACGACCTGTGTGTCATCAACGAACTTCTGTGCAGTGATGCTGCCCTTTTTCAGATATGCCTCAACCTTGCGGTCGGCATAGATTCTGGCGTCAGTCATAAACTGGTCTGATGCCGTCTCCCCAATTGCCGGGTCTCCGGGGTACGAGTGGGTAGATGCGAACTTACTCGACTCATACTCAGCGATGTATTTGCTCATCAGGTTGTCCAGAGCGGAGTGCATGGCCATTACCTGTACGGCAGCGACCGCTGGGTTCGGCTGCGCGGTGCCCCGGTTCTCCGCGATGCTCGATACGTCTTGACCTATGGCGATAGCGGCACGGTCAGCGGCAGACGGAATTATGTCGGTGGTTATTCCACTAGAAGAACCTATCGGTCCCAGCATGTCGAGCAACGCTCGGTTGTACCATCCGGCGTTTAGGAAGTAGTGGAGTCCCTTGAGCGGCACGTCAACGAACGGACCACTAGACGGCCTGAACATATTGCCGAACATGCCCCAGCCCTCTTGTGCCCCGGTGGGCGCAATCGTCTGGACCGATGAGGCATCCATATTAAGTCCAATACCAAGTCCTTGAAGGATGCTCTTTTCGGTTGGCGTTACCTGTGTGAACAGTCCGAGTGTGTTGACTGCCGCCTTGACTCCCC
>OBLW0100002786.1_pt1 | contig 14023 bp, 11 predicted proteins | sample 1520161 | NCBI WGS metagenome assembly OBLW01 (sample SAMEA3539309, study PRJEB22396) | soil metagenome | biome: tundra; feature: field; material: soil | place: USA | collected 2010-05 | depth 0.15 m
GGCTCGCTCTTTTCTAGGCCGTTCTTTCCCAGGCCGTTCTTTCCTAGGCCGTCCCAACGCGCCGAGTAACGTCGCAAAGCCCGATCGCCATGGAGCCGAACGTCTTTTACGATGCGCCGCACGGCTGGCTCAACTTCGGCGAGATCGTTCGCTCCGCGATCATCCAGCGCCTGCACAAATCGATCTCGCTTGCGCCCTTCAAGAATGCGCATCACATCACCACCTTGTTTAGCGGATACTCGACGATCCCTTGGGCATTCGCTTCTTTCAGTTTCGGAATCAGTGTCCACGCGGTCTGCTCTTCGATGATGGTGTTGACGGCTACCCACTCTCCGCCGGCCAACGGAGCGACAGTCGGATTTTTCAACGCAGGCAGCAGGCCAAGAACCGCATCCAGGTCCGGCTTGCGCACATTGAGCATAAGACCGACGCGGCCGTGCGCAGCGATGGCTCCTGAAAGCATCACTGCCAGATTTTCGATCTTGTGCCGCCGCGCGGGATCGCCCCAAGCGGTCTTGCTCGCGATTAATTGCGTGTTCGACTCCAGAACCGTTTCGATAATTCTCAGATGATTCGCGCGCAACGAACTCCCAGTCTCCGTGACTTCAACGATGGCGTCCGCCAGAAGAGGCGGCTTCACTTCGGTTGCTCCCCAGGAGAACTCAACCCTCACCGGCACGTTGCGAGAGGCAAAATAACTTTTCGTGAAACTCACGAGTTCAGTGGCGATGATGCGGCCTTCGAGGTCTTCGGGTTTCTGAAATTTGGAGTCCTCAGGCACCGCCAGCACCCACCGCACTTTGCCCATGCTTTGTTTGGAATAGATCAAGTCGGCAACGCTCACCACATCGAGACCACTCTCCAGCACCCAATCGAGTCCGGTCAGGCCGGCGTCGAGAGCACCGTGTTCGACATAGCGCGCCATTTCTTGCGCGCGAATGAGCATGCATTCGATTTCGGGATCATCGGTCGCGGCAAAGTAGGAGCGCGCATTGGTGTAGACGCGCAGCCCGGCGCGGGTGAACAAGCCCAGCGTTGCTTCCTGCAAACTTCCTTTCGGAATGCCCAGTCGAAGTTTCATCGCCTCACCTCTTCTGCTGCGGGCGACTTGCTAAGAGGCAGTTCTTCAGTAAAACAGGATCGCGATCCGGTATGGCAAACCTTGCCTGCTCCTAGAACGTTGACGCGCAGCAACACCGTATCGCGATCGCAGTCGGTCGACGCCGCAACCACCTCCAGGCGATTGCCCGAAGTTTCTCCCTTCGTCCAAAGCGTTTTTCGCGTGCGACTGTAGAAGGTGACGAAGCCTGTTTGCAACGTCATCTCCAGAGCTTCGCGGTTCATGAACCCCACCATCAGTAGTTCAGCGGAGGCTGCATCCTGGATTACCGCAGGCACTAATCCCTGCATTTTGTCGAAGTCGATTTCCATGGATCCTCATTTCCGATCGTTTGCTTACGTCCGTGAACGGGCGCCTCGCAACAGAAACAGAAAGCCCGCTGCGCGTTTGGCGTCAGCGGGCTTGGATTTCCTATTAGTGCTTTAGGCTATTATCCGTGCTCCTCCGCCGACACGCTCATCGCATGGTGATGATGATGGTGGCGGTGGTGGATGGTCAGAATCATTACTATTTGATCTTAGGGCAGTCAACAATTATCAGTCAATCAAATTCCGCATGCTGGCGCCCCGACGTTGACATCCGCCGTTATGCTCGTCCGGCGAACTCTCGCGTCTCTGTCGATACTTTGACCTTCTCGCCTTCTTTGATAAAGAGAGGAACTCGAATCTCGATTCCGGTCTCGAGCTTTGCTGTCTTCGTGACGCTGCCGCTTGAGGTATCGCCGCGGACACCGGGTTCCGTATAAGCAACATTCAGTTCGACGTGCTGCGGCAACTGCAAGCCGATCGGATTGCCGTTGTATTTGTGTAACTGAATGATGACGCCCTCCACAATCAAGTCCTGAGCATCCCCCACCATCTCGTTTGAAAGAGTATCCGTCTCGAAGCTCTTCTGATCCATGAAGTAAAAACCGCCGCCGTCGCTGTAGAGGTATGAAGCTTCGACCATCTCGAGGTCCGGCTCTTTGAACCTGTCGCCCGCTTTGAATGTCTTGTCAAAGACGGCGCGCGTAATCAGGTTGCGCATCTTGAGCCGCACCAAGGTCTGACCGCCCCTCGCCGTAGGAGTAGACACCTCGGCTTCAAGGCAGACGAACGGAGTATTTTCAAACTCGAAAAACATTTTGCGCTTTACATCGATCGCATCGATAAGTGCAGCCATGATCTCCTCAGAGACAGCGCCCGAAGCGGGAGTTTCCACTCGAAGTCTATCTCGTTTTTTCGTTACTGAAAGGCTAAGCGCCCTTAGGATATCAGGTGAGATCGGCAAGTCTCGGAGACCCGACGATGAGGCCTAAGATGAAATGCGCGAACCTGGAACTCTGCCGCCCAGAGTAAACTTTCATAGAGCAGACACGCGCCAAACCGCCGTGCAAACGGCGACCGGATGGCCAGATAGCGCATCCAATAAACTGAAAAAGATGTCTCTCATGCTTGTCGTTCACTTTGTCGTTCATGTTGACGTTCAGTCACTTGCCGAAGAAAATCAAATCCGCCATTAACATCGAAAAAGAGCCGCTAGAGATTTTCCATCCCGCAGTTCGTGCCTGGTTTGAAGCCGTCTTTCCCGCGCCCACGCGCCCGCAAATCGAAGGCTGGCCCGCCATCGCACGCGGAGAATCCACCCTGATTCTGGCTCCTACGGGCACCGGCAAAACTCTCGCGGCATTCCTGTGGTGCATCAATCGCATCATGTTCAGCGCGGTCCCGGCAAACTTGCAACGATGCCGCGTGCTCTACATTTCGCCAATCAAAGCTCTCGCAGTCGACGTTGAACGCAATTTGCGCGCTCCGCTAGTTGGCATCGCGCAGGCGGCGCAACGACTTGGTGAAACCTTCCATGAACCCTCAGTTTCGATTCGGACGGGCGATACTCCCCAAGCGGAGCGGGCTCGATTTGCGCGGAATCCAGCCGACATTTTAATTACTACTCCCGAGTCGCTCTATCTGTTGCTCACTTCGAACGCCAGAGACGTGCTTCGATCGATCGAGGTCGTGGTCATCGACGAGATTCACGCTCTTGTTCCAAGCAAACGCGGCTCCCATCTCGCCCTCTCGATGGAACGGCTGCAGCATCTGGCAAATCGTCCCATTCAGCGCATCGGTCTTTCGGCCACGCAACGGCCACTCGACGAAGTTGCTCGCTATCTCGGAGGAGCGGAGGTTGCACGAGTAAACAGCGCTTCGCGAGTAAAGGACACTTCGCCCGCCAAGTCGCGGCAAGAGAAATCAAACAAGCACTCCAACAAAGAGGAGACGCAACGCAAGACCGAGTCAGTAACAATCGACGCAAACCCGCCAGCCGCCGACGATGTTCTTTCGGAATTCGAGGCGGTCGCGTTTGCTCCCGTCTATCGGCCCGTAACCATCATTGACGCCAGTGCGCCGAAGCCCCTTGATCTGAGAGTTGAGGTTCCAGTCGAAGACATGGCCAGCCTCGACGAACTCGACACGTTGCCGAGCGGGCCCGCATCCCAAAGCCCAAAGCGGCGTTCCATCTGGAGCGCCATCCATCCAAAACTTCTCGAACTGATTCGCGCTCATCGCTCCACCTTAATTTTTGTAAATAGCCGCCGGTTGGCCGAGCGCATCTCGGGCGCCATAAACGAACTCGCCGGAGAATCTTTAGTTCGCGCTCACCACGGCAGCGTCGCTCTTGCGCAGCGCAAAGAGATAGAAGACAAACTCAAGCTCGGCACTCTTCGCGGCATCGTTGCCACCTCATCGTTGGAGTTAGGCATCGATATGGGCGCGGTCGACCTAGTGATTCAAATCGAATCGCCGCCCTCGGTCGCGAGCGGCATGCAGCGTGTTGGCCGCGCCAGTCACCACGTTGGCGCGGTGAGCAATGCCATCATCTTTCCAAAATATCGCGCTGACTTAATTGCCTGCGCTGCCATCACGCGTGCAATGTATCACGGGCAAGTCGAATCCGTTCACTACCCGCGTAATCCGCTGGACGTCCTCGCACAGCAAATCGTGGCCGCGGTTGCTATGGATGATTGGACGGTCGAACAGCTCTTTGATCTGATTCGGTCGGCGGCACCTTACGCTGCGCTCACCCGTTCCATTTTTGAAAGCACTCTCGACATGCTATCGGGGCGCTACCCGTCAGACGAGTTTGCCGAGCTTCGTCCGCGCATCACCTGGGATCGCATTTCAAACAAGCTGACTACCCGGCAGGGCTCGCAGCGCGTGGCGATCATTAATGGAGGGACGATTCCCGATCGCGGCCTCTATGGAGTTTTTCTGGCCGGAGCGACCAAGGGAGCACGCGTAGGCGAGCTAGACGAAGAAATGGTTTTTGAAAGTCGCAACGGCGACACTATCGTTCTTGGCGCTTCGACTTGGCGCATCGAAGAGATTTCTCATAATAAGGTTGAAGTGTCGCCTGCTCCGGGCGAACCCGGCAAAATGCCATTTTGGCGGGGCGACTCCGCTGGCCGCCCTGTTGAATTTGGCCGAAAGATCGGCGAAATGAGCCGCGAACTTTTGCGTCTGCCTCGTCCCGTCGCATTCACCAGACTTGTCGAGGAACATAGCCTCGACGCCAGCGCCGCTGAAAATCTTCTACGCTATCTTGAAGATCAGGTCGCTGCCACCGGATGCATTCCGAGTGACGAAGACATTCTGATCGAAACCTGTCGCGATGAAATGGGTGATCGTCGCGTATGCGTGCTGACGCCCTTCGGCAGTGCGGTTCATGCGCCCTGGTGCATGGCGGTCACGTCGAAGTTGCGCGCTGAGCGCGGACTCGAGGTCGAGTCGATGTGGTCAAATGACGGCTTCGTCCTGCGAATTCCCGATAGCGACGAGGTTCTTCGCTCGGAAGATTTGCTGCCTTCCCCGGTAGAAGTTAAAGATCTGGTGCTTCGCCAACTTGGAAGCAGTTCCCTCTTCGCCGCCAAGTTTCGCGAAGCCGCAAGTCGCGCGCTGCTTCTGCCCAAGCGACGCCCCGGAATGCGCACGCCGCTCTGGCAGCAACGCAAACGATCTGCCGATCTTCTCGCCGTCGCATCGAGATTTTCATCTTTTCCTATTCTGCTCGAGGCTTATCGAGAGTGCATTCGCGACGTATTTGATCTACCCGCCGTAGCATCGATTCTCGCCGGAGTTCAGCGCGGCGCCATCCGCGTCACCAACGTCGAATCGGACCGTCCATCGCCGTTTGCGGCGAGTTTGCTTTTCGTTTATGTAGCGAATTACATCTACGATGGAGACGCTCCCCTTGCTGAACGCCGCGCCCAAGCCCTCTCTATCGATCAGTCGCAACTCGAAGAGTTACTTGGCGATACCGATCTGCGCGAACTTCTCGATGCTGCCGCATTAGATGAGGTCGAAGCTCGTCTGCAGTCTCTTGATCCGGAATATCGAGCTCATCATGCCGATGGAGTTCATGATCTGCTTCTAAAACTTGGAGACTTGACCGAAGCTGAATTGGTCGCGCGTTGCGAGACTCCGGCGATTGCATCCACGATTACTGAGCTAACGAGTTCGCGACGCGCCGTGCGAGTTCGTGTCGCCTCAGACTCACGCTACATCCCCGTTGAGTACGCATCCCGTTATCGCGATGCGCTGGGCACGCCGCTGCCGCCGGGGCTGGCCGACGTGTTTCTGGAACCTGGAGACGATCCACTGCGCGAACTTTTGCGTCGCTACGCGCGAACTCACGGGCCTTTCACCGTGGCCGACGTCGCGGGCCGTTACGGCTTGCCGCCTGCAAGCGTGGAGACCGCTCTGCGCGCGCTCCACGGGCTCGGTAAGTTATTGGAAGGAGAATTTTGTCCCGGCGGAACTCATCGCGAGTGGTGTGATCCTGATGTAATGCAGCAGGTGCGCCGCAAGAGTCTCGCTCGTCTTCGTCGCGAGATCGAACCAGTTGAGCAAAGCACATTTGCGAGATTTACGGCGCGTTGGCAAGGCGTAACAGTACGCCGTCGAGGGCTCGATTCGCTGCTTGATGCGATCGAAAATCTGCAAGGCGCAGCTCTGCTGACTTCTGAACTGGAGCGCGAAATTCTGCCCGCTCGACTCGCTGACTACCGACCCGGCGATCTCGACACGGTGATCGCGTCGGGGCAAGTTGTGTGGGTTGGCATCGAACAAATCGGCAATCGCGACGGCAGGGTCGCTCTTTATTTGAGCGAGTCTTTGCCTCTGCTGTTACCTCCGCGAGAACTCCGCAGCGATCCTGCCCATTCAGACGTACAGCAATCCGAGCGTGCCACAAAAATAATCGATTTTCTCGCTCACAACGGAGCCTCTTTTTTTGCAGCAATCCACTCTGCGGCGGGCGGCGGATTCCCCGGCGAGACTCGCGACGCGCTGTGGGAGCTGGTTTGGTCCGCCCAAATCACGAATGACACTTTTCATCCTTTGCGTGAACTGCTGCGGTCAAACGAAACAAAGCGTGATCGAAGCGCCGGTTTTAACGGACCGCCTCCCGGCTCCCCCGATTTTGTGCGGCGCTTCCGTTCACGAACTCAAGGCCCTGCACAGGGGCGCTGGTCGCTGCTGCGTCATTATCTGCCGGTTCCGATCAGCGTTACCGAATGGAGCGCAAACGTGGCCCAGCAGTTGCTTGTGCGACATGGGATTGTGTTACGCGAAACTGCCATTGCTGAAAACATTCCGCGCGGATACCCCGCAATTTATCCGGCGCTCAAAACCATGGAAGATGCGGGATGGGTGCGCCGGGGAATGTTTGTGGCGGCATTGGGCGCCGCACAATTCGCGATGCCCGCCGCCGTCGATATGCTGCGCAGTTTGCGATCAGACCAAGATAAGTTGGAAACTTTATTTCTTGCAGCAACCGATCCCGCCAATCCTTGTGGCGCGCTTTTGCCGTGGCCGCGCCGAGATAAAGATGGCGATGCGCTGCAGCCGGAAGGAACACACGTCGTGAGTTGCGACACAGATTCGGGCGGTGCCTCGCTGCAGGTTGCCGAGCAAGCTTCGGCAAATGCTGCAATGGGCGCTCCATCGCACGGCATGTCGCGAACTAGCGGAGCGGGCGTCGTCCTAATCAATGGAAATCTGATCGCCTTTTTGCGGCGGCGCAGCCAAGAGGTACAAGTCTTTCTGCCCGACTCAGAACCGGAGCGCACACGATACGCACGCGAATTAGCGAAGAAACTCGCCGAGATTGCTATCCTGCGTCAGAGCCGCAAATCCGGATTGTTGATTGGCACAATTAATGGAGAACCTGCACGCACGAATTTTCTGGCACGTTTTCTCGGAGAATCAGGCTTCGTAGACACAGCCGTCGGTTTCCAGATGCGAAGAATTACGCCCGTCGCCATGCCGTCGGCCGACAACAACGCTGACAACCTAGCGGAAGATGACGACGAAATCGAGCCAGAGGTTCCAGAGACTGCCTGATGCCCGAAGGCGACACAATCTTCAAGGCCGCTCGAACCCTGAACAAAGCCATCGGCGGCCAACTGGTCACTGGCTTCGAAAGCAACCTGCCAAAGCTGACGCGCGTCGATTTTGATTCCGGAGTCGTCGGTAGAGAAATTGAAAAGGTAGAGTCAAACGGCAAATGGCTGCTGATGCATTTCTCCGGCAACCTGATCTTGCTCACTCACATGCTGATGAATGGTAGCTGGCACATTTACCGGCCTGCGGAGCCCTGGCAGAAACGCGCAATCGATATGCGCATAGTCATAAAAACGGAAAAGATCTGGGCGGTAGCCTTCAACGTCCCGATCGCTGAGTTTCACACCGCCGACACATTGCGCCGTCGTGATGGCTTTAAACATTTAGGGCAAGACGTGTTGTCCGCCGAATTCAATGCCGAGCAAGCTGCCGCCAGTCTTAGAGTTCGTGGTGATTTGGAAGTTGGCGTAGTGTTGCTGACACAATCCCTCATCGCGGGCTTGGGAAATGTTTATAAGTCCGAAATCTGTTTCGCCTGCAAGATTAATCCTTTTAGCAAAATGGCTGATTTGCGCGACGAAGAAGTAGCTTGCCTGGTCGACCGAGCGAGAAACTTTTTACTGGCAAATGCCGAAACTTCCGGCGCCCAGATGGTGACGTATACCGGACTGCGCCGAACTACAGGCCGCGCCAATCAAGAAGAGCGCCTGTGGGTATACGGCAGACGGAATGATCCTTGCCGTGAATGCGGCACATTGATCGAATCGCGAAAGCAAGGCATTGACGCCCGCGTAACGTTCTGGTGTCCGCAATGCCAGCCTAGCCAGCGCTAGCAGCCGGCTTTAATCACAACTTGGCTAAACAAGTACCGCAAACGCCAACCTCCAAAAAACTCTAGTTTCTTGGCAATTACTCCGAACTCCAGCTACATTAGTCTTTGCGTTGATTTCCGGTCCCCATTCGCCCGGAAATCAGCCAGCGCCTGCCAGGAGATTCTCGTGAAGGTAGTTATGCTGTGCGGAGGTTTGGGTACCCGTTTGCGCGAAGAAACGGAGTATCGCCCCAAACCGATGGTTGAAATCGGCGGCCGTCCCATCCTATGGCACATCATGAAGATCTACGCGCACAATGGATTCACCGATTTCCTCTTCTGCCTCGGCTACCGCGGCAACATGATTAAAGATTATTTTCTAAATTACGAGGCGATGAACAACGATTTTTCCGTCTGCCTCGGCCGCAACTCGAAGATCGAATATAAGAACGTCCATCGCGAACAAGATTTTCATGCCACCCTCGTGGATACAGGTCAAAATACAATGACGGGCGGCCGGGTCAAGCGCATCGAGAAGTACATCGATAAAAAAGACGATGTATTTATGTTGACCTACGGTGACGGAGTCGGCGATGTGAATATCCGCGCTTTGCTCGACTTCCACAAGAGTCACGGAAAACTGGCGACGGTAACGACCATTACTCCCAGCAGCCGTTTCGGAGTCATTGAGGCGAACTCGATCAATCGCGTGACCAAGTTTCAAGAAAAGGCAAAGACGAGTGGTCGCGCCAGCGCTGGTTTTTTCGTTCTTGATCGCCGCGTGTTCGACTACCTCGGCGGCGACGATTGTATCTTCGAAAAAGAGCCGCTGGAACGCCTCGTCAACGACGGCGAACTGATGGCCTTTCAGCATGACGGTTTCTTTTATGCGATGGATACCTATCGCGAGTACGAATACCTGAACCAGTTATGGAGCGCGAACCAGGCTCCCTGGAAAGTTTGGCAGGAATAATTTGTCAGACACAATCACGACAGGCACAAACACGGTGAACGCAACAAAGAAGAACGGGTTCTGGCGCGATCGTTCGGTCTTTATCACCGGCGCCACTGGGCTCGTCGGCGGATGGCTGACAAAACATCTACTCGATGAAGGCGCGTCGGTGACCGCACTGGTGCGCGATTGGGTTCCGGCCAGTGAATTTGTACGCAAAGATCTCGCCGACCAGGTCAACATCGTGCGCGGAGGCCTCGGCAGCCCGCTTCTGCTCGAACGCATTCTGGGCGAGTATGAGGTTGAAGTCGTCTTTCATCTCGCCGCTCAAACCATCGTCGGAATCGCCAACCGCAATCCACTATCGACTTTCGAGAGCAACGTACGCGGGACCTGGAATGTTCTCGAGGCCTGCCGGCGATCGCCGGTCGTGAAGTCCGTTATCCTCGCCTCTTCTGACAAAGCTTACGGCGATCAGAAAATCCTCCCCTATAAAGAGGATATGCCGTTGCAGGGCAAGCACCCCTACGACGTGAGCAAGTCGTGCGCGGATCTGATTGCACAATCCTATGCGCACACCTTTGGCGTCCCACTGGCGATTACGCGTTGCGGCAATTTTTATGGCGGCGGAGACCTCAACTGGAACCGCGTCGTGCCCGGCACCATCCGCTCTGTGATTCGCGGTGAGCGCCCCGTCATTCGCTCTGACGGCAAGTTCGTCCGCGACTATTTCTACGTTGAAGACGGAGCGGCAGCATATATGCTGCTCGCCGAGCGGCTGATGAATGATCAGAAGCTCCGCGGCGCAGCCTATAATTTCTCCAACGAAGCGCAGATCAGCGTGCTGGAATTAGTCAACGCGATCCTCGCCAAAATGGGCTCGAAGTTGAAGCCCGAAATTCAGAATCAAGCCTCGAATGAAATCCGTCATCAATTCTTAAGTGCCGAGCGAGCGCGCACTGAATTGAATTGGAAACCGATGTTCACGTTGGATGCGGGACTCGATAAGACCATCGCCTGGTACCGGGAGGCGCTGCAGTAGTGTCACAGGCAAACGAGTTGCGAGCGCCAGTGCGAGCGGCAGTCTTGCGCGATCAAATTCGCGGATTAGTCGGCGAGTACTATCGCGAAGCCTTCCCTGCTCGCGCTTTCGAGCCTGGAACATCGCCAGTGCCTATTTCTGGCCGAGTGTTCGATGAACATGAACTCGAACTCCTCGTCGACTCTTCCCTCGACTTCTGGCTAACCACCGGGCGTTTCGCCGAACAGTTCGAACGCGAGTTTGCAAAATTCATCGGAGTGCGCGAGGCCGTGCTCGTAAACTCTGGCTCCTCCGCCAACTTGCTCGCGCTCACGGCCCTGACCTCACACCGATTAGGAGACCGTCGGCTGCAGCCCGGCGACGAGGTCATCACACTTGCCGCAGGATTCCCGACGACGGTCAATCCCATCATTCAGAATCAGCTCGTTCCCGTCTTCGTCGACGTTCACATTCCGTCATTCAATGTCGACGTTAGCTATCTTGAAGCGGCCGTTTCTGAACGCACCCGCGCCGTAATCTTTGCGCACACGCTGGGCAACCCCTTCAATCTCGATGCCGTAACCGCATTCGCGAAGAAGCATAATTTGTGGCTGATCGAGGATTGCTGTGATGCCGTAGGCTCAACGTACAACGGCCAAAACGTTGGGACATTCGGCGATCTCGCGACCGTAAGCTTTTACCCCGCCCATCACATCACCATGGGCGAAGGCGGGTGCGTCCTGACCAACAAGCCGCTGCTGCGCACTCTAGTCGAGTCGTTTCGCGATTGGGGCCGCGATTGCTGGTGCGCTCCCGGAAAAGAGAATACCTGCGGCAAGCGTTTTGATTGGCAACTCGGCGAATTGCCGCATGGCTACGATCACAAATATATTTACTCGCACGTCGGTTACAATCTCAAAGCCACCGACATGCAGGCCGCAGTGGGCGTCGCGCAGCTAAAGAAGCTTCCTGCATTTATCGAGGCCCGTAAGAGTAATTACGCCTATCTCAAGGCGGGTCTCAAGAACAGTGCTGCCGCGGAGTATCTTATTTTGCCCGAAGCGACTGCTAATTCGGACCCCAGTTGGTTCGGGTTTCCGCTCCTGCTAAAAGACACTGCTCCATTTTCGCGCAACACTCTCATGGAGTTTCTGAACAACAAGAAGATCGCAACGCGACAACTGTTTGGCGGCAACCTGGTCCGCCAGCCGGCTTATGCGGGCCTGAACTACCGTATAGTCGGAGATCTTGCCAACAGCGATCGCGTAATGAATCATGCTTTCTGGATTGGCGTCTATCCTGGACTCACGCACGAGATGCTCGACTACGTTCTAGAGTCGCTCAACACGATCGCAAAAAAGGGGGTACTCTCTGATGCCGCAAGAACATAACAATCACTCCTCCGGCCCGCTTCCAGAGATTCGCATTGGATCAAAACTGGTGGGATCTGGAAAACCTTGTTACGTCATCGCCGAGATCGGAATCAACCACAATGGCGACATCGATCTGGCAAAAAAACTTATCAACGTGGCATCTGGCGCCGGTTGTGACGCGGTCAAGTTTCAGAAGCGGACCATCGACGTTGTCTACACCTCTGAAGAGTTGGCCAAGCCGAGAGAAAGCCCATTTGGCATGACCAACGGCGATCTCAAGCGCGGCCTCGAATTCGGGCAGGAAGAATACGAAGAGATCGATCGCTACTGCCGCGAGGTCAAGATCGAATGGTTTGCCTCGTGTTGGGATGAAGCTTCCGTCGACTTCATCGCGCAGTTTAAAGTTCCGTGTTTCAAAATCGCGTCCGCATCGCTCACTGACGATAACCTGTTGCGTCACACGCGCGCAGTCGGCAAGCCGATCATCTTGTCCACCGGAATGAGCACCATTAACGAGGTCGACCATGCGGTGGAAGTGCTCGGCAAACAGAACCTGATTCTTCTGCATGCTTGCAGCACCTATCCCGCGTTCTACGACGAATTAAATCTTCACGTGATCAACGTGTTGCTCGAGCGCTATGGCGTACCCGTCGGATACTCTGGGCACGAAACCGGATTGCCATCGAGCGTTGCGGCCGCTGTTCTCGGAGCCTGCATCATCGAACGCCACATCACTCTTGATCGTTCCATGTGGGGTTCAGACCACGCGGCCTCTCTCGAACCAAACGGAATTACGCGCTTGATTCGTGACGTCCGCCTGATCGAAAAATCCATGGGAGACGGCGTCAAGCGAGTGCTCGAGCGCGAACAGCCAATCATCAAAAAGCTACGCCGTGTGGGAGCTTCCTAGTGCCCGAAGCGCCCTCCGATGTCATAAGAAAGATCAGGGCCATCGCTATGGATGTCGACGGCGTTCTAACCGACGGCGGCGTCTGGTGGGGACCAAACGGCGAAGAATGGAAACGCTTCCACTTCGCCGACATCATGGGCCTGTCATTGGCGCGAAAATCGGGTCTAGTGATCGCTCTCATGTCGGGCGAAAACAGTCCGCTCGTCGACCGCATGGCTGCTAAATTCGCCATCGTAGACATATATAAAGAATGCAAAGACAAGGCCGCCGCGATCCGCACATTTTCCGAACTCAACAAGTTGCGCCTCGACGAGATCTGCTTTATTGGCGACGATGTGAACGACATCCCAGCGCTCGATATCGTCGGACTAAGCGCTTGTCCCGCGGACGCGCGCCCCTCTGTCCGAGAGCGTTGCCAGATCATCACCAAACTCACCGGAGGCAATGGCGCGGTCCGCGAAGTTGTTGACATGTTGCTCGGCGCAGTCAAGACGGCGGCCAAAACAGTTTAGGAGAGCATGAGACTCGCTGACTTTGTTATGAGCTTCGTCGCCCAACAGGGCGTGAAGCACGTTTTTCTTCTCACCGGCGGAGGCGCCATGCACCTCAACGACGCGCTCGCCCGCTGTGCCGATTTGTCTTACGTCTGCAATCATCACGAACAGGCAAGCGCCATCGCCGCTGAACACTATTCGAAAGCGACCAACAATCTCGGCGTCGCCCTGGTAACCACTGGACCGGGCGGCACCAATGCGATCACCGGAGTAGTCGGTGGATGGCTCGATTCGACTCCCATGCTGGTGATTTCGGGGCAGGTGAAACGCTCCGACCGCATGTATCGCGCCGATGGCACGCCGCTGGGTGTACGGCAACGCGGCAGTCAAGAGGTGGATATCGTCTCTCTGATCAAGCCGGTTACAAAGTACGCGGTTACGATTGACGATCCTCAATCGATTCGCTTCCATCTTGAAAAAGCGGTGCATCTCGCTCGCACCGGAAGACCCGGTCCGGTCTGGATCGACATTCCAATCGATGTTCAGGCCGCGCAAGTCGAACCCGACAGCATGCCTGGCTTCGATCCTGACGAAGCCACAAAGCACGATCAGAGCGAACTGATCAGCAAGGTCCGAGATGTGATCGACCGGCTCAACCACTCCGAGCGGCCATTCATTTTCGCCGGCAACGGAGTCCGAGTATCTTGCGCCGCAGCCGCTTTCGAGAAACTCGTTCGTCTATTGCGAGTCCCCGTTGGCCTCACCTGGATGGCCATGGATTTGTTGAACGACGACGATCCGTTGCTCGTCGGCCGTCCCGGCACGGTTGCATCTCGCGGCGCAAACTTCGCTCTGCAGAATGCCGATTTCGTTCTGGTAATCGGAACGCGCCTTGACCCTCCGCTAATGGGCTGGGATCCAAAGCAGTTCGCCCGTGGAGCCTACAAAACCGTAGTCGATAT
>OBLW0100002787.1_pt1 | contig 14020 bp, 10 predicted proteins | sample 1520161 | NCBI WGS metagenome assembly OBLW01 (sample SAMEA3539309, study PRJEB22396) | soil metagenome | biome: tundra; feature: field; material: soil | place: USA | collected 2010-05 | depth 0.15 m
CGCTTTGCGCCTGGGAATCGTCCTGCGATTGTGATTGCTCTCGAGTGGTTTGCTGACCTTGTGGCAGTGTGCTCGTACCGGTTTCATCGCCGATGGCAAGATCACCCTTTCGCGCTGCGATCTGGACTTGACCATCCACGTCTCTGACTTCAAACTCGGTCCAAACATTAGCGGCCGGTGATACAGTCAGATTACCGACGCGAGTCGCCAGCGATTTCGACGTCGATACGGCTACACCGCCGTGTTCCAACTTCACAGTGCTGCCTTCATACTGAACGAGCGAATCATTCAGAATCAGGACGATTGAGCCTGAAGCGTTTATGTTGGCAGCCGAGTCTCGATTGGTCTGTACCAAGTCACCGGAAAAAATAGCGGACGACCTTGCTATGCTGCTGCCATTGAGCATTGCGTCTCCATGGCTATAGAGCATGGCAGCAGGTTGGTCCGCCGCGAAAAGGGCAGTCGCAAAAACCACGGCCACCATGCAGCTCAAGATCTTCAAGTAGAGAGTCTTTATCATCGGAAGTGCTTCCGCCTTTTTGGTATCACCCTGAGCGAAGGAAGCGAAACCAGCGACGGCACGCGACTTACCATCCTGCAGAAAGAAGGCACGCCCATCCCACGCCCCGTTAATAACCAACTTAATTCCGTCAAGGCATCGTACCCTCGAAAGTTCTTGGCAGTCAATGGCTTTTGTGCTTGTAAATCTAGTTAACGGTGGAAAACTTTCTAATCCCACCCTATCGTTATCGCCACTGATCAATCGCTTTCCACCAAATCAGTCGCAGCCACTCATCGACGAAGGTCTTAGCCCACTGACGATGGGTCCACCACCTGGATCCGAATCCCTGGTCATTGCGCGCCGCCGCTACGGAGTATTCCCGTTCCGGGAATTCACGCCGGAAAACTTCCAGGGCCCGCCGGGTGTGAAAATCCGAAGTCACAATCAAGACGCTTTTCGCTCCTTCGCGCTGCAAACATTTTTCCGCCTCCCTGGATTCGTCTTTGGTTGACAGTCCATTGATCGGGCAAATGCTGACTGGGGCTGGCTGAGGCAGATCTTCGATGTACTTCTGTGCTAATTCGATTTGAGTAAATTCGTAGAGTTTTGCGTTCGTGGGAACGTCCAGCACGACGCGCCTTCCGTATCCCTGGGAGAGAAGTTCGAGCGCCCGCTGCGGACGCCGGTCGGTCTCTCCGGCCAGCACCAGAATGGCATCGGAGCGGCTTGGGGCATCTACAATCAGGAAATTGCCCGCTTTTGCCGCTAGTCCCACCGATAATCCTGCGAGCACTGACAACGCCATGATCCACAGAGATTTGCGTGCGCCCGGTCTCACAAGTTCCCCATTTTGAGCGATGAACTCGACCTTCGCGGCCATTCAGCGCGCTCCACCACCCCGCTCCGCAGCTACTGCGTGCTAGAATCGAAGCGAAATTACTACTCGAAGATATCCTGATCGGGGATTCCTGTCACACCAATGACCACTCACTCTGCCGCCACTCGCACGGTCGCTTCAACCAAAGACAAGATCAAGCAGCGCCAGGCACGCGTTGGAATTATCGGCTTGGGTTATGTAGGACTGCCGCTGGCTCTGCTGTTCTCTGAACAAAAATTTGCTGTCACCGGTTTCGACATTGATCAGCGCAAGGTCGATACCCTCGCTAAAGGGGGGTCTTACATCTACCGGATCAGCACGGAAGAAATCCAGACGGCGAAGGCTCAGGGCTTTTCGGCAACCTCCGATTACGCGCACATCGAGGAGATGGACGCGATTATCATCTGCGTGCCCACGCCCCTCAATCAATATCATGAGCCCGATCTCAGCTATATCACCGACACGACGCATGCCATCGCTCCGCATCTTCAGCCCGGCCAGCTGGTAGTACTGGAAAGTACAACTTACCCTGGCACCACGGAAGAAGTGATGGTGCCGATTCTAGAGAAAGAGAACAAGCTTGGGCTGAAGGCTGCCCGCGGCGATTCCGACGCGAAGCAGGAGTTCTTTGTGGCGTTTTCTCCCGAACGCGAAGATCCCGGCAATACCACGGTGGCCCGTCGCGACATCCCGAAAGTGGTGGGTGGAGTCAACCCGCAGGCTTCTGAGTTGGCTGGAGCCCTCTACGGATCGATCTTCCAGCGCACCGTTCCTGTCTCCTCGCCCGCCGTGGCCGAGATGACCAAGCTATTGGAAAATATCTATCGCTGCGTCAACATCGCACTGGTCAACGAACTAAAAATGCTCTGCCTGCGCATGGGATTGGACATATGGGAAGTCATCGAAGCCGCCTCCACCAAGCCCTTCGGCTTTCATCCCTTTTACCCCGGGCCCGGCTTAGGCGGACACTGCATTCCGGTCGACCCCTTCTACCTCTCATGGAAAGCCAAGGAATGGGACTTCCGAACACGTTTTATTGAACTGGCAGGAGAAATCAATACCAACATGCCGTATCACGTGCTCGCCTCCATCGGCAGCGCGCTGAACCAACATAAGAAATCGGTTAACGGAGCTCGCGTACTTATCCTCGGCGTGGCCTACAAAAAAGATATCGACGATCTGCGCGAATCTCCCGCTCTTACCATCATCGAATTGTTGCAAAAAGAAGGGGCAGCGGTTAGCTACCACGATCCTTACTTCCCTTTCATCGGAAAAGGGCGCAAGTACGACTTGCAAATGAAGCGTTCCGAACTGGAAAAACTTGGCGAGTACGACTGCGTCGTGATCGTCACGGATCACTCCGACTACGATTACCGGCGCGTTGTCGGCGAATCCCAGTTAGTGGTTGACACCCGCAACGCGACCAAGGGAATCGACAGCCCTAAAGTTGTGCGCTGCTGAACCGGGCCCCCCTCAGGAGTAAAAGAATCGATCAGGATGTAAATATTTTCTCTATCCTCTGGGGGCCGGCAATGGCTTCCCCTGACGGTGCTGCAAGTGCTTGAAAGATATAAAGTTGCACTTTCTTTGGCTTGGGCGAAACGGCCTTTGCCGTGCATATTTTCTCTATGCGGTAGTAGACTTAAGACAGTTTCATCCTCTTGCACCCCAGAGGCTTGAATTCAGTCGACTAAAAACTTTCGAGCCGAACAAATATTTTAAGATTTATCGAGTAAAGCGGTTATGGAATATTCTGCTTCGCACCAGACTCCGTTCTCGTTGCTCCCTAAAACGAGAACTCCTTGGACGGAGTTCGTTTTCAGCACCGGGACGCAGGCCTGCGTGGTCGCGTTTTTAATATGGTTACGCTTGCTGCAACCCGCAATCGTCTCGCCTCCCGAGCATACGTTCCGTTCGGTTCAGTTGGTCAGCACTCCAGTTCCGGTCAATCATCAGCCGCAGCCAGTGCGTCCGCTGCCCAAGCCCGTGTTCGTCGCGAACGTTGATCCGCCCGTCAACGCCTTGCGGCTTCCCGCTCCTCAACCCAAGGTGAAAGTGGAGGAACCTTCCGCTCCTAGGGTAAGTATTGCCGCCAAAAAGCTGGAGCCACTGCCTCCTAGCCCCACGCCGGCGATTCCTAGGGGGGTGGCGACGAACGTGTTTTCCACCGGCAGTTCGGCGGCGCCGACCATCGCTCGCGCTCCGTCCCAGGTTCAAACCGGCGGCTTCGGCGATCCCAATGGACTTCCCGCCAAGGCGAATCAGGGGAAGCCCGTCAACATCGCAGCTCTGGGATCCTTCGATCTGCCATCCGGCGGAGGTTATGGCAACGGCGCTGGTGGCACCAAGGGGGCGCGTGGCGTGGTCGCAAGTACCGGCTTTGGCAACGGCACGGCCACTGGCGATAGCCACCCACGTGCATCGCAGACCGTTCAGCAAAGCGGCTTCGGGGATGCTGACGTACCCGCTCCACCTTCCGCGCGGTCCCACGCAGCCCCAACTGCGACCGCTCCCGGCGTGCCTGCGGAAATCATTTCCAAACCCACTCCGGTCTATACTCAAGAGGCTCGCAGTCTGAGGATTGAAGGCGAGGTTCTTCTGGAAGTTGTGCTGCAGGCCTCGGGCAACCTGCAGGTGTTACGCGTGGTGCGGGGATTGGGTCACGGCCTTGACGACAACGCGGTCAAGGCAGCCGAGCAGATTCGGTTTAAGCCGGCGACAAAGAATGGCCAACCAGCCGATTCCACCGTCGTTTTGCACATTATTTTTCAGTTGGCGTAGGTCAAGGGTTTTTTATGCGCAATTTGCAACTAGGTTTGCTTTCGCTGTGGTTCGTGTTGGCGTCGTCTTTCCCCGCCCTTTCGCAGAACTCCACATCTTCCGCGCCCCAAGTCTCGGCCAGCGACGCTCCCGGTCAAAGTGGGATTACGCTCGCCCCGCCTCCCGCGTCTTTCAATGACGTGATGGATCGCGTGATCGAGAAAGAGCACCTCTTCGTGGCCCAGATGCGCCACATGCGTCCTATGGTGGAGACCTACTTGCAGGATCTGAAGTCCGACAGCAATGGAAATGCCGAGCCCGTCAAGGACGAGTATTTCCTGGGACGCCTCGACATGAGCGATGGTCCAGAAGATACCTCATTCGTGGGCCAACCTGGATTCGGCCGCCGCATGGCCGCTCGCCTAACCGGCCTGTATTCCATGCATTTCCTGCCCCTTGGCTTCGCGCAAATGGTGGTCCTCGATACCGATTTTCAAAAGAAATATTACAACTTCAACTTCGTGCGTCGCGAGTTTCTGGGCGAAGTGCGCTGCCTCGTGATCGATGTTCAGCCTAAAGAGAACGCCCCGGCCGGACGGTTTCTGGGGCGCATCTGGGTTGAAGACCAGGATTACAACGTGGTGCGCTTCAATGGCACTTACTATCCTCATCCGAAGACGAGCTTCTACTTACACTTCGACAGTTGGCGCCTGAACATGCGGCCGGGCACATGGCTGCCGGCATATGTTTACAGCGAAGAAACGAACATGAAGACGTCTATGGGCCGGAATCTACACTTCCGCGCTCAGACCCGCCTCTGGGGATATGATCTGAAAGCTCTAAACAAGAATGCGGAGTTCACCCAGATTCTCGTCGACTCTCCCCAGTCGGTAAAGGATCAGAGCGACGCCGCGGCAGACGCAACTCCCGTGGTCGCCGAGCGAATGTGGGAGCGGCAAGCCGAGGACAATGCTGTGGAGCGACTCCAGAGAATCGGCCTGCTCGCGCCTTCTGGTGAAGTCGACAAAATCTTGCTCACCGTGGTCAACAACCTCCTGGTGACCAATAATATCGATCTACAGTCGGACGTTCGCTGCCGAGTCCTTCTCACTTCTCCGCTAGAGTCGTTCACCATCGGTCACACTATCGTCATTAGCCGGGGGTTGCTCGATGTTCTTCCCGACGAGGCCTCCCTCGCCATGGTCCTGGCCCACGAACTGAGCCACATCGTGTTGGGACATCAGTTCGATACGAAACTGGCTTTCAATGATCGCTTGTTTTTCCCCGATGAAGATTCCTTCCGGCGCATGGACTTCAAACGCCACTCGGCTGACGAAGATGCCGCCGACGCCAAGGCGTTGGAATTGCTCAAGAATTCTCCCTACAAGGATAAATTGGGATCTGCTGGGCTGTTCTTAAAGGCGTTGCAGCAAAGTGCTCCCGAGCTGCCGAATCTGATTCGCCCGCACTTGGGTGACAGTGTGGCGAGCAACAAGAGCATCCGCATGTCGGCGCTTCTGGCCTCCGCACCGCAACTGGAGCCACAACGCACCGATCAGATCGCTGCGCTGCCCCTCGGTGGACGTATCAAGCTCGATCCATGGACAGACCAGGTAGAATTGGCCAAGGCAAAGCCCGTCGCCTTAGTCTCAGTGCGGGAGAAGATGCCGTTCGCAATTACGCCGTTTTTCCCCTACCTGACCAGATTATCTACGGTTGGCAGCGATAATGTGGCTGTGACTGCGCCCAACCCGAAGTGAATGGCTGAGCCAGGCAAGTCCTTTTTCTCGACGATTGCAGACAAAGTCATCGACGCGCCGGGCGGCGCGTTGCGAGGGTCAATTTCAACTCGCCGACTTTAGCTTTTTATTGGATGGAGCTGCCGACTTGAGAGAACACGGTGTTAGCGTTAGACCCGATGAGCCGGACGGTGCCCACCACAATCACCAGAATTACCGCCAGCATTACCGCGTACTCAGCGATATCCTGACCACTTTCATCCTGCCAAAGATCTTGCCAGACGCTTCGTAGAATTTTAGCCACGGGCTCGGTCTCCTTTTAATTTGTCTTAACGCCTTATGGGGAATAGCTCAATACGGACACTTTTGACCGGATCAGTTGCTGTCCCGAGGCTGGTCTCGAACTATGATAGGTAGGGCGACGGCGTCCGCCAATGGCCCATAAGTGCTATGCCGCCAGGCGAACCAAGTCTTCTAAACCTCGTCAAAAACTCTTGTCGGACACTCTTCAAACAATGCTCTTCAAAGGCAGTGACTGATTTACTGCAAACAGCGCCAACTCGAGGCGAGTCGAGACTCCCAGCTTGTCGAAAATATTGCTGAGGTGATGTTTAACCGTGTCCTCGCTGATTTTGAAGTACTCCGCAACCTCTCGATTGGAGTATCCGGCCACCACTGCGGCCACAATTTCCAACTCCCGCGGAGTCAGCCCGAATTTTTTCTGGCGCGCCTCGTCACTGGATGACTGAACCAGCGTCCTCAAGTATTGCACCAGGTTTGAAACGCTTTCGCGTCCTACCCAGTATTCGCCATCCATCACGGTATGGATTGCTTTCAGCAATAGTTGAGTCGCGGAATCCTTCAGCACGACGCCCCGAGCCCCTAATTGCAGAGCCTCCACAATTTGGCTCTTTTCCGCGGCTGCGGTTAGCAGAATCACTCGCACCGGATTCGAATTGTGCCCCACGCTCAGGTCTCGCAGCGCTTCGAGACCCGGATGTCTGGGCATTGCCAGATCCAGCAGCAGGATGTCGGGCTTTAATTGCCGTGCCATTTTCACGGCTTCTGCCCCGTCGGAGGCTTCCCCCAGCACCGTCAGGTTGGGCTCGGCTTCCAGCAGCCGCCGCAAACCATCCCGGAAGATAGGATGATCGTCAGCAATCACAATGCGAATGGGCTGTGACTTCTTAAAATTCATCGGAAACTTCTCCACCCTTTGGAACTTTAATCTCCAGACGCGTCCCCTTACCGGGACTTGATTCTACCGTCAGTGTACCTGCAATTAAACGAACACGTTCCTTGATGATCATCGGACCTTTGCCCATCTGGTCTAGTTCGTCCTGCGTCACGCGCCCCGAGAAGGGGAAGCCCTTGCCGTCGTCCTCGAGCGTAAGGTTCCACTGGCTCGCACTAGAACCCAACCGCACCAGCGCATGGCGTGCGCTGCTATGCTTGCGGACGTTGACCAAACCCTCTTGGACAATGCGTAACAATTCCCGGCAAACCTTATCCGGCATATCGAGTTTTTCAATGTCGCTAACAAAACGCGCGGAAATTCCGGTCTCTCTTTCAAAGCGCTCTACCGCATCGGTCACGATACTCATGAATTTTCTCGAGTCTACCGCGATCGCCTTCATCTGCTGCATCAATTCCCGCAGTTTGAGCACTTCCTCCCGCAGCAGTCCCTGGATGCGGCCCAGTTCGCCACTGACCACGTCTGGTGTGGTCTCCGCCTGACGTCGCAGAACGTCCACCTGCATCTCCACCGCAATCAGCGATTGCACCGCCCCATCGTGCAATTCTCTGGCAAAGCGGGCCCGCTCGGTCGCTCCCGCCCGGCGGCGCAGACGGTGCAGCAGATAAACGTTGTAGACTGCCGGCCCCACCTGGTAAACCAGGTCGAGCAGAAAACGCAATTCCTCGTGCGTCTCCCCCCGCCACGAGGGTTCAAATATAAAGACGCGACCCCGCCATTCGCTGCCGAAGACGAAAGCGACCGAAATCAACGAGCGGAAGGGATGCCCCTGATTCAATTCCACCAATGCTTCGGTGCTCGGCGAAGGCACCTCATTGCCCTCTTCATTCAACGCGACCACCGACCAGCGCTTTCCCTCGTGAGTCGCATTGCATACCTCGCCTGGAAACTCCTCAAGATAAATTTTCGCATCGCGCGGGCGGGAATCCATCCATGTGAAATCTGAAAGTTCTCCGCTGAGGTTGCGCAACTCACCCAAAAATCTTCGCTGGCTCTGAGTCTCCTGAGCGGCAACGACAATCCGCGCCGCTCCATACATGCTGACCACTTCCCGGCTGATCTGCTGCAACGTCCCGGTCAGCCCCGCTTCCACTCGCACCTTCGCAAGCATTCGAGTCACTCCGGCCTTCTCTGCTCGCAAATGCTTTTGCTGCTCCGCCAAATAGCCCAGCAGTAATCCCATCACCAGCAAGTACACCGACAACATGAACAGCCGTTTCGGCTCGAATTCGATCGTGTTGATATGCAGTCCGGAAAAAACACGCCAGGGCAGGGTTCCTCCGTGCGTGGTCCAGACGTGCAGCAGTAGAATGCTCTCCGCCCACAGCAAAACCACCTCTGCCGCAGCCGTACTCAAGGTCTCCCACAAACCCCAGCGGTAAGCCGCCGCCGTCAGCACGAAAACAAAAAACAAAAAGAACGGGCTTCTCGGACCCTCGGCAAATACCGAGATGAAAGCCGGCCACACAATGTCGGCAGCATGCACCAGGATGCGAAACGATGCCGTCGACTCTTGACGCCGGCGCAACAGCATCAGCACCAAAATTCCATTTGCCAGGTAGAAGACAAATAAACCGTATGCCGCCCGGGAGTGGCCCAGTTGCGTCGGATCCATGCGGATCGCTACCAAAGCAGAAACCGCTAGAAATACGCGCGCCGTCGCCAGCCAGCGCTCCGTACGCCGAACCTCGCCGGGGTCGGCGGAAGCCTGTGGGCGGCCCAAAAAACGGTGATTAGGGTCCTTGCGCAATCGAGTCAGTTACTTACCACTGCAGTGCGGAATCTGTATAGTTTACGGGATTTATCTCGCATACTATTGATAAGAAAGGTGAGGATCAAGGGAAAGCTTTCCCCGGTGCCCATTCGACTTCGAGACTCTTTGGGTCGATACTTGTGACCTGACAGATTACTTCAGTAACCTAAGCTATCTATTATCCCAGTCTAAGATAGCAGCGAGGACTGTCTTCTTGCGCGCTTATTCCAAATTTTGGACCGCGGCCGTCGCAGCATGTCTGGGCGCGCTAATCCTCGGTGCCTTTGTACTCCACCGTTCGTTTGCCCTCACTGCCTTCAGCGATTGGATTCAGTGTATCTTGCTCTTGTCCGCGGCGCTGTGTTTCATACCCAACGCGCTACGGTCGCAGGGACGAATGCGCCTGTTCTGGGCGCTGCTGGCCACCGGCATGGCATTCTGGTTTTCCTATCAGCTGATGTGGACCTATTTTGAGTTTTGGCTGCGCACTGACGTCCCTGATTTATGCGCCGGCGACATCGTTCTCTTTCTCCACATCGTTCCCCTGATGGCAGCACTCGCTCTCCGTTCCCATGCCCCGCAAGAGGAATATTCCCCACGTCTGCGCCGGCTAGATTTCGCCCTCATGATGGTGTGGTGGATGTATCTTTACGTTTTCGCCGTAATGGCTTGGCAGTACGTCGTCCCCAATATCGCTGCCTACAATGACAATCTGAATCTGCTTTATTTGATAGAGAAACTTGCCTTTCTGAGCGCCTTATTCGTTGCCTGGATGAACAGCAAAGGCGGTTGGAAAACCCTCTACGCCAATCTGTTCGGGGCCAGCTTTACCTACGCCGCCGGTTCCTATTTTGCCAATTGGGCCCTTGGCCATCAGGCCTATTACAGCGGAAGCCTTTACGATATTCCTCTGACGGCATCCATGGCTTGGTTCACCGTGATCGGCCTGTGGATCCGCCCCGATGGCTCTCAGGCCAGCGTCCCGACGAGTTCTACTTCGCATGGCGTCTGGCTGGCCCGATTAGGTATGATCACGGTTTTTTCCCTCCCGATGTTGGCCGCGGGGGCTCTGCTGGAACCTAACGTCCCGACGCGCATCCGTTCGTTCCGGCTGGCGCTGACTCTGGGAGCGGCGTTATTTATGGGGATCGTCGTTTTCGTGCGCCAGCGCTTGCTCGATCGCGAATTGCTCCGCCTGCTCAATCAGTCGCGAGAGTCCCTAGTCAATCTCAAGCGTCTACAGGCGCAAATCACCGAATCCGAAAAGCTGGCTTCCATCGGCCAACTAGTTGGGGGCGCGGCGCATGAATTGAACAATCCCATTGCCGCCATGATGGGGTATTCCGATCTGCTTTTGAATACACAGCTCGAGCCCAGCCAACACGACCTAGCCTCAAAAATCGGGCAACATGTTCGCCGCACAAAATCGCTGGTCGCCAGTCTCATTAGTTTTGCTAAGCCAGGCCCCACGACCATCGCTCCAGTGGATCTCAACACCGTGCTGCGCACGGCTGTGAAACTATCGCAGCCTCAGTGGAAGACTCTCAATATTGAAGTAACCACTGTCCTGCAGCCGGATCTGCCACGCGTGCTGGGAGATTCCAATCAACTTCTTCAAGTTTGCGTGCAACTCCTCAACGGCGCGATCAACGCGGTCGAGCGGCAAGGTTGCGGCCTTCTAACCATTACCGCCGAACACAAAGATGGTATGGCAGTCATCCACATCTTCGACGCGGGTACCGCGGTACCCACTGACAGCACTCAGCCCCCTGCCGTCGAAGACGCCGTTCTCAAGCACGCCTCTGCCCGACCTCTTTCTGGCTTAGGCTTGAGCGCGTGCCAGGGCATCTTGCAGCAGCATCATGGAAGGATTTCCTGGCAGAGTGATCACAACTGTGGAACCAGCATCCGTGTCGAAATTCCCGTCATTGCTCCGGCGCCCCAGAGATCCCCCGCAGCAGGTGGCCCCCAGAAGTGGCACCCTCAACCGTTCTCTTGAGCTGGCCGCAAGCGGCGTAAATGTCCCGACCCCGCGGCCGCCTTACAAACGCTGGAATTCCTGCGTCCCGCAAAATCTTCTGAAACGCCGCCACGCGCTCCTCCCCAGGAGTCTCGAAGTCAATTCCCGGGCCCGGATTCAACGCAATCAAATTCACTTTGCACCGCAGCCCGCGCAGCAACTCCGCAACCTCTCTTGCATTCTCCGGCTCGTCATTCACGCGACCAAGGAGCACGTATTCGAATGTGATCCACTCTCGCGTGCGCAAAGGAAAATCTCGCGCAGCCGCAATCAACATTTCCAGATTCCACTTCTTGTTCAGCGGCATCAGCCGGGTGCGCAATGCATCGTTCGAAGCATTCAAAGAAATCGCCAGCTTTGGCCGGATCACTTCTCCGCCAAAGTCACGAATGCGAGGCACAATCCCGGCCGTCGACACCGTCATGCGCCGCTCCGCGATCCCGACGCACTCCACCAGCAGTCGCGCGGCCTTCACGAAATTCTCATAATTCAGGAATGGCTCGCCCATCCCCATAAAAACCAGATTAATGCGATCCTCAGGCGGCGAAACTTGCTGATCTTTCAGAACTGCGCAAACCTGGGCCACAATCTCGGCCGCCGTCAGATTGCGCTTCATCCCCAGCACCGCCGTCAGACAGAACTGGCAATCGACCGCACAGCCCACCTGACTGGAGATGCAAATCGTAGAACGCCCGAATGCGCGCGTACTTTTTCCCGCCGGATATTTTCCAGATTCGCCGTTCGCTGGCACGCTCTGATCTTGACCGGCGCGATCTTGATTGTCGCGAGCCCGACTGGCGTGGCCTTGACCGACACGATTTTGGGCAGCACCGCGTTTCAACGCTGCGATAGGACTGCTCTTTTCGGATAGGGCAGCCCCTGAAGTAGCACTCTCAGCTTCCACCCCCGCCTCGCTCCCGTCGCCCGCTTCCCCGCCGTCGCCCTCCGGCATCCAGACCGTCTCCACACTCTGCCCGTCAGCGAACGCAATCAGATAGCGCACTGTCCCATCGCTGGATACAAACTTATTTTCGATCCGGGCCGCCCCCACCGTGACTCCATCCCGATCCAGTCGCTCCCGAAACTCCAACGGCAATGTGGAAATCTCCGCCAGGGATTCCACACGCTGCCGGTATACCGCCTCCATAATCTGTTTGGCTCGATAGCTCGGCTCACCCGCTTCGCTTACCAGAGCGGTGAACTCCTCCCGGTCCATCCCCAGCAGCGTCGATGTCTTGGCTTGGGCCATTTCCGTACAATTCAAGTCGAATGATCTACTTAAGCTCGCACAAATTAATCTAACCAATTGATTCTAAAGGGATAATACTATTATCGTGACGCCCTCCGCCCACCCGCCTTCTATGTAAGAATAGTGAGGTACCTTAAGGGAAATTCCGCAATCTAATTAAGGTCTGACTTTAGACCCTCTTTTATTAGAAATTATTGCGCCAGCTATCAACATGGTAAAAGAAGTTCGCAACATCCGTCGTCAAGTTTTACCCCACGGCCTAACTGTGATCACCGAGCAGATGGAGCACATCCGCTCCGCCTCCATCGGCATTTGGCTTGAAACCGGCTCGCGCGACGAAACCCCGCAAGCCAATGGCATCTCTCACTTCATCGAGCATATGGTCTTTAAAGGGACCAAGCACCGCACTGCGGAAGAAATCGCCCGGCAGGTCGATTCCATCGGCGGCAACATGGACGCCTTCACTTCCAAAGAATGCATCTGCTTTAACGTGAAGGTGCTCGACGAAAATGTTCCGGTGGCTCTCGAAATTTTAACCGATCTGGTGCTGCACCCCACGTTTACAGCGGAGGATATCGTCCGCGAACGCGGCGTGATTCTCGAAGAGATTAAAATGGACGAGGACAATCCCGACTATCTCGTTCACGAAATCTTCACCCAGAATTTCTGGAAAGATCACCCACTCGGCAAGCCAATTTTGGGTACAAAAGAAACGGTGAAGCGCTTCGAGCGTGACGCCGTGCTTGAGACCTACACCCACCGCTTTGCACCCGGCAACATCATCGTAGCCGCCGCCGGGCATCTCGACCACGACCAGTTCGTCGACCTAGTCGTTAAGCATTTCGAACACCTGAAGCCCGCGAAGAACGGATTCCATTCGTCTGCACCAAAGATCGTCCCTCGCATCGTGCTGCGCAACAAGAAAGCTCTCGAGCAGGTGCAGCTTTGCATCGGCGTCCCGTCCCATCCTATCGCCCACGAGAAGCGCCATGCCGGCTACATTCTCAACACGCTGCTCGGCGGAGGCATGAGTTCCCGCCTGTTCCAGAATATTCGCGAGCGCCAGGGCCTCGCCTACTCGATTTACAGCGACCTCAATCCCTACCGCGATACCGGGTGCATGGCCGTTTACGCCGGCACGTCGCTGGCCTCGGCGGCGAAAGTAGTCCGCTCGGTGATCAACGAATTTCGTAACCTGAAGAATGAACGAGTGCCGGACGAAGAATTGCGCCGGTCCAAAGACCAGCTCAAAGGCAGCCTGATGCTTTCGCTCGAGTCGAGCACTGCCCGCATGTCAAACCTGGCCCGCCAGGAAATGTACTTCGACCACTTCCAGGATCTCGACGAACTGATCGAGAAGATCGAAGCCGTCACTGCGGACGATCTTCAAACCCTCGCCCAGGAATTCTTCAAGACTGAATCCATCGCGGTGACTGCGCTGGGAAACTTGAACGGGCTGAAGCTTTCCCGCGACCAACTCACCTGCTGAGAATTTGCTAGGCAGCAATTCCCGAGTGTCCGTCTCGCATTGTAACCGGCTATCCTGTCGTTTGGTCAAACGTGGCATCGCATCACCCCGAGACCGAGAATCCTCCGAATGCGATTTCGACGAAGTTGAACCATGAACCTCACGGCATGCAGAACTTGGAGAGATTGTTTCAGGCGTGTTCACGCCGGTTCTTGCCAAGCACTCGAAGTCGTTCTCGCTCATTGACTGCATCGCAGTCGGGGTGGACCGCATGCAACGGAACTTCGAGCCGATGCGCAAGCAGGTGGAAGCGTGGCAGAGATTCGAACTCACCGATGTCACGCGCGCCGAAGCAGTGCCGAGCTCTGACGTCCGGTAATGCAGCCAGTGCGAAGGC
>OBLW0100002789.1_pt1 | contig 14004 bp, 11 predicted proteins | sample 1520161 | NCBI WGS metagenome assembly OBLW01 (sample SAMEA3539309, study PRJEB22396) | soil metagenome | biome: tundra; feature: field; material: soil | place: USA | collected 2010-05 | depth 0.15 m
GCCCAAATCGACGCCTTGGGGTAAATATGAACATTCGCTCCTAGCTTGGCTCCGAAGCACCGAAGCAAGAGTGCGCGCCAGCGATGAAATGGGCGCGGGGATGTTCGAAACAGCAGTGCATAGACGATTCCCCACCCAGCCCGCAGCAGCCTGTTTCTCAGTGAAAACGCGGACATCAAGTACGGATCGGGTGGAGACGCCGTCATTAATGGGGTCTGGAGATCGCTCATGCCTGGTGGAGAACTGTCTGCTTCACGCCGGTAACACCTGCGAGGGTGCCGTACAAGGCTTCAGCGGTTTTCTTGATTTCGAATCTCTGCTCGAAGCATCGGCTCGCGTGTTGACTCATGGCCACCCTTTGTTCTTCAGGCATTCTTATATAAGATCGGAAGACCTCGCAGGTGCCTGTCAGCGTATCGTCGGCAACGAGACCGGCGCCATCCCGTTCAATCTCGCGCCAGATATTGACCTTGTTGGAAATCAGCGTGGGTGTTCCGGCGGCCAGTGCTTCTGCGACCACGATGCCGAAGTTCTCCTGATGGGAAGGCAGAACGAAGACCTCGGCTGCGCGCAACGCGCCCCATTTCATCGCACCTCGTATCATCCCGGTCCAGGTGATCCGCGATTCGATACCAAGCCGCTGTGCTTGCTGTTGAAGCTTCGATTGCCAACCCACCTGGTCCGGTCCGGCGAGCACAAGGTGCCATTCGGAGTGTTCGGCAAGCACCCTGGCAAAGGCTTCGATCAGCAGATCGCAACCTTTCTTCGGATGAATTCGGCCCATAAACAGCGCCAGCTTCTTTCCGCGCAACTCCGGATGGCATTCGAAGAACCGATTGACTTCGATTTGCGGATCACCGCCTGGCCGTGCCGTGCCGAAGTTGACCACAACCTCGTTGCAGCGATAAAGCCAAAAGGACTGGCGTGCCAACAGGCGCTCCTCCTCGCAGGTGAAGAGCACGGCTTGAGCATCGCGCAGCACGCGATACTCAGCCCACGGCCAGTACATCCATTTCTTGAAATGCTTCAGTGGGTAACGTCTTTTAAACCATGGGTCGAGCATGCCATGAGTGAACACCACATAGGGCGTGCCGGAATTGCGTAAAACTCGCCAGCTGGCGTAGCTGTGATATTGCCAGATTCCATTGACGACAACAGCATCATAGCGGGTGTGGTTGCTGCGAAGCCATGGGATCAGCCTGGGGCTAAATCCATATCCGAGCATCGGTGGACCGAGTGCATAGAGCGGCAACGGAAACTGCAGCGTCCAATGAGAATCCGGTGGATCGAGAGAAACAACCTCCACCTCATGCCCTCGGTTCGCAAGGGTACTCCCGAGTTGCCTGACCCCCTCAATCGGTCCACCGCCAGTGGGATTAACGGAACTAATGATTTGGAGGATTTTCACAATAAAGGCAATGTTGGTGGCAAATGAGAAACACCGAAGAGCTTATCCTCGATTCGGTGGATAGGTACCCGCGGATCGCGGAGCCATTTTTCGATTCGAGCAAGCCAGAACTTCAGTTTGTTTACCCGGTCATAATCTCGTCCCGTGATCGTACGAAACATCCTGGCCTGATCGTCTTGAAATCGCTGATTGTGCTTCACTGCCGATGTGATTGTCCCGGGATATACGGCGAACAGTGACCAAAAATCCTCTGCCATTGAAAACTGGCAGCCGCACAGTGCAAGATCAACGAGAAGCTCGCCATCCCACGACGAACGATTGCTTTCATTGAATCCGCCAGCTTTCTCAAAAGCTGAGCGAGAGAAGAAAGTCGACTGCTGCATAACAATAACCCCGCCGTAGGCATAAAGTCGCAAGTTGAATGGTATGGAACGCGATCGGCGAATGATTTGACCGTCGCCGTTCACAATATAACTATGACCATAAATAACATCGGCTTTAGGCCGTGACTGGAAGGCTGCCGCCGCGCTTCGAATCGCGCCCGGAAGATAGGCATCGTCTGCGTTGATATAGCCAAAGATGTTGCCTGTAGCCGCCGCGAATCCCTTGTTGAGGCCGTTTGCTGGACCATTATCCGGTTCGTAGATGATCCTAGAAATTCGCGATCGGTAGCGCTCAATGATGTCGCGGCTGCCATCGGTCGAGCCAGGATCGACCACAATGTATTCAATGTTTTTGTAGTCCTGATTTAGAACCGACCGAATTGCACGCTCTAGATACAAACCTTGGTTGAACGAAATGGTCACAATAGAGACTCGAGTCACCAGATCTCCTCGGACGTACCCCCCAGGGTTGAAAGCAGAACAATTGCAGCCATGAGGAACGGGGCTACAAAGCGCGTTGGCATTCCGAGCGGAGAGAAAAAGGTGTCCCACACCATCAGAAAGCCTCCGAACGCAAATAGCAGCAAAAAGGGCTCGGAACCAGAGACATGCAAAAAGGTACGGATTGTGAAGCGCAAGAAAAACAACCAGAACAGCGCGCCCCCGAGTCCCGCCTCAACCCATGCTCCGAAAACATAAGAGTGAGTGGGAATGAGGTCGTCGCGAGGTCCCGAGTTCTGTTCGACATCCCTAAACCCCAGTTCCTTTCTTCGCTCGTCCAAAATTGCCGAATAAATCGGATCACGTGGCCACGAACCGTGACCTAGCAATGGAGAATCCAGAATTGCCTGACTAGATCCAAGAATCTCGCTGCGGCCTCCAAGGAGCAGTCCACCAGTCCCGCTAGTTTGAGCGGCAAGCTTGCGTTGGGCGTATTCGCCGAATAACCCTCGTTCCGCGTAATACGAGTAAACCTGCATAAAGCCCCACAAGCCGCAAGCAATTACGATAGTTAGAAATCCCAGACGTGCAATTCGAAACCCTCGTTGGACTTTTGAAGATGAAAGATGAAAAACAGTAAAGATGGCCGCCAAGAACGTGACTACAGCGAGACTGCGCACATCTTCGAAAGCGTGCAGAACGGTCAGTGCTGTCACGGGCAGGATGATTCCAAGAAAGTTGCCTTTTGCGGCGAACGAGATGACCGTCATTGCAAGCAGCGTGACCGGGACACCGAGAGCAAACTTCCATGGAGCTATTTGGGTCTCTGCGGAAGGGCTTATGTAGAATTGCAGGATCAATCCGACTGCCAAGCCCACGCCATAGAGAACGAACCTGCGCCAGGAACGGCAGGCTACTATCCAAACTACCGCAAAATTAGCCAGCAGCAATAAGATTTTAGACCAACCTCGGAGATAATCCTCTGGTGCAGAGCCACGCAGCAAATCTGTGATGATCTGCGAAATTAGCCAAAGTAACCCGAGCGACAATATGGCGGATACAGGCTTTTGCCTCAACCGTTCAGAATGACGCCATACCGCAAGCGGCAGGGCCATTGTAATCAGAAAGTCAGATAGACTCATTTCGCCGATCAGGTCAAACCTCACAAACTGGAGCAGCGGAACGAGGACACAGAATGCATCGCCGAGGCTAATGTTTGTGGTAAGACACGTCGGCCGGGCAGGCAAGCCAGGAAGGGCCGTTCGGGTATTTATTTGCGAATTGGCGATTGCGGACATTGTTAGTTGTTAAAGATAGCTATTCATGTCCCGGCACTGCATGCCGAGAGCCTGTGTGCTCGTCTGTCTTGATTCGGCACTTTGATCGGAAATTGGACACACGATTTCCCTTGAGTGCCAGATAGTCGCAGCTCGTACTTGCAAGTTCCGAGACCTGCCGAATCCGCCCTCGGGGCGGAATGCAGAAGAAGAAGGAATAGCCATAGTCACGCAGGGCCGCGTGAACCTCAGCTGCCATCAGAGATCGAGATGCAAGGCAATCTTGGTTGATCTCGAAAGTAATTGCAGGCGCGTTCGGCGATGATAGCACCCGCGTTCCGCCTCGAAAGACGCTTAGCTCATCACCTTCGACATCGACCTTCATGAAGTCGAGCCTCTCAATAGCATTTGCAACGACGAACTCATCTAGCGTTGTCACAGAACAGACATGCGGACTAGCGTCCGACCTGCCCAAGTTAGTTGAAGACGCATGCCCCTGGGGCAAACCCGCAAAAGTGTAAATCTCGAAGGCACCGCAGCCGGCACCAAGACCGGTATTGTGCACCTTAGCGATCGACGAGGCCCCGTTTAGCAGCACCGTTTCAGTAACCATGTTGTAAAAGGCAGGAACCGGTTCGAAAGCGTGCACAGTGCCGGCCGAGCCAACTAACATCGACAGAAGAGCCGTGTAGTATCCAAAATTCGCCCCTACATCTAGGCATGTGTCGCCTGGCAGCACTAAGGCGCGCATCGCGTTGGTTAGGTGCACCTCATACTCACCAAAGAGATAGGGCCTCAGATACATCTGATCCGCGCGAAGCTTGACGGTAATGCCCACCTTCATTCTCGCCAACCGCCCCTCGGGTATGTCACTGACAGCGAGCATCGATGTAAGCCTTCCCTTACCGGTATGAAAAGGCAGAGTCCGCAGCAAGGGCATAACATAGGGTGCGATTCTCATTATTTGTTCACTCCTAATCAGGCGTGGTCTGCAGCAATAGCGCTGGCATTGAAGATTGATTCCTCAGAAGCCGTTGCACGTTGCAATTCGTCCCTGCGCCGTAAATTCTCTACGAAACGAGGGAGAAACAGTACGATTGGGACCCACACGAAACATAGGTAGCTGACGTTCGTCGACCAAATCATTGCCGGCAATCCGAATCGGGGAGTCCCAAGCAACTCCATTGCTAAAGTGGAGATTGCCACTGCAACTGCGGAGATGACCTGCACGGAAATGCGACCCAGGCCGTTCAGAAAGATCGAAACTACAACCGCAAGTGCGTTCACGACCATCCATACCCCCATCCCACCTAAAAGCCATAGACTCTGGTGAAAGCCATTACCAACCCAGAGGGTGATGATCCATCTTGCGGAGAATGTGATTGCCACAGCGGCTGTAACGGTCACAAGGCCGACGCCTATCAAGGACCGCTTCAGGGCACGGATGACCCAGGTCATATCGCCTCGGGCAGCAGATTCGCCATATGCTGGCCATAAAGGCATGAGCACCATCGAGACAATACCAGGCACTATGGTGAAAATACGCATTGCAATGGAATATTCAGTCACGGCGTCTGGTCCCAGCAGATGCGCAATTACAAAGTTATCGGATCCGATCGCCATCGCCAGCGCGGCATTGATTATAAAGAACCCTAAGCCCACAGAGAGCAGTCGCCGCAAGCTAGACCAGTGAAACTCCTTCCAGATTGGTCGCAACTCCGGCTGCGAACGGAAGAGTTGCACGCCATTGAGCAGGGCCGACAACATCGGCCCAACTGCGAAGCTCAGAACTAGCCAAGGAACTCCCGCTTTGACGTATGCGCACGCCACGACGCCGGAAAACCCAAGAAGTACACCGACTCCGCCCCAAACATTGGTGGTGTAGCCACTTTGATACCCGGCCTGGATGCAGCGCACAATGGCGATCGGGAGGTTACAGGCGAAACATACAAAGAATATCGTTGCCGCAGGCGCCGCCTCGCGTATTGCTGCCACTGAATGCACGCCAAGAAATCCCGCCCAAGGGATGTGGTTATAAGTTCCGGCTAAAATGAGAAGCGCCAGGACACTCATCGATACGAGCATATAGAATGCACTTGAGATGTAACGTCGCGCCATCTGCATATCATCTTTGCCGTGACTTTCTGAGATGGCCGTCATTAATCCGTTCCCGAGACCAAGATCAGCAAACGTTAGCATGGTCATTAGGGAGTTAATAGTCATCCAAAGTGCGAACCTTTGCGTTCCCAGATAGTGGATCGTGAGTGGAATGGATGCCATGGACGACAGGACTGTTGCGCCCTTGGATATTGCCGAAGACCCTGCAGTCCAGAACAAGCGACGATAACGTTCGCGAGAACGATCCTTGGGATCCGCGCTCGGCAATACGAGCCAGTTCCAAGGGTGGGCACTCTGGCGCCTTACATCAGCTAACGATTTGTATTTCGAAAGATCCACAATAGATGGCACGCTCGGTCAGGCTAGGGGACGCGGTAAATTGCCGCACTTGCTGCGGACGGTAGAATGCTCTCTACGTCACGCAGAACATTTTTCGGACCGCTGCCTGGAACAAATAAAATATCGCCGTCCGCGAGCGTTAAATCCGGGGATTGATTCGCCAAGAGTTTCTTAAGTGGAACTGGGACCTCTTCTCGCCCGGCAACGCTCTTCCGGATGAGTTTGGTGTGATTCAGCGAGGCGGTTCGATTCGTGCCTTGAGCCAGGGCAATCGCCTGTAATACCGTCAGACGGTCATTGTTTTCGATCAGAAAGCCGCCGGGTTTGCCGACGTCGCCGACGACGTACACGATCCCCGCGTGCGACACCATGATGATATCTCCCGGCAGCACATCGATATTAAAAGCGGTTGTGCTGGCAGCTTTACTTTCAATCTTCACAATGACCGGGTGGTCGGGATCATCGCGATGGGTAACGGTGACGTCCTTGCCCGCGACCGGGGTCTCGCCGCCTGCTGCTGAGATGAGATCGAGAAGCCCGTGCGCTCCGAGCAAAGGATAGACACCGGGGCTCTTCACCTCGCCAAGTATTGTGACTCCTTGGGTAGAAAACTCGAGGACTGTCACCGTCACATGCGGGTCGTTGAGAACATCTTTATCCCGAAAACGAGTTTCAATCGCTCTCCCAGCTTGCTCAGCGGTCAGGCCTTGCACCGGAAGTGTTCCTACCACAGGCAATGTGACCCCTCCGTGCTCATCCACGCGAAGCTTGGCCGAGAGTTCCGGCGTATCGAAAACATCTAACTGGAGCAGGTCACCAGCTGAGATTTGTAGAGCGTGGACAGCGGGGGCGGAAACGGTCTGTGCTGTCGCCGACATAGAATTCTCGGTCAAGACTTTCTGTGACGACAGCGGTACGGCACCGATCAGCAAGAAGATACAGATAGCTAATCGTTTCGACATTTTGAATTGGTCTCCCACTCTAGTTCTTCGATGCCGCGGTCTTGTAGTTGCTTACTAATTCCCTGTAAGGTTTCGGATACTCATAGTAGTACTCCGGATGCCGCACCGCGTTGAACACAAAACCTAAAACGTTGGCTCTGGAGCGAAAGAGCAATTCTGCAGCTCGCGACAGGGCCTTTCGGCGGGACATTCCCGAACGCGTTACCAGGATTACTCCGTCAGCGCGCGCTGTAAGTGCCAAAGCATCTGCAAAAGGAAGCATAGGAGGGGTATCCATGATGATGTGGTCGTATTCATTCCGCCAGTTCTCAATGAGTTCATGCATCTTCGAAGACGAGAGCATCTCGGCAGGACCATCAGGACGCAAACCAGAAGGTATTACATGCAAACCTGGAAGTTCTGCAATCGGTTGACAGCTTCGATAATCCATCGACCCTGTCACCAAGATCGTCGTGAGTCCAGGCTCTTTGCTGATGCCCCAATGGCGATGAATCGAGGAACTCCTTAGATCGGCATCGACCAACAGAATTCGTTTCCCGCGTTGCGCAAGGGCGGTTGCTAAGTTGGAGCTAACGGTTGACTTTCCCTCTCCAGACAGAGCGCTGGTCACGACCAATACTTTGGGAGGATTATCGAGCGAGGAAAGCAAGATCACGCTGCTAAGAACCCTATAGGCCTCACCTCCAGCGGAGTAGGGATCGCGAACTGAAAGGGGTTGGGACTCATCTGTAAACAATTCAAGCGGTTTCAGCGACGCTGCCTCTTTCGGCTTTTTGCGGGACAGTGAGGCAAGAAAAGGAATGGAACTCAACTCCGGAAGGGTGGTAAGTGCCACTAGTTCATCCGAGGTCCGAATCCTATCGTCCAGAGAATCCAATATGAGGCCCAAGAGCAGGCCGCCGAACAGGCCGCCGCCTAGTCCGAGCGCGAGATAGAGCGCTATTCGAGGTTCTACCGGCTTGGCGGGTATTTGAGCGCGATCAACGACGCCTACGTAAGAGGACGCCAGACCCGACGCAATTTCGGCTTCCTTGAGTTTGAGCTGAAGCGTGTCGTAGAGCTGTTGGCCAGATTCAACTTCGTGCTTCAAGATCGCATATTGGGCCACGTTCTCATTGAGCTTGTACGCTTCCTTTTTCTGTTGCTCGAACTCGTCACGGATCATGGCTTCAGCCTTCGCAGCAGCTAGGTATTCATTCGTAAGCCTGATTTCAATTTTGCCGCCTTCAGTTTTGATCGCCGATTCTAAGCGTGTCAGCTGCGATTGAAGTTCACGAACTTTCGGATAGCCGTTGCCAAACTTGGCGTTCATCTGCGCATATTGGGCTTGCAGATCGGCTTCCTGCGTGCGCAGTACCTGCAAAGTTGTGCTAGGCACTACGGAAGCTATGAGTTCAGGATCGCCGGAACGTGCGAGCCGATAACGTCCTTCTTTTACAATGCGGTCTGCCTCGACCTGCGTGAGTTGCTCGTTCAGTTGTTTCAGCCTATCCGTGACAATGTTGTCGCTTTCGTCAGTTCCCAAGAAGTTGTTCTCACGTTGAAAGTCTGCGAGTTTCTGTTGAGCTGCAGTAGTGCTCGCCCTAACATCATCCATTTGACGGGAGAGCCATTGGGATACCTGCGCGGTTCCGTCGATGCGAACGAGAAAATTGCGCCGCATGTACTCGTCGATGATTGAATTGACTGTGGCTTTCGCAAGTGCAGGATCGGAACTGCGAAACCGAACTTCCACCACTTCTGAGCTAGGCAGGACTTTTACGATCAGACTGTGATTGAACTTCTTCAGGAGCTGTTCCCTATTTGAAGGACTCAGTTGAGATAGATCCTGAACGCTTCCATTCACGGCATTTTTTCCAGCAAAAGACGGATTGGCATAAAGACCTAACGATTTCATCACCTGAAGGGCCACGGTATCGCTTTGGATGATCGCGACTTCCGTTTTCACGCGGCTATCGAAATCATTATTGGACGATGAGGCTTTCTCGCTGTCGTCCAAGCCGAGACTTCCTGACCGATTCGGATCGATTTGCAGGCGAGCGACCCCCTCATAGATCGGCGTCTTCAAGAAGGTGTATGCAGCCACCAAGCCGAATACAGTCGCAGCAAAACCCAGAATCACCACCTTGCGGCGGATTATCATTCGCCAGATGTCGACTAGAGAGAGTTGCTGTTGTGCAGGGAGAGGCCTCTCCATAATGGTAGGTCGAGCAAAGGCAATCTCCGTATGCGGTCGAATTATTAAACTCGGCTTGTCTTGCATCGAGGCAACTCCTTAGCTGGCATAAAGTTTGACTTCACCGGCCCTCAAACTGATTTCGAACTTTCTCTGGTTTTCCGGTGCGTCACAAGACCTCTGGCACATTTCGCGTGTGAATCTCAAAGACTGTCCACCCAAATGGACTAGAAGCGATTCTCGGCACCAATGCAGCTCAGTTCCACACACTCCTTCTCAGCCCGCCCCGGTTCCCAGCAGCACTACGGGGACAGTTTGCGCAAGGATCTTGAAATCAAGCCACAAAGACCAGGTATCGATGTACTGCATATCGAGCTCCATCCACTTTTCAAAGGGAATGGAATTCCGACCACGAATCTGCCACAAACAGGTGATACCCGGCTTAACGCAGAATCGACGCCGCTGCCAGTCCTTATCGAAGAGCTGGTAATCACGAAATGACATCGCCCGTGGCCCCACGAGGCTCATGTCTCCCATTAACACGTTGAAAAGCTGCGGCAATTCGTCGATGCTGGCGTTACGAAGGACTCTACCGAGCGGCGTAATTCTTGGATCTTTCTTAATTTTGAAGACTGGCCCGGTCATTTCATTCATGGAGAGAAGTTGGTCTTGCAGCTGCTCTGCATTTGCAACCATGGTTCGGAACTTGTAGATGCTGAATTGTCGTTTGTTTAAGCCCACTCGAATTTGGCGGAAAAAAACAGGTCCGGGCGACGTTAGCTTCACAAGGACAGCAACAACTAAAAATAGAGGAGAAAGGATAACGAGCATCGTTCCAGAAACGAGAATATCCACCGTACGTTTGATTATGGCTGGAATTGCGTCATCTGGTCCTGCCGCGGAAAGGATGCGGGGGTTTTCCTCCACATCTTGAACACGATAATTCAGTGTGCGCAACTTGAAAACCTGGGTGTCGAACCTTATGACAATTCCGTGCAGCTCGCATAGCGCCACCAATTCAGCCGCGTGTTCGTAGTATGACCGCAGTGGCAAGTAGATTGCGGCCTCGTCAACGACGTTAAGTCGGAGAAACTTTGCGAGACCCGCAAAGCTGCAGCAGCGCGTTTGGCCAGTAGAATCGAATGCCTTTGTTCCAGCCCAATCATCATCCACAAAACCGACTACATGATATCCAAGCTCCGGACGGCCGGCGATTTGGCGGACAAACTCGATCGCCCGTTCGTTCGTCCCCACGATGAGAATATATCTAATATTTTTTCCGCGACTCCGCAATGCGAGCAGCAGCCAGCGTGCCGCAATACGGCCCACTGCCATCATGAGGGTAGTCGATAGCCAGAAAAGCAAGACAAATCTCGGGCTAACAATCTGCAGATGAAAAGCTGCTGCTGATGCAAGCAGGCAGACTGCTGCGAGCGTCGTAGCTTTGCACACTTCCGCAAACTGCGTAATCTGTCTCGTCAACCTCTTGGAAATATAAAGTCCACAAAAGATGAAGACGCTGTGCCACACGAAGAGAAGAAGTGCGAACATAAGGCAGTTTCCAAGCTTGATTCGCATTCCCACAAATCCGGCAAGAGTCATCTCCTTCAGCGAGGAATACACAATCAGAGCAACAAGAATTGATGCCGTAAGGGCGCAAAGATCAAAGAGCTTCGCCAGATACTTGATGAATCGTCTTCTATACGAAGGCATGGTACCTTCCTAATAAGTGAAGACCGTTGAGATACTTGACAGGGGCGCTGGGATGGGAGTTAGCCTTGGGTCTCCGGTTTGGGCAGTGCTGTCGCGCCGTTCGTGCCCGAATTCAAGCAGGTAATGACGCAATGACCGAAGGGCGGTTTCGTTCCGGAATATGGCGTACAGGCTCGACATCGCAGGCCGAGACGTCAACGGATACCGATCGCTGGATTATCTCCACGGAAACTACCACCCTGGATCGTGTTCCGCAGCGGATGAACGAGCCCTCGATACCCGCCAGAACTCCGCTGACAATGCGCACTCTGTCGCCAGCCTTCAGAAAAGGACACGGAAAGCATTCGGCGCCACGCGACAGTAGGGCGCGAACACTCTGAATCTCGTCTTCCAGAACCGCCGAGGGACCATTTTGATTACCCACGAAATTGACAACCCCGGGAACCTTTCGGACGCGGAGTTCAAGTCCAGAAGTAGTTGTGATTTGAACGAAAAGATACCCGGGAAACAGCGGCACCTTGACCATTTTCCTTCGATCACTCCATTGCCGACGCTCGCTGATCAACGGAAGAAAGTGCGGAACTCCAAGCGCTTCGAGCATTGTTGAGGCGGCCTTTTCTTGACGCGATCGTGTCCACACCGCAAACCATTGCGGCCTATCTGGAGAATCCTGTTTCCCGTAGTCCATTTCTCTACTCCTCGTTGAGGAACAAGACTCGGCGCTGTCGCTATCCCAGGGCCAGGCATAGCTTCGCCCTTTGAGTCCCAAGAGTCTATATTGACCAAGTCAGAGACTTCAGATTTACAGGCAGAGAGCCCCGGCAAAACATGCAGGCGACAAACATTGAGTCGATAACGAACAAGAAGACAGATACTTCATTTTCCGAATAAGGCCCAGTTTCCCAAAAGATGTGCGTCTTACAGTCCGCGCCTGCTCATAAATCTTGGATTCCACAACTTGTCCGCACATTTCGAAGTTCGGCAAATTCAGATCCAATACTTTGGGGTAGAACTGTACCGAAGCAGCGAAACCTCCTTCTGTGGTGCAAGTATCTTTGGCGCCGCGGATATCGCAGCGGAGTACTTTGCCCTCGCCGCACAATCGCATTCCTGGAGCGATGTCTTCTAGATTTGGTAGCAAAACGTCGAGTTGAATTAGTGCTCCGACGGACGGCGGCGCATTTGATAGCACATAAATACCAAATCCACTAATGTCACGGGTAGAACCTTCACCATTCTGGAGCGACCCGGTATGCGAGGCATAGACAAAACGCACCGGCGCGTGTAACGGATAGCGCCTGTTTCTTCGCATTTCGATGAATTTGTAATACGCAGATGCCGCTTTCATTTCATCCGATCCGCATGCGATTAGAAGCCAATGTGCGATGTGTCCATGTTCTCTCGCGATACAAACGCGCACAAGAGCACGAAGCGCTCGGAGATCTCTTTCCCAGTTTCACTGCTTCAGGTGAGAGACGTTTCACTCGGTCATGGTTAACTCCAGGAAAGCTCTCGTATACACCCCGACGAGGCTGGAATTAGAGAAGTTTGTCTCTTATTTTTGCGGGAGAGATTCTTCTCCGACGATGCGTTGATCTGGGTATTCGGCGGTAAACCCTGTTAGGCATCGTTTGCTTGCAGCATTAAGAGTCTGATAACTGGTCCTAACCTCTCCCGTTTGTCAAGTGAACAGCTAGTAGCGGCACATAGTTAGTTAATACAGAGAGAAAAATCGTACTTCGTACTTAATGAGAACTTATGTTGACTTTGTCGCAATTCTGATTCAAAATCGGCTATCAACAAGTCCCCCGCCTCAAAGAGGCTTCACACAGCACGCCAAATTCTCATGGACTTGTGCTGAGGCGCGACTATATGAACGTCCGGGTAGCCGCATTCGCAGCAGAGTGGCATCAACAATGGTCCCTCGGACTGGAGAAGTATGACTGCTCCAAGAAGCGATATTTCAATTCTTCTCGGATGCGCAAACGTCATGGCCGGAGAATTGCTCAAAGGGGCTTTGAATCGGCAAGTACGATTTCGCGTCGGGCCCATCGCCACCACTGTTCAAGAGGTGCTCAATGTTGTGCAGTCAGAGTGCATAGATGTCGCACTCATAAATGCAACGCTGGCAGACGGTCCTTTGAGTGGTTTGGGAGTTTTGCGCAGAATACATGACGGCTGTTCGCGGGTGAAGTCAGTGGTTCTGCTCGATAGCGCGGATAGTGATCTGGTCGTGGAGGCCTTCCGAGCCGGTGCCAGTGGAGTTTTTTTTCCTTCGCAATCATCTTTCAGAATGCTCTGCAAGTGTGTGGACCGAGTTTTCTCCGGGCAGATCTGGGCTAAAAGCAGCGAGTTAGTCCGTGTTCTGGACGCATTTTCTCAGCTTGCTCCTTTGCCAGTAGCCAAGGGAGACGGATTGCGGTCACTGACCAAGAGGGAGGAAGAAGTGGTTCGTCTCTTGGCAAGCGGCCTGCAGAATCGGGAAATAGCCCGCGAGCTTAATCTCAGCGAGCATACAATCAAGAATTACTTGTTTCATATTTTCGATAAGCTCGGCGTTTCTTCTCGCGTTGAGCTTGTACTCTTCGCTGTCAGCAGCACAAAACGAATGCCAGTCACCGCAAGTCAGACGGCCGAACAGTACAACGGGATGTCCGAAAGCTTATTGACAGCCACGAACTGAGATTGAGGCCGGTGGATTCGCGCAGCCTGAAGACACTGAGAATGCCTGGGGGCAGTGCGGGCGATAAGTTCGATGGGTGCAGGACACGAGGCAGATGGCAATTGCAGTCCGCGTCACTTAACGATGATCGGATCTTCTCAAGTCGCAAGACATGGCTGTGAGTGTCACCGGAGAACGCTTGCGGCCTCCACAACCTAGTTAGAGCGGCTTCCATGGAAGCGCTTCTCATATGTCTTGCCCTTTTCTGGGCCAACAGAACACGCTGCAAGACAAGACTGTCGTCCATCTGCGACCCTATCGCTACAGCTTTGACATCGAAATTGGCGGAAAGCTAGCAGATCTGATCTGGCCCGTTTTTCCGAATTGAAAGAATAGAACGTACTTCCCGTCCGATGAGGCGATGGGAAGGAATGTCATTTTCTGCATTTCGCAAAGCCATTCCCACATCAGGATCGACGCGAGCAGAAATGCGATTCAATTGTGAACAGCGCCTTATTGAAGAAA
>OBLW0100002792.1_pt1 | contig 13987 bp, 13 predicted proteins | sample 1520161 | NCBI WGS metagenome assembly OBLW01 (sample SAMEA3539309, study PRJEB22396) | soil metagenome | biome: tundra; feature: field; material: soil | place: USA | collected 2010-05 | depth 0.15 m
AGGAGATCGCCAACCCGTCCACCGCCTTCGGTCGTCGTCGGCGCAACTGGATCGACGCGCACGGTTCCGTGCCTGAAGGTCAGGTCGTCGATGCGTCATGCGGGAACAAGCACTGCATCACTCTGAAGCACGCTTACCTTCGCCCGCGAGTCGAGCAGCCGGGCACGTATCGCAAGATTGCGGATCGCGTCCACAGGCTCAAAGTAGGTCAGCACTTTGTTGTTCGGGGCGTCGGAACCGACGAGAGGAGCCGCAACCGATTCCGATCCGGCTTGTACGCGGCTGCGCGGTCGGACAGGGTTTCAGTACGCGGACTGCCGGACGGGAGCGTGCGCGTGACGAAAGTCGGGGAGGGGTCGAGCGTGCGAGTCTGAACGCGTGGCGAGGGTTCCAATGCAAAGCAGTCGCGACTCAACGCCGGAAATATCGGCTGAACAAGAATCGACGAAGCTTACTGCACTTGCTGCTTCTTAGGGTCCCCGTTCTCGTCCAGCCCCATCTTCAACCACGCCTCACGCTGTACTTCGTCCAAGCGGTCTTCAGCTTCCTTAATCCAGTGACGGTACGTCTTGCGGATTTCCTTGGACGACGTGCCCACCATGTCCGCCACGTCGTCAACATGCACAGCAGCCGAAAGCCACTCAGTGATTCTGTAGTGCCTAAAGCCATGCGGAGTCGTCTTGACGCCTGCATCCTTGATGACTTTGTTGACCCGCTCACGCCACTGGGTATATGTGCCGGGGAACGCAGGTTCGCCCAGAGCCTCAAGCTGCTTCGCTAATGACTCGCTGATGCGCACCCGGTAGCGTTCGTTGGTCTTGGTGCGGTTGCCACGAATGACCCTGTCCTGAATCACCGGACGACGCTCCGGCTTCGACATCCCGTATTTCTCGGCGTCCTCCTGCGACATCCCGTACTTTATGGCATCGACCAGCGCCATCGCTGTCTCACGCATCAACTGGCACAAGAGCCGGGCTTGCCCAGTGGCAGTCGCCAGAATCTTCTCGACTTGCTTCTTCGTTGGCGGCTTAACTTCCGCCTTCTCGTAGCGGATGCGAAACTGTGGATTTGTCTTGGGGTTAGGGATGGGAGACTTCTCAATGTAGCCCATTACCGCAGCCCACGAAAAGAATCCACTAATCACAGACCAGTGGACGCTCAAGCTACTGCTGTCCCCGCTACGGAACGGCAGCGTCAGACGCCATTTGATGACCTTGTCGGTGGTGAAAGCGGTCAGGAGCAGAATGTTGTTTTTCTCGCACCACTCCACGAGCTTGCCGCCCATCAGTTTCGCCTTGGTATTGTCGAAGTCGTTCTGGCCACGAAATTCGTACCACTCCTGAAGTGCTGCTTCGACGGTCATGCCTTTGGGCACTACTTTGCCCTCGGCGAAGTCCTTCAGGCGCTTCTCCAAGTCCTTGACTTTGGACTGCGCTTCAGACCAGCTACGGGTCTCCAAAGACCATTTGTTCTGGTAGGTGAGCTTCTTGCCCTCGAATACGCCGGGTGCCCCCTTCCAGACGAATTGAACATGCAACGGGCAGCCGCACCGGGGGTCGTAGCGGTTGGTGCTGTCGCAAACATCCCTGTTGTGACGCCTCCAAACGGTGAATGTCATGAGGTCTCCTCCCCTGCCGAATACTGGGTTCTGGGGGAACCCCACGGGAAGTTAGGACAATCGTAGGTACAATTGGGAGAGGAAGTCAATGTTACTTAGGTTTTATGCGGGAAAAAGAATGGCTCCTCAGGTAGGATTCGAACCTACAACCCTTCGGTTAACAGCCGAATGCTCTACCATTGAGCTACTGAGGAGTGTGGTGGATCGAGCGTTACGTATTTATCATAGCATTCCGGGTTGCGGTCTGAAAACAGTTCACTTCATTCTGCTAGTCTAGGCTTTTCGAGGTGAGTATGGCGGGAGGGGTGCGTTTGCTGATCGCTTTTTCTTTTTTGCTTCTGTTCGCGGCGGCGATGGTTGCGGGGGACAACTCACAATCTTCTTCTTCAACTTCTTCTTCGAGTTCTTCTCTTCCCAACACTGCGGTCAAGCCTGTGATTGACATGTTTCATGGGACCAAGGTTGTCGACAACTATCGGTGGTTGGAAGACGGGAAGAGTCCGGAAACCGCGAAGTGGGTCGAGGAGGAGATGGCTTACACCCGCGGGGTGCTTGACCGGCTGGCGGGGCGGGAGGCGATTCATCAACGGCTGACTCAGTTGCTGTCGATTGGGAGTGTGACGCCTCCGATGATTGCGGGCAGGCATTATTTTTATACCAAGCGTGAGGGGATGCAGAACCAGCCCATCCTTTATGTGCGTGAGGGGCTCAATGGGGAGGACCGCGTGCTGGTCGACGCCAATGCGCTCGCGGCCGATGGGACTGTCGCGCTCGATTGGTTTCAGCCCAGCGAGAACGGGAAGTATGTGGCGTACGGGACTTCTCCGAGCGGGTCGGAGATGAGCACGCTCCACATCATCGAGACCAAGACTGGCACCGTACTGCCCGACACCATTGAGCGCACGCGGGCTGCGTCGATTGCGTGGACGCTCGACAACTCCGGGTTTTATTACACGCGCTATCCGAAAAAAGGGGACGTGCCCGACGGCCAAGAGATGTACAACCGGCATGTTTACTATCACGCGCTCGGGGACGATCCGGCCAACGACGACAAACCGATTTTTGGCGAAGGGCGCGATGCGGAAGACTGGCCGAGCGTTCATCTTTCTAACGATGGACATTGGCTTCTGATCAGCGTGTCGCAGGGATGGACCAAGTCTGAACTGTTTTTGATGGACGTTAAGAAGGGCACGCCGCCTTCGCGCATCACCACGGGTAAGAATTTTCTTTACGGCGGTGAAGTTTATGACGACAAGCTTTTCATCACGACGAATGAAGATGCCCCGCGCTACCGCGTGTTTGTCGCCGACGCTGGGAACTATGATCGCGAGGCGTGGAAGGAACTGATCCCGCAGACGGACGCCGTGCTGCAAGGCACCGGCGTGTTCGGACGCAAGCTGTTCGCGCAGTATGAGCAGAATGCGTCGTCGCAGCTGAAACTTTTTGATCTCGAGGGCAAGAAGATCAGCGACATCACGCTTCCGGCGATTGGCACTGTGTTTGGATCCGGCGGGCGTTGGGATCGCGATGAAATGTTTTTCGGGTTTCAGTCGTTCACCGTGCCGCCCAGCATTTATCGCGTCGAGCTAAAGCCCGTACACGCTGTGACCGCCGGGAAGAACCCCGTCGAGAGCGATGTGATTGCGAATCCAACTCTGTGGACCAAGGTCGACGCGCCCTCGATCGATCCCTCGGGCTACGACGTCAACCAGGAGTGGTTCAAGTCGAAGGACGGCACGCGCGTCCCGATGTTCGTGGTGCACAAGAGGGGTATCGCGAAAAACGGGAAGAATCCCGCGCTGCTGACCGCCTATGGCGGGTTCAACGTGAGCCTGACGCCCGGTTTCAGCCGCACTGCTTATTTATGGATGGAGCACGGCGGCATCTACGCCGTGGCCAACCTGCGCGGCGGGGCCGAGTTTGGCGAAGACTGGCACCGCGCCGGCATGCTCGACAAAAAGCAGAACGTGTTCGACGACATGATCGCCGCCGCCGAGCATCTGATCGCCGAGAAATATACGGACAAGAATCATCTTGCGATTCAGGGCGGGTCGAACGGTGGGCTGCTGATGGGTGCGATGATGACGCAGCGTCCCGACCTGTTTCGCGCGGTGGTGTGCCAGGTGCCGCTGCTCGACATGCTGCACTACCAGGATTTCCAGATCGCGAAATTGTGGATCCCGGAATACGGGACGTCGGAAAACGCCGAGCAGTTCAAGTGGCTCTACGCCTACTCGCCGTATCACCACGTGAAGGCGGGCACGGAGTATCCCGCGATCCTGTTTATGACGGCGGATACCGACACCCGAGTCGATCCCATGCACGCGAAAAAAATGGCCGCGCTGATGCAGGCCGAAGCGAAGAATGGTCAAAGTAAAACCCGTCCGATATTGTTGCGAATCGAGAGTAAGGCGGGCCACGGCGCCGGCAAGCCGGTCACGAAACAAATAGAAGAATTTACAGACGTTTACTCGTTCCTGTTTTGGCAGTTGGCAGTGAAACCGTAAGTCAGCGCGTTAATGCGGAGGCCCAGTTCGGTGGCGCGTTGAGCCACTGACTTTCGGTCGGGCTGAGAATCGCGACCAGTCGATATCCTTCTTCGGTGGAGTTATCGAACAAGATAGTGTGGTCGGCGCGTTTTATGGCAATTGGCAGATTTGCAAAACTGCGTTCATAACGGCGCCGGACGTCTTCCGGTGGAACGTCATGACCTCCCGCCAGGACCCGATTTCTGATTCGCGCCAAATTGATCCCGACGTCTTCTGTGCCAATGTAGACCAGCACGATCTCGAACCCTCCCCGTCGCGCTTCAAGCATCATCCGCAGGTAATTCTTGCCAGCGAGGGTGGTCTCAACGGCGAAGCTCTGAGCCTCCCTCAGATGTTTGCTCGCAGCCTTCAAAACTTGACGTGCGCCAGCAATCGGAAATGCTGCAGTAGTAGTTGATTGGAGGGTGTTTCCGATTGAGTCGGGATCGAGCACCGGAATCGCATGGAACAACTCGGAATTCCAGCGGGTCAAGGTCGTCTTGCCAGAGCCGTTTGCTCCAGCGACAAAGGTGAGAGTTGGACGGCTCAACGGGAGGACGGGCTTGACGACGAAACCTGCTTTCGCTGCCGCTCGGCAAGAATTTCGTTCAGGCGTTTTCTTTCAATGGTAAGCCCGGCGCGGGCCGCCTGGGCCATCTTCTGCGCAATTTCCAGCCACTTTCCCATGATTCAAGGATACTCCAATGTGGCGGATTCGCAAACGAGGGAAACATCCGGGAATGCCCAAAGACGGAAAAGCGCGCGGGTATTTTGGCAGTTAGGGGTGAGGCTGTAGGATTTCTCACCACGGAGACACAGAGGCACGGAGAGAAAGGTAGGGATCCTTCGACTGCGCTCAGGATGACAGAACGTTGGGGGCTGGTCATACCTTTCGAGGGGCGTATTTTCCGTCACATCGATCTGTAACCTCGATCACTGCTTTTTTATCCGCGTCCTCTTTATTTTTGAATATCTGCCTGAAAATTAGGGTGGGGTGAATTCTGGGTCCGGGTAGGACGCGGATTGGGAGGAGTGTCTGGTGAGGTTGATCGAGAAACAATCGGGGAGCGGGGTGGGATGGGTATTGGTGATGACGGAGGCGGAGAAGGCGGCGGCGGACAGCAGGTCCCTCGACTGCGCAGGATCATTCGCTATCGCGAATGATCCTGCTTCGCTCGGGATGACAAATCAGAGGGAGATACTCGCGACAGATCCCGACGAGATGCTCGGGATGACAGACCACGGGGAGATGCTCGCGACAGATCAGAGTGAAACGTTCGGGATGACAAATTACGGTGGGACGCTCGGGGCGACAGATCTTCGGGCGACCAATGAACCGCAGTCGCACGGCATCGTGATTCCTTGGATTCAGGCGGTGGCGGATCCGAGGGAGAAGTGGTGGGAGTTGAGGAGGAATAGTCCGAAGCAGTCGGGGGAGATATCGCAGGCGGCGTTTTTGCTGCGGGCGCGCCAGTTGGGATTCAAAGTCGCGCTGCCGTGGGGTGACAGCGAGAGGTATGACTTTGTGGTGTGGATGGAGGGCGGTCCGATGTACCGGGTGCAGGTGAAGGGGACGGGGAGATTGTATCGTCGGGGATATGAAGTGCAGCCGGTGCATTCGACGCGGGGTGGCGGGAAGCAACGGTATACGGCGAAGGAGATTGATGTGGTGGCGGCGCATGTGCAGCCGGTGGATGTGTGGTACTTGCTGCCAATAAAAAAAGTAGGGCGGGCGAAGAGTCTGCGGCTTTATCCGGACATTGAGAGCCGGAGACCGATGTGGGAGGAGTATCGGGAGGCTTGGGAGGTGCTGGGGTATCGGGGGGCGGGAAATCTTAGGGGAAGGGTCCGGTAAACCCCACCCTTTCGCAAAGGGCGCGAAAGGATGGGGCACCCGGCAGGAGTCTGAGGGGTAAGGTGTATCGCACCCCCAGATCAGAATCGCCACTCGGATTGAAATTTACTCTTGAGTCCGGAGCTATTTCACTCTTGTCAACAGGAAGGCATGGTTGACGAGGTTGTTGTTGAGTGTCACCGTTCCCCATCCGGTGATTTGCTGGTTGCGATTGATGGCGGTGCCGATGGTGAGGAACCAGCCGGAACTTGAGGAGATCGCCTGGTTGAGATTCTTCATTCCGTTCGCGGCGGAATAGAGGAAGGCGGTGGAGTTGCCCTGGTTATCGTTGAACTCTCCGGTGATCTGGTTCAGATTGTTGATCGCCATGGGGAAGTTCTGGATGCTTCCGGGCATGAAGGGGATGCGTTGTCCGCCGTGGGCATTGGTCCAGAGAATGCCCCAGGTGTACTGGAACAGAATCGTGTAGCCTGAGTACCCGGCGATGAGACCGTTGTTGTTGATGCCCAGCGCAATGCTTGGGTCATAGCTTCTGGCGGTGCCCAAATCCTGCATGCCGTGTTGCGGCGTCCACAGGAATGCGTGAGTTTCGCCGCCACCGGCCAGGCCGGAATATCCGACAACCTCGCCGAGATCGTTGATCGCGGTGGCGGTGCTGTTAGTGCCACCCAGGGTGCCGAGGTCTTGCATGCCGCCGGTTGCGGTCCAGAGAAAGGCATGGCCGGTGGTTGGTGTGACTATGGCCTCTCCGACAACCTGACCGGCGTTGTTGATGGCGTAGGCGTAACTGGAACCGGAAGAAAGCGAGCCTAAATCCTGCATGCCCTGCACCTGGGTCCAGAGGAAGGCATGAGTAAGGCCGTTGGCGAGATCAGCCTGCCCGACCACTTGCGAAGAATCGTTCATGCCCCACGCCATGCTGTTCTGGCCGCCGAAGGTACCGAGGTCTTGCATGCCGGAAGTCTTCGTCCAGAAAAAGGCGTGCTGGACAAGGGACGGCGTATAGGACGAGCCGGCGACTTGACCAAGGTTGTTGAGGGCGCGTCCGTAGCTGACGTCGATGGTGCCGCCGAGAGCGAGGGAGCCGAGGTCAGTCACGGTGAAACTCTGTGCGGCTGAGAGAGAAGCCAAGGTGCAGACGGCCAAGAGGGCAAGGGTGAAGGGGCTAGGAGCTTTCATCGCGGACTCCTTGTAGAAAAGGCTACGGGCGCGGATAGACAGCGAGGATTTTGGATTGAGCCGAAAGGTTTGTCAATGGGGAGTCTTAAGGCCCCTGTGCCCGCCATATCTGGCCGAGGAATCCCTCTTTGAGCGATGATTTCCGTTGAGCGAGGTGGCAAGAATCTTCCCGGCGTGTTGCCGACTTGTGACATCTAACCTTTTGTCACTTTGCATCGATGGAGGCTCTATGACAGACGTAAGAGGTAGACCGCGCCTCGGGTTGTGGACGCTGCTGCTGGTTTCGTTGATGCTCGCGCCCGCACTCTATGGCGGCAATGATGTGATGGGCGAGATTGAGTTTGAGGGGAAGAGCAAGGTCGAGAGAACGTCGGGCGTGTGGATCGACGGCGGATACGTTGGATATCTGAAGGAACTCAAAGGATCGAAAAAAGTTCTGCTGCTGCCAGGGGAGCATGTGATCAGGGTGAGGCAGGACGGGTATCAGGATTTCGAGCAGCGAGTCGAGGTGCAGCCGGGGAAGAAATACCTGGTGCGCGTGCAGATGCAGAAGGCGCTGACGCAGCCGATGCCTGCGGTCACCGCGACGGTGAAGATTGAGGTGAATCCGAACCGGGCGGCCGTTTTTGTGGACGGACAATTTGTGGGGCACGTGGGAGAGTTCGAGGGGGCAGGCCGAGGCATGCTGGTGGCGCCGGGCGCGCACAAGATCAGAGTCGCGCTGCCCGGTTATCAGACGTTTGAGACGGAGATCAACGCCCTGGCCAATCAGAAAGTGGAAGTGAAAACGGACTTGGTGAAGAGCAACGCGGGGGTTGAAGATCCGATGCTGAACCCGGCGGGAAGCGATCACGCGGCGCCGCCTCCTCCGCCTGATCGTGCGACACCTCCGCCTCCACCCGACCGGGCGACTCCGCCGCCTCCGCAGGGGTGACGGGCAGGCGACTTCTTCGGCGGGATGCGGTGAGGTAGGATGAGGCACTCTGCAAGTTTCGTCAGGAGACAAATTGTGATGGCGAGATTCAGAAGGGGCTTCATCTTTATTTTTGTCGCGGTTGGGCTGGTGCCGGTTCTAGTGTTGGCGCCCACGGGTGCTTTGGCGGGGTCGCCACAGGGCGTCGACTGGCGGATGCGACTCAACCAGCAGTTGCAGTTGATGGGGCATCGGAATTGGATCGCGGTGGTGGATTCGGCGTATCCGCTGCAGACCAGCGGTGGCATCGAGACTGTGGAGACCAACGATGATCAGCTTGAGGTGGTGAAGACGGTGCTTGGCCAGATCGCCAGGAGTGAGCATGTTCGGCCCGTCATTTTCACGGATGCGGAGTTGAAGGTGGTCCCCGAGAGTGACGCCAAAGGGGTCACCGCTTATCGCGATGCGCTGGCGACGGTGCTGGGCAAGAGCGAAGCGCAGTCGTTGCCGCATGAGGAGATCATCGCCAAGTTGGATGAAGCGGGGAAGACGTTCCACATTCTGGTGCTGAAAACTCGGATGACGATTCCGTATACGTCGGTATTTATCCGGCTGGAATGCGGGTACTGGAGCGCCGACGCGGAGAAGAGATTGCGCGCGGCGATGGCGGGGCGCTGACGTCTGCTTGTTTAGGTGGAGGAGAGAGAGATCCCTCCCTTCGCCTGAAGAACGGCTCCGGTCGGGATGACGCCGACATTCTTGCTGGGGAAGCGCGGGCGGGGCGTTTCGCGGCACTTACCTCTGATCAATGTGCGTGTAATCGCATGCATGCGTGATTGTGATCACGACTAAGTTGCTTCCCGCTACATTCAAACGACTTACACCTTCCTGTTCGGTTCCCTTTCTGCGGCTCTAATTGATTCTTAGTAATGATCGCGTGGCGGCGGGTTACTAGAATGACGACGCCTATGAGATCGATGCTGAACGCGCGGACCGCTTCCCTTCTTCTATTCTTGCTGGCGATGCCGGCTTGGGGCGTGGAGCATCCGGGCGTGATTCCCGTCGGCTCCGAATGCGCTTCGTGTCACGTGAAGAAGGTCACCGGGAAGTCGGTGCATTCGGCGATGTCGACGCAGTGCACGGTGTGTCATGTGGCGAGAACGCAGGGGGACATGACGACGCTGAGCCTGGCCATGCCGAAGGAATTGATCTGCTTTGCGTGCCACGAGAAATCCGCGGAGTTGCAGCAGCACGTGCCGGTCGTGAAGGGGCCGTGCATGGATTGTCATGACGCGCACAGCAGCGACCAACGGATGCTGCTGCGGACGGCGGCGGGGGCTCCGCTGTCGGCCCTCAAGAAACGGTGATGCCGCATACAGTGTTTCCCGGAGGCCCCCTACTGGTTTCTTGGTAGTTCTTCATTTTCAGCAAGTCACACCAGTTGCAATCCAGTTGACCTTTTGGGGCGGATCGCATCCAAACGACGCGCATTCGTGTCAGCAACGCGCGCCAGGAGCGTCGCTTGGATCACTATTCCCTCGAGACTCGCAGAAGACTGCTGGGGATTGTCGTTGCCTCCCTGCTTTCCGTCCCCGCTGTTTGCCAGACGGCCGTCTTCGGGCCCGATGCGTATCCTGCGGATCCGTCAACGACTGTGGTTGCGATGCCGAGCTTTGATGTCTCGACATTTCAGGCCGGAGCGTTCAATAAGGATGCGTCTACACCCAGCATCGAACAGGATAAGGAGCATCAGCATGGAGCCGTGAGAAGGTCGGTCAGCCGGACACTGGAAGACCAGAAAGAGATCTACAAGGCTCCGTTCAAGCCCTCGAACCTGCGGTGGGACGCGCTGGTGCTGGCGCCAACGGCGGTTTTCCTGGCGACCGACCGGCACATTGAAAACAATCTGCCGGGTGGGCATTACACCTTTTATCAGGACACTTCCAATATCGCGATTGGGGGCCTGGCCGCCACGTTGGCGGGGGTTTGGATGTATGGAATCAAGGCAGACCATCCTCATGCCAAAGAAACGGGGCTGCTGGAACTGGAAACGCTGGTCAACACGTTTCTGATCTATGCGCCGATGCAGTTCATTGCAGGGCGGCAGCGTCCGGGAGAAGGCAACGGGCACGGGGACTTCTGGCAGCATCACGCGATAAACACATCGTTTCCCGGCGGGCACGCGATGTTCACGTGGGCGATGGCTACGGTGGTCGCGCAAGAATATCCGAAGCCATGGGTGCAAGTCCTGAACTATACGGCTGCGTTTACAGTGACGACGACTCGCTTTCTGGCGCGCGATCATTGGGCGTCGGATATGTGGGTAGGAGCGGCGCTGGGGGTGGCGATTGGGACGCATGTATTCCATGCGCATTGCGATCCGGAGTTGAGCGCATCGTGTATGCGCCATCACCAGAAGATGTTGAAGCGGAAAGCGAATCTGGCGAAGTCGGCGCTCTACGCGTGGCCGAATGCGAAGCCTACGGAAGACTACGCGAGCGGGCGTCCGATTTCCCAGTGATGCCCGAAAGGATCGACGACACGGCCTAAGCGCCAGTCGTACTCTTCGGTTACCGCATAGACTTGCGATGCACCGGCAGCGACGGCGCGGGCGAAGACGGCGTCGGGATCGGCGACCGTTAAGATGATGCGGACCGTGCTGCCGTTGAGACTCTGGGGACTGAAGTTGCCATGTTCGGGGGACTCGTCGCTCAGCCAAAACTCTGCGCCCTCCACGGAGAGGCGAGCGACCACGCTGTCACCCGCATCCATGCGAAACACCTCGGTCGCGCCGAAGGCAGACTTGTAGAAGTCCACGGCGCGGGCGCCATTGCGAACGGAGAGCCAGGGGGCGATGGTGGTGGGGACGGCGGCATGGCCGGTCATAAAAAGCTCCTCGCGAAAAATAACGCAGACTGACTCCTGATGGAAACAGTACCAGCCAATCGGAAGGTTGTCGTGGTAGAATCCTCGAACTTTCGGTCGGACACCGCTTTGTACGGGCTGTCCGGGTCTTAAGGCTCCTCACAGGGGTGCCATCCATGAAATCTCGTTCTCTTCAGTTCCTGCGTGTGGCGTCGTTTGTATGCGTTGGTGTGATAGTGGTGGGCCTTGCGCCGTGGGCGGGCGCGCAACAACCGCTGGCAAACCATCTGACGAAGCGCGTTGTCGCCGACTACGTGTACTGGAGCAAGTACAACAATCCACCGTACAGCGCGGCGCAGATTCCCTACCGCAAGCTGACGCACATCAATCACGCCGGAGTTTCGTTTGACGCGACGGGGACGTTGACGGTGCCACAAGGATTCATTGAGCCGGAACTGAACAACAGCGCGCACGCCTCGGGTGTGAAAGTGCTGCTGTTGCTGGGCGGCGACTTCGTGGGACTCGAGGCCAGCGGCGCGATGCAGGCGCTGGTGGACAATGTGGCGGCTTTCGAGACGCAGTATGGTTACGATGGGGCTGATATCGACTGGGAATATCCGGCATCGAGCGGCGACCGCGCCTTCATGGTGAACCTGATGGCGAGCCTGCGGGCGTCGAATCCGAGCTATGTGTTGTCGATCGATGCGGCTCCGTGGGGCGGGTATGGGTACGACCTGAGGCAACTGCAACGATCGCTCGATTACTTCAATATCATGATGTACGACTGCGCGGGGCCGTGGACGGCACACGGGCAGCTCAATTCCCCGATTTTCTGGGACCCGCATGATACAGCGGGGTACGAATGTATGCCGGGAGGAAGCGTGGAGCTGACGGCCGACTACTTCTTGAAGCAGGTTCCGGGCGCGCAAATAAATATGGGGACGCCGTTCTACGGATATCACTATGCGAACATTCGTCAGGTGTTCGGGTTGTGTCCGAACGCGAAGTTCACCGCCGATGGGGAATGCGATGGCACAGTGGTGAGTGGGGGCTACGGGCTGACGCTAAAGCCTCTGATCAACCAGAACGGCTGGAAAACGATTTACGATCCGATCGCGATGGTGCCGTACATGCTGAAGGTGGATGGCAGCGACGGCTACATTACTTATGATGACGCATTCTCGACGTATTACCGCGTGTGGTATTCCGATTGGGATCGCGGACTGGGCGGGACGTTCATGTGGTCGCTCGACGCGGATTATGATGGGCACTCGCAGGACTTGCTGGATGCGATGTATAGCGCCTCGCTGGGAAGGAAGAAATAAGGAAGGCAGTCAGGATGAAATCCAGGTACCTCAGGGCTGAAGAGTGTGCGTGAAAACTCGTGTCGTCCCTTCGGGGACTCGCTCTCTCTTCCCACACCACCCGGCACTTACGTGCCGGGCTATCACATGCCGCCGCTTCGCGGCTGGATTTTGGTGGTGTTTGTTCCACCGTTCTCCCATAAATCCGGTTCTCACGCACTCTCTGTGAAGCCCTCGAAGAAAGGAAAGGGTTTATCGCAGCTCTGAAAGCGCTGCGCCACCCAAAAGCACGCTACCCAAACTGCTTAGAATTGCTCCCAGTCAATAGCGCTCCACTCAATACCGCGCGGCCCAAAAAGGTCCTGGAAAATCGATTCTTTGCCCGATCCGGGAAGTTGGGGTGCACCCCGTCTGAATAGGTTTGACCGGGGGTATCCTACGTGTTATAAATGCCCGTTTTGCTCTGGTATGCCGGGACGAGAGTCTTATTTCTCTGGTCCGGATTTTGCGGCGAAGCTTTCTTAACTAAAATCCAGCGCGAACTCCGACGCGGCCAAGCTCCAACACTCTTCAGGTTTTGCGGTGGAAGCGTGTTCGGAATTCCGGAACAGATGTCTAAGCCTCGATTGGGCGTGCTCACGGTGGAGTGATGGCGCCGTGGTTCGCGAGGCGGGAAACTGCTTCCCAGGCGGAGTTTTTACGTTATTCATCCTTAAAACCGTACTTTTCCGGAGGAATTATTTATGCGCACCTGGCTCGCCACTGCTGCGTGGTTTACACGCCGCATGGGCACGAAACTCTCGGTTGTTGCCGCGCTGCTGACCGTCGGCGCCGCTTCCGCTTTCGCTCAACCTGCTGGCGAAGGGGGCGAAGCTTCGCTGAAACTGCCGGACCTTTCGCAGGTCAGCTTCTTCAACGGAGCGATCGATGGCCATAAGCTGCTCCTGATCGGGATCCTGTTCTGCCTGTTCGGACTGGGCTTTGGCATGACGATCTTCATGCGGTTGAAGAACCTGCCGGTGCACCGGTCGATGCGCGAGATCTCGGAGCTGATCTACGAGACTTGCAAGACATACCTGATCACGCAGGGCAAGTTCATCCTGCTGCTGTGGGCGTTCATCGCCGTGATTATTGCGGCGTACTTTGGCTGGCTGTCGCCGGTACCAGGAAAGTCGGTGGGACTGACGCTGCCGATCATCCTGGGATTCAGTTTGGTGGGAATCGCGGGCAGCTATGGTGTGGCGTGGTTTGGCATTCGGGTGAACACGTTTGCCAATTCGCGAACGGCATTCGCTTCCCTGCCGGGCAAGCCGTATCCGGTGTATCAGATTCCGCTGGAGGCGGGCATGAGCATCGGGATGATGCTGATCAGCGTGGAACTGCTGATCATGCTGTTCATTCTGCTGTTCATTCCGGGGGATTATGCGGGGCCGTGCTTCATCGGGTTCGCGATTGGCGAGTCGCTGGGCGCGGCGGCGCTGCGAATTGCAGGCGGCATCTTCACCAAGATCGCCGACATCGGGTCGGACTTGATGAAGATTGTGTTCAAGATCAAGGAAGATGATGCGCGTAATCCGGGCGTGATTGCCGATTGCACGGGCGACAACGCGGGCGACTCGGTTGGGCCGTCGGCGGACGGATTTGAAACGTACGGCGTAACGGGCGTGGCGTTGATCACGTTCATTCTGCTGGGCGTGAAAGAACCGAACTTGCAGGTGCAGTTGC
>OBLW0100002793.1_pt1 | contig 13987 bp, 40 predicted proteins | sample 1520161 | NCBI WGS metagenome assembly OBLW01 (sample SAMEA3539309, study PRJEB22396) | soil metagenome | biome: tundra; feature: field; material: soil | place: USA | collected 2010-05 | depth 0.15 m
ATGTAGTATGATTTCACTTGACATTCCATTTGTTTTCACAGATAATCTCAACCATCTTCAATGGAAGAAAGGAAAGGAAATAAAACATGGTTCCTCGTGAAATTGAATTGGCGTGGCTTTCTAACACTCCTGCTATTTGGATGGATATGCCGGGGGTTGGAAAAACTCGTTCATTGGAAGCATTCCTGAATGAGCGTGGTGTTTCTTTCGTAACTCTGATTGCTTCTATTAGGGAGCCTTCGGACTTTGGTGGTTTGCCTCTACTAAATCCCCATGATGGAACTTTTCAACTTGCTCCTCCGACTTGGGCGAAGTATATTTCCGATCAGGGAAAAGCAGGAAAGAAAACTGCTGTATTTGTGGATGAGCTTACTACTTCACCTGGGTCTGTTCAGGCTGCTGTATTGAGGGTATTTGAAGATAGGGTTGTTGGAGAGATTGAACTCCCTGCTGATTGTTGGATGTTGGCTGCTTGTAATCCTCCTGATGTTGCTGCTAATGGTTATGAGTTGAGCGCACCATTGGCTAATAGGTTCATGCATATTGACCCAACATTCCAGCCGCGCGACTTTGTTATGAACTTTCCTACTTATTGGAAGTCTGAAACTGGTGGTGGCCCTCCCACTATTGAGGGAATAAATGAAAAGAAGTGGATGGAAGAGAGAGGCAGATTGGCTGCTTTCCTTCATACTCGTCCAGCGCAGGTTTTGAACTTCCCCAAAGAAGAGAGTAAGCGTAGCAAGGCTTGGCCCTCGCCCCGCACTTGGGATAAGGCATCGCGTATTCTTGCTGTTAGCAATAACATTGATGATGGTTTGAATGGTGTTGCTGGTTGTGTTGGACAGGCTGTTGCTTTGGAAGTTGCTAACTTCCTTCGTCACCTTGATTTGCCTGACCCCGAGGATCTTCTGAAAGACCCAAGCAAGTTTGATATGAAGAAGTATAAGGGTCGTGGTGATATGACCTTTGCTATCTTGTCTGCCGTTCATTCTGCGATTACTTTCAAGAATGACCCAAAGAGATATCAGGCTGCTTGGAAGATTATTGGAACTGTTGCTGATGCCGGACTTCAAGATGTTGGGGCTTGTTGGGCTCGTCCTTTTAGCAGACTGTTGCCAAAGGGAACTCAACCGCCGCCGGAAGTTATGAAGTTTGCCAAAATCCTTTCGGAGGCTGGCGTTAGGTATTCGGGTGCCTAATGTGTGAAACCTGTTACAACTGTAAGAAATGTAATTGGACTAACGACTATATGTATTGTAAGAAGCACAGGCTTCAACATATGGTAGATGATGCGATGTATTGGGTATTGGATATGTTTGGGAGACTAATCCACAGGAGTAAAAATGGCAAAGACTAAACCTACAACTAAACCTAAACCTACAACTAAACCTGCTGTGCCTGTATCTCCTATTACAGTAACCCCAGGTTCTAAACCTACAACCTCAAACACAACTACTCCTGCTTTGGCTTTGATTAGGTTCAAAGCAACAGTCCAGTTTCCATATTTCAGTTCTATTCTCTTTGGGCTAATACCTATTGAGAAGAGGGACGACCCTAATATGCCTACAATGGCTGTTGATATGCATATGCGGCTGTATTACAATCCTGATTTGCTGTCCAAGATAACAGAAGAGGAAGCAGTTGGTGTTCTAATCCACGAGATAAACCATTTGCTCCGCGACCATCATAGGCGCGGTAAGCATTATGATGGTAAGTTATTCAATATCGCTGGTGATATGGAAATCAATGATGACATAACATCAGACGCTAACTGTGGTGTGAAACTTCCTGATTGGGTTGTATATCCTAAAAGCCACAATCTTCCTAACGACCAACTTGCTGAATGGTATTACAATAAACTGTTGGAGCAAGCAAAGGTTAGTAAGAACGGTCAAGGGGATATCAAACTTCCGGGTGGTGGTAATTGTGGCTCTTGTGCTAACGGGCACGGTGAAGCAGGAGAAGAACCATTAGATGATGATGGTAGCAACGGTCACAATGATACTGTTGTAGATTTTTATAGGAAGGGAACAGCAGAAGCAGTTGAGGAACATGCCAAATCAAGAGGAACTGTTCCTGCTTATCTTCAAAGGTGGGCGAAGGAACACTTGAAAAGTAAGGTAGATTGGAAGAGGGAACTTCGTGCTGCCGTATTGAATAGTGTCAATATGGTTGCTTCTGGTATGGCAGACTATTCAAGGATGCGTCCTTCCCGTAGGCAATCTTCTTGTAAGGACTTTGTGTTGCCTGGGTTTGTTAGTCCTACTCCAACAATAGCAATCATCGTAGATACTTCTGGTAGTATGAGTGAGAAGCATATAAGTCAGGCAATATCAGAAGTATCAGCGGTATTACAGAACACAAAGTCAGAAATAATCTTTGTGGATGTTGATGCTGCCGTTCATTACATTGGCCCTATCAAAGATAAGAGCCAAATCAAACTGTCTGGTGGTGGTGGAACTGATATGCCAGCAGGATATAAGGCATTGAGTGAATACAAGAAGAAGTGTAATCTTGTTATATGTCTTACTGATGGTTACACGCCGTGGCCGGCTGAACCTCTTCCTCATACAAAGAATATCATTTGTATCATCTCTACCAAAGAAGAGGATGAAGGTATCAAGGGTGTTCCTGAATGGGCGAAGATTGTTAGAGCCTGTATAAACGATTAGCGGGCATCGAACCATGAAACTCTGTATATATAAATGGACGCCAAGGGACATGGATGATAAGTTATGTGCTGTTTGTCATAACAAAGCATACAGGACATTTTACAATGATAGCAAGGTTGGTAGTAAGTTACCGGGTTGGTATGTATGTTATAGAAAGAAGTGCTCTATATGGATATCACTCCTTGTTTTAAATGATATTGGTAGTTATGAACTATGATAATAGAAATAAAAAAGCGACATATTAGGACACCAGAAATTCTCTGTTGTAGAATATGTAACAAGTGGTGTAAAAGTCGAGGGTATGACATGTTTAAACATTACCATACTGGTATGGTGCATATTGTATATTTTGGTTTTACTTGTTCTAAAAGTTGTGCTAACTTACGCAGCCTACAAATCATATGAAATTCCCTACAAACAATCTAATAGAAACTACTCCACGATTTATGGTAGATAAATCAACTTGGCATTCAGAACATATGTGTTCTGTTTGCCACAAGCGCATTATGGAAGGTTATGGGATATATGAATATGAAGTAATTCTATTTGGGTTTAGTTGTTCTCAAATCTGTGCCGATATGCTAATCTTACAAAATATATAGGAGAAGTAATGGCTAAAAAGAAGCAAATAAAGATTGTTAGAAAGACCAAGAAAAAGGAAATTGTGTATTCAGAGAATGAATACACCAGGGCTATTTCTGATATGATGAAAACATTTGCGCCTAATGTCAAGAAAATTGAGTTTATAGAAGAGGAGAAGTAATGGCTAAAAAGAAAAAGCCACATGAAAGTGAAACTACAAAACGCTTCAAAGAAGAAGCACGAATAATGTATGGCGATAATGCTATGCCATTTTTAGAAAATCTTGTAAAATGGACGTTAGAAGGAACAGAACCTTTTCCTATGCCTCCTAAAAAGAAAGGAAAGTAAATGGCTACTAATCTTTATTCCGGCTCCCTGCCTTGGGCTTATGGTAAGAATGTTTCAGACCTAAAAACTTCAAGTGAAGCACTAACAGAAGCGGGATTGAATTGGGGAGTAAGGAAAGAACCTCTTGTGGCTCACCTTACATTGCCTGACAATTCTATTCTCGACCAGCCTGTTAGAGGGAAATACACCATTACCAGGAATGATAACAATTACCCTATTGGTATTGTAGGTAAGAACTTTCGTGCTGTTCCTAATCTTGAAGCGGCTGCTCTATTGGATAGTTTCGCAGAAGAGGCAGAAGCCAAGTTTGAATATGCTGGTTCTATTGGTGATGGTGAAAGAGTTTGGTTCAAGGTAAATCTACCAAAGAGTATTCGCATCAAGGATAATCCTGATGAGGTTGTAAGTTTCAATCTTGTTCTTTCAAACGCATTCAATGGTAGCAAGTCACTTCAAATGAACTTCGTGCCGGTATTGAATAGTCAAGCGGTTATTCTCAATACCAATACTCACAAGTCAGATAGTATGAGTATTCGTCACACATCAATGTATGACACGCATATCAAGGAAGTTAGAAGGGTATTGAAGTTGTCTGATACTTACTTTGATACCGTTGGTGAGATGTTCAATAACCTTGCTGATATCCCTGTCAGCAAAGATAAGTTTCAGGAAGTCTTGAATACTATTATGCCTCTTCCGCCAGCCGATCCTGAAACTGGGGATGTTCCTAATCAGACAAGAGCAGAGAATACAAGAGCAAAACTTGAAGCACTTGTTGATGAACAAAATGCTATCTCTCCGTTTCCTAATACTGGATGGAGCACATTTGTTGCCATTGCTAACTACAATGACCACGAACGGACATTCAAGAGTAAGAAGGATGAAACTGGTAGTCAGGCTGATATTAGGTTCCTGTCTATCCTTGAAGGAACAAGCCAGAAGATGAAGAATGAGGCTCTTGATGTTCTGTTGGGGTTGAAGTAAGGAGTAACAATGTCTGACACTACTAATGACACTATGACTGATAGTCTTTCGCATCTCTTGTCTTTTTGGATAGCATTTGATAACATCCTTGCTGCTGTTCTTTCTGTTGCTCTAAATCATTCAACAGGATGGGGTATATTTCATTTCCTTTGTGGTTGGTTCTATCTATTGTATGCTTTACTTGCTCGCCCGCTGGAAATACTACCAGCACTACATAAGATGTTTGTAGGGTAATATGAATGCTATGCCTTGGTCTAATGCTTGTGTGCTTATTGTTCTTATGCTTGGAGTGTTTTATTGTTTCGCAATTGCTCTAAAAAAGAGTAAGTAATGAAGTTCCTTTACAATGTAAAGTTCAACCTATTTCTAATCATAGCAAACTATATTCTTGCTGTATGGATGTTCTATGACTGGTTCCGGTTTGGAACATCTCGTTATGCTTATATGTGTATAGCCAATGTATTTTCTGCTACAATAGTTGCTATCGGGTTATACGCAAGGGAAAGCAGAAAGTTCGATGCCCGCGACAACAACAAAGGAGGGTTATGAAGAAGATATTGGTTTCATCAGGGTTTGGTGCTGGTTGGAGCACTTGGAATAGTGGTGAAATAGGTAAGTTTATGCTTACCTATCAGCCTATTATTGATTTCCTGGAAGCGGGTAATTCTTTTACTGATGAAGATTGTCATAGTGATGAAAAAACTAATAGAAAGGAACACCCGTTACTTCTCCTTATGATGGAAGAGATAAGGGCAAAGTTTGGTGAAGATTATACCTGTGTATTAGGTGCTGATGATTTACAGGTTGAGACGGTTTATGGTCCTTTCCGTATCAATGAATATGATGGTTCTGAAAGTATTGAAGAAAAAGATAACACAGAATGGGAGAGCGCAGATGAGTAAGATTGTAAAGAAGGTTATCAAGTTTCCAACACTGGAATATATTCGTGGCTGGAAAGATTGTCAAAAGTATATCACAAAGTGTATCAAAGAAAAGATAGGAGTAAAGTAATGGCTACAAAGAAGAAGGTTACCAAGGTTACCAAGAAGAAGCCTGTAAAGAAAGTAAAGAAGGCACCCAAGTATGAAGTGAAGGTAAAAGTAAATAAAGGATTACCAACAGGAACTTGGGAGTTCTGGCTGTAACACAAGTAGTAAATCAATAGGATAAACTACTTGGAAAGGGCGGTTGTGAGCCGCCCCATTTATTTTGTGGTATGTCTTATAATAAGTAATACCAGAGGATAATATGATAAACATAATGAAAACTACCACAACTGTAAGAATACAAAACCTATCAGATAGTAGTCAAAAATATGATAACTGTGACGTATGTGGAAAAGCCTGTGATAAAGAAAGATACTGTTGTGGTGATGAAGACATTATTCACTTTGATGTTTGTTCGTTAGAATGTGCTGAAATGGGTGTATTCCAGAGGATATAATGAAACATAAAAAACTACTTTGGATAGGAATAAATCCTCCTACTGATGACAATAAGAAATCAAAAACAACTTGGAACAAGTGTTATATTTGTAGTAAAAAGTTACTTGTTTGTGAAATAGACTATTGGATTGAAGGCTCTGATTTAGATAAAAATTATGACTATTGTTCTCCTTTATGTGTTGAACTTGGTATGATAGAGATAATGTATGAAAAATAAAAAACATTTCCAAGTCCAAACTGCTATACAAACTGGTTGTAGAAATCCAGGAACATTGGTGTGTAATATTTGTAAAAAAACATATATGGCAGGTAAAACCCCTTCAATGTTTGTTTGGTTTGATTTAGTTGATTGCTCTGCTTGTAAGCATGGAAAAAAGACTAAACCACATCCATTTCATTCTCATTGTGATTGGGTATGTTCTGATTTATGTGCCGAACAATGGATAGTAAAGAACAAATGATAGACAACTATGAAGTAACTTACTTTCCACTAATGACTGTTAATTTTTCAGAAGCAAAAGAACTACGACCTAATTGTGACCTATGTGGCAAAGTGTTTATAAAAGGAGAACATATTTCTATAACAGGTGGTAGTAAATGTTACAGTTGGTATTGTTCCCATAACTGTGCTGAACTATATGTTTTAGAGCATCGAACCTTACCGGAGGTAAAGTGATACAGTTTCAAGTATTGAAGTTTAGTCAATTATATGCTCCACCAGCAATACCAACATACATAGAAACAATCAGTAATCCTTGTCCTGTATGTTACCAAGATTTCAGTATAAACAATGGTTATAAGGTTATGTGCTGGCATGGATCACAATCATTAGACAAATGGGTATGTTCTGATAAGTGTGCTAATATGTATATCTTTATGAACTATGGCAATAACAACTGGGATAACTGATGGCTAAAAATAAACATAAATACATTATTTATGAATTACCTGGGGGCGGAAGTGTGCGTAATATTTATTATTATTGTGTAATATGTAATAAAAAATTATATACAGACAAATCTGATTGGGTTGTTCAAAACGAAAAAACTGATTGGAGTGACATTACTTGTTCCATGAACTGTGGTGAAATCCTTATTCTTCAACAGAAAGGTATTTTGGAGAAATTATGACTAAATATAGAGTTGATGGTCCCGAACGCTGGAAGAAGGGCTCCCCCGCGCATACTTCCAAAGCAACAATAGCCTGTAAGGTCTGTAAGAAGAAGATGGACCTTACTACTTCATACAGGCTATGGCCTGATACACCCAAATCTACCTATACTTGGGTGTGTTCTGATAAGTGTGCTAACTTTCATATCCTTCGTGGTGAGGATGATGAAAAGTAAATGGATAGTTTTGAAGCGTGGAGTAATAACTAACAAAACCTGGGTTCATAACTGTGGTTATTGTAGAAAACCACAAAAATATCTATCTCGTTTTGTTTGGATATACGACCACATCCAAGCACTATATTGCTGTTCTTACAACTGTGCTGAACTATACATTCTAAGAGATATGGGTAAGTTATGACAACCTTTGAAGTTACATATTGTCAGTATGAAAAGTTGAGGTTTTTACAACCTTATTGTGATTTTTGTAAAAAAACTATATCTAATCACTATGCTCGTTATGAAGTAATTGGAACAGAAAAAAGAAAACACGTTATTTTCAAACATCAGTCACCCTTGACTGACTATACTGCCATTGTATGTATGACTTATGTTTGTAGTGAAGAATGTGCTACTATGTTTATATTGAGTAGGTTATGACACAATACAGAGTAAGAAAAGTAGAAGGACAAACGAGTATTCCTGAAGGTGACGATATAAGCCATTACTTTACTAAATGTAGGGTTTGTGAAAAATATATTCCTTTGGAAGAACCTGCTGACCTACTTGATGTATATGAATATAACCAAGAAGAGAAATTCACATACCGCAAAACATTAGGTATAGTTTGTTCCAAAGAATGTATTGAAATGGCTATATTACAACAAATATGAAAACACCAAAACGCTCTATTATTTCCGAATATGTTGGAGAAATACATTTTTATATATGGGATAGTAATGTAACTGGTGAAAGAAAAAGAGTAGATTTATCTAAATTTACTTTTACTTGTGGTGCTTGTAAGAAAAGAATACCTTATGAAACTAAAAAGATGTATGCTTCCAAGGGTGAATATATTTGCTTCAATAAAAGATGTCAAATGGCTTTCATACTACAAAATATATGATACCTACATTTACTATCAAGTTTGATAAAGGAAGAAAAAGCCTCAAAATTTTAGGGTTTTATAGGTGTGATGTTTGTAATAAAAAGTTTTCAGATAAAAAAGATGCGTGGCTAATAGAAACTCGCCATGAAAAAGGTGAATACAATAACTATTGTTGTTCTAAACTTTGTGCTGAAATGTATATATTACAGAAAATGACATAATGAATACATTTACTATCTATCTCGACCATCAAAAGAGTAACACTTGGAGTAAAACAGACTTCTGTATATGCGCTATGTGTGGTAAGAAGATATATGTCTATAAAGAATGCTACATAGTAGAGGAATATGAAGAGGGTTCTTTCTATTCCTCTGCTTATGCCTGTTCTTTATTGTGTGTAAATATGTATATATTGAGTAAGATATGAAAAAGAAAAAATATAAATCAAGTTTTGAATTACAGGTTTCTGCTGCTTTCTATACGACACAAGAAGATGAACCAAGAAGTAAAGTATTCAGACATTGTGTAAATTGTAATAAAAAGATATATTTTCGCACACAATGTTATTATATTCCTGACCCAGCAAGAGCAATAAACCATAAGATGGAATATGTTTGTTCCATTCTTTGTGGTGAAGTAATTCAGGCTAACCGTAAATAGGAGATATATGTCTTATAAATGCTGGATAAATTATATCTTTTTATTTGGTAAATCTACTTGTAAAAGATGTTCTGATTGTGGTCGCTGTTGTTACCACGGTAACCCTTGTAAAAATTTGTAAGGAGTATAAAATGACTTTCGTTATTAGTATTGACAAGCATTATGGTGGTTTCTATATCTTCAATGGCTTTACCAAACGCATTTGTTTAGGCTGGATTGCTTTTTCGTTCATTCCTTTGAACGAACTACATATAGTAAAATGCTATAACGATATAAGGTTGGATAAGTAAATGAGCGAATTACAAGCCCTGCCAGACACCGAAGGTATCAAGCCTCATAGGATAGTAAAGGCTACCGAATTAGGTATTCGTGGAACTATTTTGGAAGAGGTAATCAGAAACAAAAGGTGTATAATTTGCGGGGAGCAAGCCGAAATGGAAATTTGGATTTATGCCAAAGAAGGACAGGAAAGCACTAACAAAGTAGAAAAAACTAATGCTGCTTGTTCCGAAGAGTGCGCTATGATGGTTGCGTTGAGGTCATAAATGCGTATAGATTATAGTGCTGACTTCAAATCTTGGCGAAGAAAGTTCAAGGAAGGAGGAATTCTGGGGACAGGAGACCATTTCCTTTGGACGAAATGTTGTGTCTGTAAAACAGTTACTCTCGCAACCTTTCCAAGATGGAAAAGACTTCGTATAGTCAAGGCTAAAAAGCCTTATGGTGAATTTATAACCTGTTTTTATACCCCATTTATCCACCTCGCTTTCGAATATAATGTTTATTGGGGTATGTGTTCTGATGAATGCCTCAACTTTTTCTACTTGGGTAATGATACGGAAGGGTCAGTATAATATGTCTATAAAACGGTTCCAAAATGAATGTAGTAACACAAAAACTCCTTCAAATACCAAAAATAATGATAATATAGTAAATTACCGTAGTAGCATCCACGAAAATATGGAGAAACCAAAGCGTTACAGTATGGAATGTGGTGGTGACGTTCATTGTATTACTGTAATGCCTAACAGAGAAGTCCATTTCCATAACCATAATATAAAGGAAATGGTTCATCTGGTTACCTTTGATATCTTACAGAACCCGGACTTTCTCGAAAGCAAATTAGATGCTTGTCTAAAAGTATTGCGTGGGCTTCGAACCGGCATAACTCGTGTAGGTAGTAGTTGGAGCAGAAGTGATATAGAAATCTATACCGACCAGTTATTGAGTAAAAACCACATAGTAGCCCCTGCCAGAAAAGAAATAAAGAGTTTGAATAACCCTATCCCTTGGAGAAAAGAAGTCCTCAATACATTCAAAGACAACATCAAAAAGGTTCTACACCAAGAACTTGGTTACTATGGTATGGATGAAGGAAGAGGTAACTATGAGTTCAAACTGGACTTTGAATTCAATCTAACTAATAGTTTTATGCCTAATGCTAAAATGGAAATTAGGAAACAAGATAGTAATAACTGGGGCAGTAGGAGTGTCCTTCATCTTGATATTACCGTCTCTCCTCAATGGCTTATCAAGGTATGGAAGAGAGGTAAGGCTGTTATAAATGAATGTCTGGTATTGAATATAGTCAAAGAGTATCCTAATGGAACCTCTCTATGTATGGTTGCCAAGCAAAGCCACGGGTTCAAAATTATACCTCGCTTGGCTGTTGTAGATTTTGAGAAGCAAGTCTTATCCTGGGTTATTGACCCTAACCGTAAGGATGAGTTGCTTGAAGGAGATAAAACTCCTCGTAAGCGTAGAACAAAGAAGGAAATTATGGTTGAGGCTATTCAACCCTTGATTGATGTTTGTAATAAAGAAGAGGGTATTATAAATGAGCTGAAATACTTATATTGAGACATATGAGGAAGTTATGAAAACATTTATTGATGACATAAAGTATCTAACTATTGGTATAGTGTTCTTTACTATCGCTGTTATGGCTGACATATATGATAGTATAAAAAGGAATAAGTAATGAGTAAGTGCGCGAAAGTTTATGAAGATGAACTTGAAATGACAAATCTCAAACGGTTATTTAGAAAGTGTTGGTGGTCGAAACCTTTGGGACATTGCTGGCATGTGGGTCTTTATATAATAACATTTGACGAAGTAAATAAATGTTGTGGTTGTCCGAAAGTTTTGGGATGGAGTGTTGAACGAATTCTTGAACGCAGAAATCAAGTAAAGGATAAGTAATGAGTTTAGACCAATACCCTACTGATGAAGAACTTGATGCTATAAAGAACTGGAAAATGACTGATACCAATAATTACTGCGACCTGATGGAGTTTGTAAAAGGATTATGGTGGATGGCTGATTGGGGCTGGCACGAATATAGTCACCCCGAAGGTGGAATACTATATACCATATCTACTGGTGGTTGGAGTGGTAATGAAGACATTATAGCCGCATTACAAGACAATACTATGTTCTGGCTGATGTCTTGGCAATCTGCTCGTAGAGGCGGTCACTATGAGTTTCAACTCAAAACAATAGAAACAACGGTATGACTGAACCCAAGTTCAAATTTATAATAGTCCCTATATCTGATGGCTGTAAATGTGAAAACTGCTTCAAATATCCTTGTGATGTTTGTAGTATTCCACTTGCTAATAAAGCACATTATAGAATAGATAGAGAAAACAGTACAAAACCACTCTGTTTTGTTTGTTCTCTGTTATGTGCTGATACTTATATTTTACAAAGGATGTAATGATGTATATAGACCTAATGTATTCCTGGTTTATTGGAAAGAAAATCCAATCAATCCGTATCAATAATGGTGAAACTTCAATTGACTTTTTCCTTGAAGGATGTAATAAAAGACTGGTTACCTATGGAGACTGTTGTTCTTCTTCCTGGATAGAGCACCTTGAAATGCCTAATAATGTAGAGGGTGCTACAATTACTTCTGTCACCGAAGATGATATGCCTCCGTGGGATAATCATATATGTGAAGCACACAAAGAGGGTTGTCTTACCCCTTGCGAGCACGACAGCCTCCGAGTGTATCATACGGTATTCCATACTGACCGTGGTGATATAGTTCTTGAATATCGTAACGATAGTAATGGTTATTATGGTGGAAATCTTGAAGATGCCGGAGATATTCCCGAGAAGGAGATATAATGTTATTTGTTATTACCAAAAAGTTAGACCAGAAAGAAGCAACCACAGCATATCATTTTATGATTGAATGGTTCAATGATAACCCTAACCGAAGGGTATGTATAACTGATATATGTAAGGTAAGACGAAACCATATCATAGAGGACATTCTTCCTCATTGTAAAGAAGGAGTAAAAATCGGTGGATTATAACCTTTTGTCTGTGGGCATCGACCCCAAAACGCGGAAAGGTGAGAAGAAAGGCTTCCTTACAGGAATACTTTATCTCTCTCCTGCCAGAGTTAGCGGTCACAATGTTTGTCCTAACTCTACTACTGGTTGTAGGGCTGCTTGTATCAATACCGCTGGTTATGGTGGTATATTCAATACCATTCAAATAGCAAGAAAGCGTAAGACTGAAATGTTCTATAAGGAGAAGGACAAGTTCTTTTTTCTGTTACAGAAGGATATAGACAAACTCCGTAGGGTGTCTGAAAAGCGTAATCTAATCCCCTGCGTGCGTCTCAATGGCACATCTGACCTCGCGCATGAGAAGATAGCCCCGTATCTCTTTGAAAACAATAGAGATATAAAGTTTTATGACTATACCAAATCGGAGAGGCGTTACCAGGATTTCCTTGACAATCGGCTCCCAAAGAACTATCATCTTACCCTGTCAAGCCACGAGAATATGGCTCTTGAAACCATTGATGAATATATTACTCACGGAGGAAAAGTAACCGTGGTATTCTCCACACCCAAATCAAAGGAGTTACCAAAGAAATGGAAAGGACATAAGGTATATGATGGTGATACTTCTGACCTGCGGTTCCTTGACCCAAAAGGGTTTATCATAGGTTTGAAAGCAAAAGGAAAAGCAAGAAAGGATACCACGGGCTTCGTGGTTCAGGTATAATATGAATTGGATTTATGTTAGGCCCAGAGACTATTCTTCACCAACAGGACCGTGGGAACAGGTAGATGATGAAAACTTGGGGCTGTATATTTTGATGCTTGTCAAACAGGGAGAAAGCATATTTGAAGTTTCTCTTACTCCTCCACCTGGGTTTGTTTCAACGGTGGATTGTGAGTAAGCACACAGATAAAACTTCTGAAATGGTTGCGGATATAAAACGAAGAATTGATAGGTGTAGAAACGAATATACAATTCAGTTCAAAACCAGTAAGCCACAAAATGAAACCCAGAATGTTCTAAAAGATATCAAATATAGGTTTGAATGCGTTCGAGAACGCGCAAATAATTATGGGATAAAAACAGAGTTCAATATACTCTTTATACCAGATGATAAAGACCAACCAGGATATAATTGTTGTGGGTGCCGTAAGAGAAAGAAAGGTGATTATATGTGGTTTGGGTATGATACTAAACCAATAGACCCAAAAGATACTTACGGCGGCTGGTTCAATCGTATTGGTAAAGTTTGTTCCGAAGAGTGTGCTAATCTAATGACAATGAGGTTGATGTAATGACTACTTCTTATTGGAACACAGTCCCAAAGGTAGGAGATATAGTTTATGAACCTTTCAACCCTATGAAATATGGTAAAGTTATAAACCTGACATATAATGCTGCTCTGGCTGCGGGGTCTAATAATCAATTACCTCCTAATGCCAACCCTTATGCTACCAAAGCAGAAATCAAATGGAAAGATGGAACAATAAGTTCTTGTTTAGCCGCTCATGTAAATAATTTACAGGCTTTGATTGACGACCATAAAAAGAAACTTCAAAAACATATAAATAGTATGGCTGCTGCGCAGAGTTTATAGGAGAATATGGCTATGGATAAGAACTGTGTGTATTGTGGCACCCACGATGGTAAGGTAAGAAAATGTAGGTGTAATGACAAGCCTGTATTTACTGTCCCTTCTGACAGAATTGAAATCAAGGGAAAGAACCTTGAAAAGTTGGATGAACTTATATTGGGCTACTTCCTTCACCTTGAAA
>OBLW0100002794.1_pt1 | contig 13986 bp, 15 predicted proteins | sample 1520161 | NCBI WGS metagenome assembly OBLW01 (sample SAMEA3539309, study PRJEB22396) | soil metagenome | biome: tundra; feature: field; material: soil | place: USA | collected 2010-05 | depth 0.15 m
ACCCCCATCTGGTCCGTTTCGGCATAGCGCACCCGCAGCCGGGTTTCATGGAATGCAAGATGATGGTTCGAAGTCATTTTCCGGTCCACACCGGTTTGCGCTTTTCCAGGAATGACGAGATACCTTCGCGGAAGTCTGCCGTGGTTCGGATGGCAGCATTCTCGCGCACAGCTGATTCAATCTGGGCATCGAGTTCGGCCCGCGCATGATCGGTGAGCAACTGCTTGGTCGCGCGCAATGAAGCCGGACTGTTTTCCATCAATAACGCGGCGAGTTCGCGAGCCCGTGCCATCAAATTCTCCGCTGGAACGATCTCGCTGATCAGCCCTAGTCGCCCCGCTTCCTCGGCCCCGAAAATCCTTCCCGTCAGCAGGAGATCTCGAGCCTGCTTTTCGCCTACTTGTCGCAACAGGAACGTCGAAACAATCGCGGGCACGAAACCAATCCGCACTTCAGTGTAGCCAAACTTTGCATCGGGAGTTGCCAACGTAAAGTCACACAGCAGCGCCAACCCAGTTCCACCTGCGATTGCCGGTCCATTCACTGCGGCGATCGTCACCTTGGGGAATTCATAAAGCGATCGAAACAACTGGACCATAGTCTGCGAATCCTGCAAATTCTGCTCCGGCGACCGACCGAGCAATGACTTCAAGTTGTCCAGGTCCATCCCCGAACAAAACGCCTTGCCCGCACCGGTCACGATCAGGACAATCGCCTCTGACTTCGCCACCTCATCCAGCGCGCGCAAAAGATCGTCGATCAGATCAAAGCTGATGGCATTGCGCTTCTCCGGACGGTTCAGCGTGATCGTAGCCACGCCGCCGTCGTACGCAAGTTGTATTGTCTTGTAATCCATATTTCGAAACCTGACACGGACTGGAACTCAAATGCACTCTCACCAATCGTTCTGCTCGTGAAAGCTCGGGGAAACTCAACCGGCATCGTGCGCACTTGAGAACTTTGCGCTAATTCCCGCTGTCGCCTTCAGTAGCGAGTCCAGCGGCTTCAGTTGTGGCAACTCAGCGCCCCGCCCAGTGAGAGCCTCGATTACTCTCTCGGTCGCGATATTACCAACCAAGGCGTCCTGCGCAAAGGGACACCCGCCGAGACCTCCTAATGCAGAATCAAACCGCCGGCAGCCCGCATTGTACGCGGCCAGAATCTTCTCCGCCGCGTGCTCAGGGCGGCTGTGTAAGTGCGCGCCAATCTCGAGGTAATCGTACTTCGTCATCACCGCCCCGACCACGTCGCTGATTTGTTGCGGGCTCGCCATGCCTACCGTGTCAGCGAGCGAGAGCATCCGCAAACTATCCACCTCCATCAGTGCAATGGCCTCAAGCACTTCTTCGGGATTCCATACATCGCCATAGGGATTTCCGAAGGCCATGGAGATATAAACGACAACCTCAAGCCCAGCGTCGTCGGCTTTCTTCTGAATCTTCTCCAGTTCTTCCAGGGACTCCTCGGGCGACTGGTTCTGATTCTTCCGTAGAAACGTCTCCGAAATCGAATATGGAAATCCAAGCGTCGCTACAGCCTTCGTGTCGATCGCTCGCTGCGCTCCCTTTTCGTTGACCACAATACCGATGATCTCCACGTCATCCGGCGGATCCAGTTCTTTCAGCACATCTTCAGAGTCTGCCATTTGTGGTACCGTCTTCGGCGACACGAACGACACCGCATCAATGTGTTTGAACCCCACGCTAATCAGCGCCTTCAGGTAATCCACCTTCAGGTCGGCAGGGATTATTCCTTTGAGCCCCTGCCAGGCATCGCGTGGACACTCGATCAATTTGACGGAGTCTGTTGCTGGCATTTGCCTCTAGCTTCTAAACTAAATGCGACCCTAAACACGATTCACTTCTTGCGGCGGGACTCACGCACGTCAATGATTGCCGATCCTAGTGTTGCTACACCCGTGACTCCAAACACAAGGAAAGCAGTTTTAAACAGGCGCGATGTTCGCGGCGTATAGAGGTCGGAACCAACCAACATTTCGTATGCGTCTCCCATCTGTGCCCGCTCTTTCTCGAGGCGGCGATAATCTAAGTACCCGAACGCAAACAAGAACAATCCGCAGGCGGCAAGGATAATTCCAAGCGCTCGGGTACGTTTGCTGAGATGAATCATGTTTGCAGCACGCCCACCTTGAACTCCGCCACATCCGGGTTCAGCGCCGCTGCTTCCAGCGCCTGTGTAATGGCATCCCGCGTTTCGATCGGATCGATTATTTTGTCGATCCAGAGCCGCGCTGCGCCGTAGCGCGGATCGGTCTGCTCGTCGTAGGTGCGTTTCACCGACTCGTAGAGTTCCTTTCTCTCTTCCTCGCTCAGTTTCTTGCCGCCGCGCTCCAGTTGCTTGACCTTGATTTCCACTAGCGTGCCCGCAGCCGAATCGCCGCTCATCACCGCAAAGCGAGCGGTCGGCCAGGCGAATACAAATCGCGGATCAAAAGCCTTCCCGCACATGGCATAGTGTCCGGCGCCGAACGATCCGCCCACGATCACCGTAATCTTCGGCACCACGGAATTCGAAACCGCATTGACCAATTTCGCCCCGGCCTTAATGATTCCGCTCCACTCCGCATCGCGTCCCACCATGAATCCATTGACGTCGTGGAAGAAGACCAGAGGAATCAGAGTCTGATTGCAGTCCATGATGAAACGCGCGGCCTTTTCCGCCGATTCCGTATAGATCACGCCTCCGAACTCGACTCGCTTGTGGCCCTCATGGTCAGTCTGCTGCGCGTGCAGTTTCTGATTGGCCACAATTCCCACCGCGAAACCGCCAATGCGCCCATATCCGCAGATTAAAGTCTTTCCGTATTCCGGCTTGTACTCGTCAAAGCGGCTGCCATCGAGAACTCGCGCCAGCACTTCTTTCATGTCATAAGGCCGCGCCGGCGACGAATCGTAGATCCCATAGATTTCTTCCGCAGTGTGTTCGGGTTCGACTGGTTTTTTCCGGTCCCACGGAGAGAGCCGCCGATATCCCCACTTCTCGACAATCGAGCGAATCCGCGCGATGCAGGCCTGGTCGTTGGGTTCGCGGAAGTCGACTGTCCCGCTGATGGCCGAGTGCATGGCCGCGCCGCCCAGTTCGTCTGCCGAAACTTTCTGTCCGATTGCGGCCTGCACCAGCGCCGGGCCTGCAAGAAACAATCCACTGCCGTCGGTCATCAGCACGTGATCGCACATCACCGGCAGGTAGCCGCCGCCCGCCACGCACATACCCATGATGGCGGCAATCTGCGGAATGCCCATTGCCGACATCACCGCATTATTGCGAAACACGCGCCCGAAATCGTCAGTGTCCGGGAATACATCTTCCTGAAGCGGCAAGAACACTCCCGCGGAATCGACAAGATAGATCGTCGGAATGTGGTTCTCGATCGCAATGTTCTGCGCGCGGATCACCTTTTTCGAAGTCATCGGGAAAAACGCGCCAGCTTTTACGGTTGCGTCATTGGCGATGATCATGACCATCCGGCTCTCCACCCGGGCCATGCCCGTTACTACACCGGCCGCCGGGGCGCCTCCCCATTCTTCGTACATGCCATGCGCCGTATACAGGCCAAGTTCGAAAAACGTCCCGGGATCGGCGAGCAGCCCAATGCGCTCCCGCGCCGTCAGTCGTCCCTTGGCATGCTGGTTGTCGATCGCTTTGGCGCCTCCGCCTTCGCAGATCTTTTCACCCTCATTGCGAACTTGCGACATTAGGTCCGCCAGAAAACGCATGTTGGCTTCAAAGCGCGCAGAAGTGGGATCAATCTTGGTTGCCAGCACGTTTGCCGGCGCAGTCGAGTTCGCGACAGGAGATTCGTTACGGTCAGCCATTGGTAGAAGAGTGAAGATGCGGACTGATTACGGTATACCACCCGGGCGGAGCCGCGCAATGCGGCATAGTCCGGATGCCTGTCTAAGGACAGTCTTGCGGCACGCGATCCATGATGCGGCGAACCGCTTCGGTGACTGGATCGGCGGCAATCGCGTCCACCAACCCGATCCCCAACGCCTGAACCGCGGTGACTTTCTCGGCCGCAACGAACAATTCCAGCGCGCGTGCTTTGCCGACGAGTCGCGGCAACCGCTGAGTGCCTCCCCAGCCTGTGATCAGTCCCAGTGCCGCACCCCGATGTCCGAACACTGCGCTCGGGGCCGCGATCCGATGCTGGCAAGCCAGCGCCAGATCGAGTCCTCCTCCCATGCAGTAACCAGACACAGCCGCATACACCGGGGCAGGGAAACAGTCTACAGCGTGCATCAGAGCCTGCCCCATCTGCGAGAATTCATAGCCGACGGGACCGTCGAGCGCACAAATCTCTTCCAACTCCGCGCCCGCGGAAAAAAATTTGTCATTCCCGGCAATCACGATCGGCGACTTCTCCCGCGCCAGTTGCAAAACCGCGTCGGTCAGCGCAAGCACACACTCGCGGGTCAGCCGGTTGGTCCCATCGTCGGAACACAGCCGTAGAATACGCACTCCATGGTGCTCGTCCAATCGAAAGCCAGATCCAGACATCGTTAGTAGGAACTACGGGGGCAAATGCCGAAGCGCGGAACAGAGAACCCGAACGCTGAGCTAAGAGCTGCGCTCCACCCATTCCGCCAGCCGGCAGCCATCCTCCTCCAGCAGAAAGGTTCCTACGCCAAAGCATTCGCCGACGATGCGGTGCGACTCGGGATCGCGGGCGGCGCGCGTAATCCATTGCTGCCCCACGCGGTACTGCGCGGACGTAAACCATTTCTGCGGCAATACCTCTACCAATCCCGCCTGGGGATAGAAAACAAAGAGCGCAAACGCCGGATCGTCGTTCGACATCGCCTTGTAGCTCGTTGGAACGATCAACTCGTCCACCGTCGCCAGTTCCGCCGGAACTTCGATCTTGTGCATGCCCGGTCCCAACGTGAGCGGGACTTCGAAATCCGCTATGGGTGCGGTCGCCGAATAGATGCGGTCCGCAGAAGGTTTGAACCAGCCCGCTACCTCCGCCAGATCGAACGCTTTTAGCTGGTCGGGATCGAAGCAGGTCAACCGAATCGCTCGCCCCTCTGGGCACCAGATGCCGACGAAATGCGGCGGGACGAGAAATGGCCGGCAATACGTGTTAAGTGCCACCCGAGCCTTATCTGGTTCCTGCTCAATCCCAAGAGTAACGAGGTGGGCAATCGGCCCCTGATCTCCGTGATGAGTCCAGACAAAGCGCTGCCCGGCTAGCGAGCGGAAAGTGGGAAAAGTTTTCCAGTACCACGGTACCGGCCCGACCGTCGTTGAGAGTATCTCCCGTGCGCGGGAGGCGTTAATTGCAGCCATCAGCCGACCGCCGGCACGCCGGATACTTTTACGTGTGTCCGAATGAACTGAACAATGTCGTCCATCGCGGTGCCCGGCTGGAAAATCGCCGCCACGCCTATCTTCTTCAAGCCCTCAATATCCTGGTTCGGGATGATGCCGCCCACCACCACGATCACATCGTCCATCTTGTTCTTCTTGAGCAGGTCCATCACGCGCGGCACGATGGCATTGTGCGCCCCGGAAAGGATTGACAGTCCAATCACCTGCACATCTTCCTGCAGCGCCGCGGTGACAATCATCTCCGGAGTCTGCCGCAGTCCGGTATAGATCACTTCCATGCCCGCATCGCGCAACGCACGGGCAATCACCTTCGCTCCCCGATCATGCCCGTCGAGCCCGGGCTTCGCCACCAGCACGCGAATTTTGAGATCAGCCATTAAACACCATTTAACCACAGAGGACACAGGGTTCACAGAGGCGAGTCAGGAAGGCGCGGAAGATTCCTCGGTGCTCTCTGTGTCCTCTGTGGTTAAAAGACCTTGATATCGAGACTTCGCCACATATACCAGCAAGCGACGCTGCGATACGGTTCCCATGCCCGCGCGATCTTCTCCATATCCTTTGGTTTGGGCAGCTTGCGCTTTTTGTAGTGTTTGCGGATGGCCACCTGCACGCCATAATCGCCAGTGGGAAGCACATTCGGACGCTGCAAGGAGAACATCAAGAACATGTGCGCGGTCCAGACTCCGACGCCCTTCACCTGCGTCAGGTGCTGGATCACCTCTTCGTCTGTCAGTTCGTGCAGTCGCGCAAAATCGAGCAATCCAACCGCGGTCTTCGCCGACAGGTCCCTTAGATACGCCGACTTCTGCCTCGACAACCCGACGCTGCGCAACTGCTCATCGCTCAGTTTGAGAATTCCTTCAGGAGTGAGTGGATCTCCCGCCAGTGCCGCAAAGCGCTTGAAGATCGTCACCGCCGCCTTGCCGTTCAGTTGCTGGTAGACGATCGCCTCGGCCAGACTACAAAACTCCGGCGCCCCAAACTCCATGCGGCATGGCCCCACGCGCTCGATGATCGCGCGCAAGACAGGGTCGGACTTTTTGAGATGGTTGACGGCCTTTCGCATGGCCTCTACATTTACCACAAAAAAACCGAAAGGCGAACAAAAACCGAATTACGGACGAAGGGCGCCGACTATTGCGCCCTTTTCACGGCGATCCCCAGCACCTCATATCTCCCGTCGCGCAAGAGCTTGTCCACTCCGATAAACGCCCGCGCCGGATAATCGCCGTGGAAATACGTTTTGTACACGGAGTTGAAGGTGTCGTAAAACTTGAGATCCGTACAGAAGATCTGCACAGACACCACGTCGTCCATGGTCAATCCGGCCAATTCAACCGTCTGTTTGATCCCGTCCATCACCATGCGAGCCTCCTCCTCAGCGCCTGCCGGTGGCGTGCCGGTCTTAGGGTCAAGCCCAATGTGGCCCGCAATATAGAGCGTGTTGCCCACAAGTACTGCATCGCTGAACGGCAAAGCCTTCATATCGCTCGCCCGCGGCTTCACGATATATTTACGATCAGTCGCTCCCGCCGCAACACAAAATGCAAATAACAGCACTCCCACACCAATGCGTAGTTTCATCGATCGCCTCTTGTTGGAATTGACGCTTCGGACTCGCAGACTATCACCTCAGCGGAAAGCAGCAAACAACAACCCGGCAATACCCCCACCCAGCACCACCCACGCCGGACTTACTTTCCATCGCAACAACACTGCGAGTGACGCCAGCGCGATCATCCACAAAGGCCATCCTCGCAAAGCATCGGCCGCCAGCCGGAACGTGACGCCACCCATCAATGCCACAGCGCACACATTGACGGAATCCAGAAACGTCGCCATCCACACGGACTGCCTCAAGCGGAACAATATGGGCGCCAGCAACGCGACATAGAAAAATGACGGCAGAAAAATTGCCACCGTGGCCACCGCCGCTCCTGGCACACCTCCCAAAAGGTATCCGATAAAGGTCGCAGTCGAGAGAACTGGTCCGGGCGTGAACTGTCCGATCGCCACCGAGTCCAGCAATTGCTGGTGTGTCAGCCACGCATGTTGCTGAACTAGTCCTTGCTCCAGAAAAGCCAGCAGCACGTATCCACCGCCATACAGGACCGCGCCCACTTTGAGAAAAAACACGCCGATCCTGATCAGGGAGGGTCGGTCTGAAACGGTCTCTGCTACGGCCGAAACCACAGCAACTGCGCCGAGCGAGCGGAGCCATGGAGGCCACGTTCCTCCGGTGGCATTTGCCGCGCAGGCTAGTCGAGGGCGAAATGGCGGAATAAGCAGAGGCCCCGCGGCGCGAAGCCTCGCAGCCCGCGTGGCCAGCATGCCCACCACCCCTCCGCCGAACAGAATCGCAATCGGGTTCACGCCCAGAAAAAATGCCCCCAGCGCTAACCCGCCCAACGCCGCGAGTCCCACTCCCTTCACTGCCGTTCTTCCCAGCCGCCAGATCGCGATCCCGATGACCGCAACCACCGCTGCTTTGATTCCTGCGAGCACCGATACCGCCTGCGTCATGGCTCCGAACCGCACGTAGGCCCACGCAAACGCTCCGGTGATCACTGCCGCAGGAAGTATGAAGCTTGCCCCCGCCACACAAAGCCCTGCCCATCCCGCGCGCACGAACCCCACATTGATTGCCATCTCTGTGGAAGTTGGGCCAGGGACCAGATTAGCCGCGCCCAGCATGTCGAGAAACTGTTGCTGTGTGAGCCACTGCCGCTTGCGAACAACCTCGGTCTCCATCAGCGCAATGTGCGCCGCGGGTCCGCCGAAGCTTATGGTGCCGAGTTTGAAGAAGAGCGACGCAAGTTCCCGTAGCCGCTCCGAGTTCGCTCCGGAGTGCGGAGGGAGTTCCCCAGTTCGCGTGGATTCGTGGTTCACGCGGCCTTATGCTCACCCTGGCGGAAATTCTCAATCAGGCGTTCGGACGTGCGCAACGAAAACGCCAGAATGCTGATGGTCGTGGTTTTGTCGGTACAATTCAGAAACACGCTGGCGTCGGACACATACAAGTTCGGCACATCGTGCGTCTGCCCAAATCGGTTCGTCACGAACTTCTTGGGATCATTTCCCATGCGGCACGTGCCAGTTTCATGCAGGCTCCAGCCCGGAATCTCCGGATCGCCCCCTGAACTCTCGACCACACCGCCCGCGGCTCGCAGTACCTCGGCGCATACCTGCTTCGAGTGCTCCCACATCTTCAGCACATTTTCGTCCCACTCGAAATGCATGCGAGCTACCGGAATTCCGTACGGATCCCTGACCTCAGGATCAAGATCCACAAAGTTCGTATCTGACCGCAGCGAAGGCGCCTGAATTCCGAAGCTGACCGGCGTGGGGTACCGCTGCTTGATCTCGCGCTTGAAAGACGATCCGAAACCGTCAAGGTCGTTCGCGAACCACGGAAAGTCGGTGCACCCGCCGTCCGGATAGACCGAATATCCGCGAATGAATTTCTCCTCGTGCGGATCCCTCAGATTCTGCCAGCGTGGCATCCACGCGATTGTGCTGTCTGCAACGTGGTCCGGGAAACTCGGCTGTCCCAACAGTTGCGGCAGATATCCGCGCGCCGATTCGCCATAAAGATGATCACAAAGATTCCGTCCCACCTGACCGCTGGAATTCGCGACTCCGTTGGGCCAATGGCGCGACTTCGAATTCAGCATGATGCGTGCCGACTCGATGCACGACGCCGCTACGACCACTGCGCGTGCGTAGACTTCGACTTCCTGCTTCGTCGCGCGATCGATATAAGCGACTCCCGTCGCGCGCCCGTTCTCGTCCACGAGAACGTTCTTTGCGAGCGCATTCGTGCGCAATTCGAGGTTCTTCGTTGCCTCCGCCTTCGGCAGCAGAAAATACGGCGTCGAGAAAAAGGCGCCCACATCGCATCCCGTCGTGCATTCTCCGCAGAAATGGCACGCCGGATGTCCTTCATGCGCCTGCGTAAGCTGCGCGCAGCGATCCGGAAGGTAAGGTACGCCAACCTTGGTGCAGCCCGCCTCCAGAATGAAATCGAGACAGCGGAACTTGAACGGCGGCAGGTACGAACCATCCGGATTGCTCGCCCGGTTCTGCACTGTGCTGGCCACGCCAATCATTTTCTCCACGCGCGAGTAGAAAGGGCTGATCTCGTCATACGTGACGGGCCAGTCCACGTCGTAGCCATCGATCGATGCCGCTCGCAAATCAATATCGCCGAAGCGCGCGGAACTCCGTCCCCAGAAGTTGGTCTTTCCGCCCACCGCATTGCAGCGCGGCCACATCCATTTCGTCCCGGGCGCCACAGTAAACGGAATCTCGTGGTCCCACGCCGCCTTGGTGTATTCGTTATCCATGTAGCCGAACGATTCGCCGCGCCGTTTCGGATCGTCGAGCCCGCGGAACTTCATGTCCCAAGGCATGCGGTGGTAGCGAAAGTCTTTTTCCGGATCGAGCCTGCGTCCCGCATTCAGCGCGCACACTTTCAATCCGGCCTCGCACAGCGTCTTGATCGCCATGCCGCCGCCCGCGCCGGTTCCAATCACGATCACATCGTAGATTTGCTTGGCCATGATTTCTTGAGCCCGGGTTCTCAGGAATGAGCCGGCGTCAAATGCGCGTGCTCCGGATCGCCCTTGTGTGGACACTCCGGAGACTCGGCATAGAACTTCAACGCCGGGTTATCCAGTTCTTTGAATCCAATTTCGCTGGTATAAAAGCCCGTCACGGTGTACTCGCGCATCAGGCTGAAAAATCGCCGTCCGTCTTCCTCGCCCGGACGCGCCTTGTCCTTAAAGCCAAGCGGTTCGAGCAGGGAAGTCTGCTGTTCCGGTGTTAGATCCACAAATCGTTTGCCCGCGATCTGCTCGGAATGCGCGTTGAGCCACGACAGTCCCGTACGGAGCGCATACTGCGGCTCCGGATCACTCGCCACCATGAAATCAATAAACTCCGCGACGCCCGCTTCCTTCGCTCCCGGCGTGCCGTCGTTGGGAATAATGATTTCCGTGAGCCGTTCGACCGTCGCATACTCTGCGGCCGTGAAGAATTGTGGACGATAGGTGGTAGGCTTGACCTGCAGGGCCGCATTCCCGACGTGTCCGCACGCGAATCCCCATTTGCTGAATCCCGGAAACTGCGCCGCCGCCGCGGCTGTCCCGAGAATACGCAACACTTCCCGCCGCTGAATGCCTTGTCCCGCCATTGAGATCCCCCGGGTATCTTGTCATTCCGAGCGAAGCGAGGAATCTGTTGTCCTCGCCTACGAAAGGAACTTCACGGTTGCTTCCACCAACGCCGCCGTCGGCTTGTAAGGGTCGCCCGGCGCATCGTACTCAATCGAGCAATACCCCTTGTACCCATGTTTCTTGAGTATGCCGAATGTCCGTGCCACGTCCACATGCGTGGCCTTGTTGTTTTCATCGACCTCGCCATCCTTCACATGGCAGATCCCGTAGGCATGGGCGAACATCGCCTCCATAGCGCGATAGTTATAGTCCTCGTCATGCGTGTTGAGAGAATTGCCAAAATCAGGCAAAGCCCGAAGCCACGGACTGTTCACCTTCTCGATCACTTGCACGATGAAGAAAGGATCCTCACTCACCGCGTCGTCGTTTTCGAGATTGATCACGACATGTTTCTTTGCTCCGTACTCCGCTACGCGGGCCAGCGTGTCGGCTGCGCGTCCCACGTCCGGCTTCGAATCTTTGTTCCCCTGTATGTGCGTTCGGATGCTGGGTGAGTTCAGAGCCGCTCCCACGTCCACCCACTGCTTGCTCGAAACCAGCGCCCGGTCGCGCTCGGCGGCATCCGCCGAATACTGGCTGTATTCGCCATCCACCGCGATGTCGACGACCGCCGAGTGAGCCTTCTCCACGGCAAGGCGGAACTGCTCCAGATATTTCGGATCGGTGGCAGGGAAGACGCGGCTCCAGGGCTCAATCTTGTGGACATTGAACTTCGCAGCCACGTGCGCCGCAAAATCCTGCAATTCCATTTGCTGGGACGCCGGCACGGCGCTGGGAGTCTTGCCGTCCCACCCCTTCCATCCCACGATGAATTCGCGAAAGGGATAAGCTGCAACAGATACCCGCTGCCGCGGATCAGAAGGAAATTGAACGGATGGTCCGGAACTCGCGGTCGCGTGCCCAAGCCCCGGCAGAAGCCATGCCCCTGCCGCTGCGCCGGCGCACCGCGCAAGAAATTGTCTTCGGTTGCTTGCGCTCATGCGCGAAAGTGTAACAGAGAATGCCGCCGCAACCGGATTTGTCCCGCTGGCGTCAAAGGGCGATCACAATGTCGGGGCAGGATTCCTTTCCGATTCGAACCGTGTTTGAGTCGCGGGGATTTGTTCTGCAAGAATGGGAGAGCGCATAGAAATTCGCAGAGAGCGAATGGTTAAGTCAGCAGCGTCAGGAGGTTTTTCCAGTGTGGCTCAACGTGATTGGCTGGACGGCAACCGCAGTCTTCTCGAGTTCGTATTTTTTCAAAGAGGCGGCAACGCTGCGCAGGATCCAAGCGGCGGCCGCCACTCTTTGGGTGCTCTACGGTGTATTGATCCATTCGGCGCCAGTGGTTGTCGCAAATCTGATAGTCGGCGTCGCAGCCGTGTACACCTCGCTGCGCTTCGTATTGAACAAGAGAGCAGGCGGGTAGTGGGCAACTCTGCAGAAAATAGACATCACCGGCAGGCCCATGCCGGATCTCTTCGCGGCCGCACTACCCGAAGCCGCCTGACGCTCGTTCTTCTTGGGACGAAAGTCAGCTTCTCGTTACCAATCGCGGCGAGCCGGCGTCAGCCGGCTATAATTTTAGCTCGCGAATGGCGTCCCCAGAGCCGCTGAGGTCGGCAAGCCGCATCTCGGAATACTTGCGAGATAGAATCACCCCTGGCGCGCCGGCGCGGAAAGCCGCCAGGACTGCTTCTTTAACGCTTTGCGGCGTACACTTGCTGTTATTGGGTTCGGTCGGGATGTCGATATCAATGCCCGGCCAGATCAAAGTCCTCGTGCCAGCAACACCCTCCAGCGCGCGTTTCGTCTCGCGGTAGACATAGTCAGATGAAAGGCCGGTGTACGGAATCTGGTCGTAGCTGCCCTCCTTCAATCCCATCACGGCGTAGTTGAAATCGAGCAGGCTCTGTTTCGAGAGATCTCCATAAAGTGTCGAGCCGATATTGTCTGCATACAGCGCCATCCGCTCGCCGCCGCAGTTGTTGTACATAACGATCTTGATGAAATCGGAATAATTCGAGAGCTCATGAAGGTCCTGTTCCGCGCGGTAGATCGGATTGAAGGAATTGTTGTGCCAGATGTGCCAGCCCACCGGCACCGTCGGTTTTGCTGTCTTTACCGTCTTGTAGATTGCGGCGTAGGTCTCGCGAAGGCTGTCAGTCCACAGCATTTCCCAAGCGGCCAGTTCGGGATATCGCAATAGGAGCCGCCAGAATTGAACATAGTAGCCGTCCACGGGGCGCTTGCCGCTTCGCGCCGAGCGAACAAATTTTTCCAGCTCCAGAAATCCCTGCCTCGCGCGCTCTGCATTGATGCCGCGGGTTTTGGCTTTGCTCTGACAAAACTCGCAGAAGCAGGTCACGTTGCCGGGATCGACCAACGGCGTGTCATGCGTCGCCCCCAGGCTGTCGCAAAGCGCGCCCTGCCGCTCCGATCCCCACATGATTCCGTCGATGTCATAGGAACGGGCATAGTCCTCGACCAGGCCGGTCAGGAAATTCCGGTAGTCCGGATTGTTCACGCACAGTGTCTCGGCATTCCGCCCGTACAGGTCTCGCTCCTGCAGTTTCTCGATGTTCGGCAAGTCAGTGCGAAACACATCCTCGAGCCAGCAGATAACTTTCATGCCGCGCTTTTTAGCCGCAGGGAGCACTTCGGCCAGGATATCCAGATCGCCGTGGTCGGGCGCGCGCGTGTCCTTGAGAACCGTGTTCTTGTAGTACCGAGGATGAGGGATGGCGAAGTTCCCGCCGTGAAAATTGAGATCGTACTCCTGCTTGCCATGATCGGGCAGCGGCTGCCCCGGAATCTGTCTTCCGGCAATCCCCCGGCCGTAGGTGAATACAGCAAGAAACAGGGTGTTCACGCCTCCACGTTCCTGAAGCACATCCAGAACCTTCTCGGTGCCTTCATCCACAAACGAAACTGCTCCCACCTGAATGCCGATCATTTTGGACGAGACCGCAGTATGTCCTGATGCGGGTATCGCCCACGCGGCGCCAGCACCCGCGGCAATCTTCATAAATTCGCGCCGATTTACGTCCCATCTCAACATGGATTACTCCTGATTATTCTGGGTAAGCGATCAACCCAGAGATACAACGGCACTGTATCCGGGCGAAATGCCGATCTCCCGCGACAGGATAGGGTTGCGGTGCCCGGCGGGAGGCCATCCAAAACGGTGCGCAGCAGGTGATAAAACGTCGTTTGGATCTTTGGATCAATGATTTCAGTCATAGCATGTGTGTCCACCACGAAAGCCAAATCGTGATGATAACTCGACGACTGGTGATAATCGCCATTACACTCACCCCCCTTCTCGCCTGGTCGGGGTCGGTGAGCATGATCGCCTCCTCAGGCTGGCTACTAGATCGGAAGAGCACACGTCTGAACTCCAGTCACTTAG
>OBLW0100002795.1_pt1 | contig 13981 bp, 12 predicted proteins | sample 1520161 | NCBI WGS metagenome assembly OBLW01 (sample SAMEA3539309, study PRJEB22396) | soil metagenome | biome: tundra; feature: field; material: soil | place: USA | collected 2010-05 | depth 0.15 m
GGCGGTCTCGAGTCCTGGCGGCCATGCAGTCCAGGTACGACCTGGGTCTTACGGCTGTCAGGCTGGGTCCGGGGCCTGCTCGCGCAGCCATGAGCCGACCGTGCGGGCCACCGCCATACTCGCCCAGGACGTGAGGCTGACCACCGCCTCGTCCCCGGCCTTAGCGGCTGACCGGAAGTCGTCGATGTCGGCCTTGCCGACCTGGTACGGGGCGAGCGCCGTGAGGACCGCCAGCCGGCCAGCTGGGCGGTCAGCCTCGTCCAGCTGCGCCACCGCCTCATCGGCCCAGGCCCGGCTCGGACCTGGCGGCCCCCCGTCCCAGCTGCGCAACCGGCCCGCGACCAGCTCGCGGACGGGCGGCCTGACGAACTGTGCCGCCGCTTCCTCGATGGCCGCGGCCGCACCGCCGAGTGCCGCCGCGATGCGGGCATCGCGGGCAGCCCAGGAGAACTCGGCAGGCAGCGGGGCATCGGGCAGCAGCTCCAGCGAGGCACCGGGGACCGGCCTGGCCGAGACCATGGCCGAGGCCAGCATGCTCATGACCCAGCCGCCCACGGCCTTCGGCGTCATGGGAGGCAGCGGCGACTCGGGGAGGAATATGGTGACCATCCGGTTCAGGTACTGGAAGGTGACTGCCACCCCGGCGAGCTCAGCGAAACTGCCGGGAGGCGCGGACTGGCTGGCCCCGGGCCGGCCGCTCGAGGAGGCCCATCCGGCTATCTCCTTGAGCAGCGGGTTCCCCAGGTTCCCGGTGGCGATCCCGGCCGCGTCAAGGCCCGGGATCAGGTCCTGCGCGGCGGCGGTGTGCACCGCGACGCAGTACGGGCAGGTGTTCGCCGCCGACACCGCGGCGGCCACCACCTCCTTCTCCACCCGGTCCGCCTGGCCGGTGACCAGCAGGGTTTCGCGGAGCATGGCCCAGGCCGCGGCCAGCAGGGGCGGGGCGGGCGAGTGCAGCGCAAGCGGCGGCGCGACCATGCCGAAGTCGCCCTCGGCCTGAGCGTAGACGCTGGCGACGAGGCCGCCAGCGGTACCAGGCATGACCGGGGAGACGTACCGGATCTGGGCTAGTGACCTGCGGAGCCCGTTTGCCATGATCGCGTTTTTCATCGTGCGACCAAACTGGGCACGAGGGACGAGACCGCGCGGGCGGCGCTCGTCGTGCCGTCCGGCGCGGGGGCACCGTACCTGACCGGTATGCCCCGTTCCTGCGCGGCTTGGACGATTCCCGGGATGGCACGCTCCGCCAGCGCCGCGATGGTCAGCGCCGGGTTGACGGTGAGCGCGCCCGGTACCGCGGAGCCGTCGGTGACGAAGATGCCCGGGTGATCGCGTAGCTCATGCCGGTCATCCAGGGCCGAGGTGGCCGGGTCGTCGCCGATGCGACACGAAGAAAGCGGGTGCACCGTGTAGGCGCCTACCAGGTCGTTCGTCCACGGCCGCACCCGGGCCAGACCGTCCCGTTCCAAGATGTCCTTGATCTCCGCGTCGGCCTCGGCCCAGCCGCGCAGCGTTTCCTTGGTGGGCTCGTACGAGAGGGCGCCGCGGCCCAGCATCTGCTGCGAGATACGGACGGCGTTGCCGGTGGGCGGCGGCGGACCGAAGACGCCCTCGTTGTTGTCCTCCGACAGGATGAAGATGGTCAGCCACGACTGCCACTGCCGTAGCATGTCCTTCTTCTCCGGCCCGAACCAGCCCGGGCCCTCGACGCCCGGCGCCTGCGCCAGGATGGTGCCCAGGCCCGGCGGGAAGTACAGTTGCTCGAGGGCGAACCGGGAGTGCTCGGGCAGCGAGCCGTCGAGGCGATCCCAGCACACCACGGTCGGGCCGCGGCCGATCTGGTTCGCCGCGTATGCCCTGCCGTCGGGGCGGCACAGGCCCAGTACCTCGCGGGCCTTGTCCTCGTCGATGACAGCCGTGTTGAGCCGCTCGCCGTTGCCGGAGAAGTACCGGCCGACGCCGTGCGGCATCTTGCCGAGATCAGCCTCCGAGCGCTGCAGGATGACCGGCGTGGCCCCCGCGCCAGCCGCCACGATCACGATCTTGGCGTCAATCGTGCCGCTTCCGGTGGTTTCCCGGTAGTCCTCGTCATCGATCACGTTGTAGTGCACCCGGTACAAGCCATCCGCTTTGGATATCTTCTGCACCTCATGCAGCGGCCTGATCTCCGCACCGTGCGAGACCGCCGCCGGCAGGTAGTTCAGCAGCAAGGACCGTTTCGCGTCGAAGCGGCAGCCGGCCATCATCCAGTTGCAGTTGGTGCACAACGAGGTGTCGATCGCGACGTTGGGCAGGTTGGCGGTCCGCCCGGCATGGTTGCAGGCGGCGGCCCACAGGCCACCCGGGTAAGGGACCTGCTCCCAGGACTGCCTGCTGATCGGCAAGGATTCGGATACCCGGTCGTACCAGGGGTCCAAGGTGTCACGGGTGATGGCCGACGGCCACATCCGCCTGCCTATGCTGCCCTGGCGCTCGAACACGAAGCCCGGCGCCCGCGGCATCGTGGCGAAGTACACCACGCTGCCACCGCCGACGCAGTTGCCGCCGAGCACGCTCATGCCGTCGCCCGCGACGAAGTCGAAGACTCGCGTGCTGGACGTGCCGAGCTCGAAGCTGTGGTCAAACTCGTCGCTTGGCACCCACGGCCCGCGCTCGAGAATCACCACCTTGGCCCCGCCCGCCGCTAGGTGATAGGCCGTGATGGCGCCGCCGAAGCCGCTGCCGATCACCAGGATGTCGGTGCGCTCCACGCTTGTGCTGCCGGTTGCCCTGGCGGTTGTCATGCCGGGTCTCCGTTCGGTGTCGTGTCCGGGTGCGAACGGGCGAGCTGACGGCCGTAGCTGAAATCGGGAAACCGCCACAGGCCGTCGGGATCGGGTTCCGCGAAACCCATCATCCGCAAGCCTGGATGGCCGTCCTTCATGGCACGCACCGTGTCCATATGGGCAGCTGTGTCGAAAGCCATGAAGCAGAACAGCGCGGTGAGGATCCAGAATTCTTTCTCCGGATGATCGGGCGCCGTCAGCACCCGCATCAGCGCCGAGCGGTGTTCGTAATCAAGTGCGACGAACGGCGGTACGGCGGCATCCCGCGATATCCCATGCTCAGCGGCATAGCTGCTTGCGTGGTCGTTCAGGGTGCTGACGATGTCGTCCAGGCCGTCAGCGATGCCGGCCGCGGGCATCTCAAGCAGTTCAATGGCGCCCGCCGCGACCGCTCCCGGGCCGGGCGCGGCACCCGCGATCGCGACATCGTCAGGCGAGCGTTTCTCCCCCGGAACAAACGTGTCAGCGAATGCCTCCAGGGTCGAGGTCCTATAGGCTGTTTCGGCCGAGGTATCCAATCTTTCCTCCCGCCAGTCCGGCGCCATCCATCCTTAGCATTATGTAACGCAAGGCGCCGGATAACTTCTCCTGTTCTGCCTTATTTGGCGGAAGCAAGCAGGGAGAAGGACGGCGGACCGGCCGATGTCACGGTTGGTACGTGCCAGACGCCAGCGTCGCAACGGGGAAGATGCTGGCCGTCAGCGATCTCCACGTGTCGTTCCGGGAAAACCGGGAAATCGTGGCGAACCTGCGCCCGGAGTCGGCAGCTGACTGGCTGCTGGTGGCCGGAGATGTCGGCGATATATCAACCGACATCGAATGGGCGCTCGGCACGCTGCGCGAACGGTTCGGGACTGTGGTGTGGTCGCCCGGCAATCACGAGCTCTGGACCCACCCAGCGGACCCGCTCCAGTTGCGGGGCGAGCAGCGCTACCGGCACCTCGTGGGCATCTGCCGCGAGCTTGGCGTGCTGACCCCTGAGGATCCCTACCCCGTCTGGCCAGGTGCCGGCGGACCAGCCGTCGTCGCCCCGCTGTTCCTGCTGTATGACTACACCTTCCTGCCGCCGGGGGCAGCCACGAAGAACGAGGCCATCGCGCTGGCACTCAGCTCTGGCGTCGTGTGCACCGACGAGTGGCTACTGCATCCCGATCCCCATCCGAGCCGGGAAGCATGGTGCCGGGTCAGGGTCGACGCGACCGTGCGACGACTCGAAGCCCTGGACCCCGCCATGCCGACCATCTTGATGAATCATTTCCCGCTGGTCCGCGATCCGACCAGGGATCTCCGCCATCCTGTGTTCGCCCAGTGGTGCGGGACGGAGCAGTCGGCCGGGTGGCATCTGCGGTACCGGGCGGGCGCCGTTGTCTACGGTCACCTGCACATGCCCCGCACCACCTGGCACGACGGTGTGCGGTTCGAGGAGGTATCGCTCGGCTATCCCGGGGAATGGCAGCGGCGGCCTGGCCTGCCGTACGCGCCGCGGCAGATACTCCCGTTATCCCGCAGTGAAATGCGCCCGGATCCGCTGCCGCCACAGCTCATAGGCAGGCTCAGACCCCGTGCCGGACGTCGTCACGGCGGTATCGTCGGCGAGCGAGACGGCCTTATCCACAGACATATCCGTCAGTGCTGAGCAGGCGGTCACCGTGTGCTCCGGCACCGTGCCGGAGTAGGCGCGCGCCTTCGTGGCGAACACGGCGCCGAGAGCGAGCTGCGTCCAGTCATCGCCCGCCGCACGCCGCAGCGCGGCCAGGCCCTCCTCGTCACATCCGCCGGCGAACGTCGCGGCGAGCCCGATGCCGCTCCACAGATCCGGCTGCCGGTGGCTGGCGAAACGTCCGGCCGCGGCGGCGACGTCCGGTGCGTGAGCGCCGCAGATGAACCAGAGAGCACGCCCGATGCCCTGGTCAACCGCGCGGATAAAGTATTCCGGCGAACCCTCCCAGCGGTAAGGCGCGGGAACTTTCTGCTCGTCGACCCAGCGCCGGGTATCGAAGTAGGCACGGTCGAAGCCATAGCCATCGACCGCGAGCCAGCTCATCGTCGGGTAATAGGGATCGGGGGTCAGGTCAGGGACAATCTTCTTCCACAAAGGCCTGGGCAGCCTGGCCATCGCGAAACCGATCCCGATGTACGCGAGGAAGATATGCCGGCTTCCGGGACCTTTCAGCAGGTCACGTGTATGGTGCCCGCGTGGTCCCATCGCGTCGAGGACGGTGAACGCCATCGTCGCGCCTTCGTAGGCGAAGCCGCGCTGTTCGGCGTCCACCAGGTCCAGCCGCCGCTCCACCTCCCATTGGTTACGTGCGTCAATTCCCCACTCGAAACCGCAGATAACAGCCTGCGGGATAGCCTCGAGCCGCTGGGTAGCGGCCGACGGGGTGGCCGGGAAGCCACGCTTGGCAAACGTGACTTCCTTGAGCTGAGGCGTGAGCAGCCGCCTGCGTACCGATCCGAGGCTGGTCGGCATAGCTTCTCCTGTCGTTGAGCCCTCGATGGCGACGCGACGGATCGCCGCATTTATCATTGTGTGGCGACCGGAAGCCGTACGCACCCTCACGGTTGCGGTGCTCGACGGCCAAGGTGGCACGCTATGGCAGCCAGCCCGCCTCACGCGCGGCCCTTATGGCGTCCACCCGGTTCCGCGCATTCATCTTGATCACGATGTTGGTGAGGTAGTTTCGCACCGTTCCCACCGACAGGTGCAGGACGGTCGCGATCTCGGCGGGCTCGGCGCCGCCGGCGGCGATCCGGAGAACCTCGTGCTCCCGCGCGGACAGGGGATTCTCGCCTCCCTCCCAGGTCGACACCGCCAGATGGGGGTCGATGACCCGCCGGCCCGCGACGACGTTGCGGATCGCCCAGGCGAGATGCTCGGGCGGGGCATCCTTGAGCATGAACCCGGACACGTGAGCGGCCAGCGCGCGTCGAAGGTTGCCCGCCCGGCCGAGGTTGGTCAGGATGAGGGTCGGGCAGGACGGAAGCTTAGTGTGCAGCTGAGCGGCCGCGGTCAGCCCATCGAGGCCAGGCAGGTCGATATCGATGATCGCGACATCCGGATGGTGAGCCAGCGCCTGCGAAACGATATAGTCCCCGCGGTCGATGGCGGCGACTACCTTCATATCGGGTTGCAGTTCGATAAGCGCGACCAATGCACCGCGGACCATGGCGACATCTTCGGCGAGCAGTATCCTCAGCGAGAGCACGCCCGCCTCCGAAACCACGTCAGCCTGCTGGTAATGCCATCATGCACTGGCAACCTCCTCTCGGCACGTGCCCTCTTTCACGCTGCGCGCGGGTCGCGCGGGCTGCTATAGGAATGCCGCACATGAGATCAGGCGACGCTAGCGCGCCAGAGGTTTCGAGGCGAGGCAGGTGCATTAGCAGACACAGGTCGTATATCGGATACAAGCCCGCACTTGACCATAGATTGCCCGCCGCGATCAACGCGACACGCCGGTGACCGGCAAAAGATCCGGAGCCTCGGCATCGCACGTACCGCCGGGCGGGGCAACCTGGCCCCGCAGCTAGGCCCCCGAGCAGGCGAAACCGCCAAGAACCTCGTTGCATAACAGCGAAATTCGAAAAAGTCACACCTAACCATATTGGGACACATTAATATGCCCGAATAAAGTGGCCATCAGCTCCCAGGTGCCTGGGTGCCTGAAGCCGGGGCCGCTAAGAGCACTGAGGGGTAGCAGTATGCCTCGCCGCCAGCAGCGGCCTCGCCGCCAGCAGCGGCCTGGCTGGCTGTGGAGCGAGCCCACGTCAGGGTCAAAAGGTCGAACAGGCGGCGAAAGCGCGGCCAGCGCAGGACCTGATACACCCGTATCGTCGGCCGGCAAGCCGCCGGGCAGTATGTGGACACCGCGCGCAAGCTCGCAACTGGTCCTGTCCGGCCTGTTCACGGCCCAGCTCGCAGGCATCTTCGCAACACCCATCCCGCGACATGGCTTTGCCCTGGGGCTGATCCTGATCACCACGGGACTGCTGTTCGGCCTGCAGCTCGGCGTTGCCTGGCGGGGAGCCGCGCGCTGGCCACGGTGGCGGCGGCTGGGGACGCTGCTGGCTATGGGAGCCCTCACCTACCTGCCGCTGGCGGCGCTAGGCGTGGAGTGGCCGGGTATGGCGGGGTTCTTCGCCGGCTCGATCCTGATACTCAGGCCGGCCAGGACTTCCTGGGTTCTGTTCGCACTTGTCATGGCTAGCATGCTGGCGACGCCACTCGAGCTAGGGATGGGCGCCCGCGACGCCACCTACCTGATGATCGCCAGCCTGAGCAGCGGGCTGACGGTCTTCGCCGTCTACCAGCTACGGCTGGCTTCTAAGCGTGCGGATGGAGCAAGCGCGCAGCTCGCGCAACTCACGTCAGTGCGGGAACGCGAGCGTTTCTCCAGGGATCTGCACGACATCCTCGGGTACAGCCTGTCAGCCATCACGCTGAAGGCCGAGCTCACCAGGAAGCTCGTCGGCAGCGAGCCCGCACTGGCCCAGGACGAGCTGGCAGAGGTAGTTGAACTCGCACGGCAGGCGGCGACGGACGTACGGCTGATAGCTCGCGGCTACTTCAACATCTCGCTGGCGCGGGAGGCGGCATCGGTCGCCTCCCTGCTTTCTGCGGCGTGCATCACGCCCCGGGTCGAGATCGACTGCGGGGCGCTTGACGATAAGGTCGACGCCGTGCTGGCGATGGTGCTCCGCGAGGCGGTCACCAACGTCTTGCGGCACAGCGCGGCGCGGAACTGCGCTATCGAGGCGAACCAGGAAGACAAGATGATCACGCTGAGTGTGATCAACGACGGTGTACCGCGGCCGGTGATGTCCGGCACGGGTGGTCACGGCCTGCGGAACCTGGCCTGGCGGCTGGAAGCCATCGGCGGCGAGCTGAGCACCGGGGTCAGCCGCGATGATCAGTTCAGCCTGCTGGCCAAGGTGCCCGCGTAGGAAGCACCGCCCGACCCGAACAATAGCGGCACGGCCGGCCCGATGAATCGCGGCTCAGCGGACCACATCCATCACGGGCTAGCCGGATCTCATTGTCTGCGCGTCGGCAAATTCGGCCTGAACTGGCGTAACATCGGTTGGCTGAGGCTCAAAGTCGGGCAGGGCGAGGAGAATCGGCAAGTCAGTCGCTCGTCTGGGGCGCAGCTCGATCCTGGCGGAGATGACGGTGCCGGCGGCGACCGTCACCGGGCCGGCCCCGCCGACGAGCAGCGTCCTGCGGGTCCACGGCTCGGGGTCCGTGTTGTCCGCTACTGCTACCGCCCGAAGGAACCACGTGCCCTGGGGCACTCCCGCCAGCTCAAATGAGCAGGGCACGGCCGTGGCTGGCGCCTCGATGATGACGGCAGCGGCAGGCTGCCGCTGCACGATGGGCGTGTCGAAAGCCCCCAGGTACACCCGCCCGCAGGCGTAACCCCGCGGAAACACAATGGTGCCGGTTACCGTCGCATGCGGGGAGGACGATGCCCGCTGCGGGCGCGGCAGCGTGAATCCTCCACTCTGCGATATGCGGCGGAAACGACCAGGCGCGATGCCGACGCTGTCGGTAAAGTGGTTGCTGAATGAGCCGAGGCTGTTGTATCCGACGGCGAACGCGATCTCAGTTACGTTCATCCGTGTATTCAGCAGCAGGCGCTTCGCCTGGTAGATGCGGATGGCGGAAAGAAATCTCCCAGGGGTGACGCCAGTGGCATCCCTGAAGGTACGGCAGAAGTGAAACCGGCTCAATATCGCGCTTTTGGCGATATCGGCGAGAGACAGCGGCTCGCTGTATCTCGCATATAGGAATCTGATCGCTCGTTCCTCGGGGCTGCTCACTTACATGTTCTCCCTCGGGTAGCATCGGTCACCTACGGCTAGATTGCGGTGCGGGCGGAGCGAGTTTCATCGATTCACATTTTTGATCAGGCCCTCACGATTACAATGCATCACGCCCCTCGCATGGCGGTCGAGCCCATCTCGCGCTCCGCTAGAGTCTGCCTTGACCGCGCCTTTTAGGAGCTCACTAAAGCAATAAAGGAGATATGCAGGCAGGCGGCCATATGGTAGACATCATCTTCAAACGCCCGCTAACCTCGATATTTCGTGATCTTGGCTGGGTGGCGGGCGCCGGTGCCGTACCTCAAGGTCAGGAAGCTGCCCGCCGTTGGTGTCTGTGGCGAAGCAGGTAAAAGCGGTGGCCGTCGATGTCGGTGATCTCCGCGACCCGCGCGCCGCGGCGGGGACCTTGAGGATGGCGTCCTGGATGTCCTGGGTGAAGGCTAACCAGCGGCGGGCTACGCCGGCGGATTCCCGTGCTTGCGCGGCGCCATCTCCGGACGCTTCTGGCTGAGCAGATCCAGCGCCCGTGAGATCACGGCGCGAGTATCCGCCGGATCGATCACGTCGTCGACGAGGCCTCGCTCGGCCGCGTACAGGGAATGCATCAGCTCCTCTTTGTACCCGGCCGCGAGCTGCTCCCTGAGCTGATCCGGGTTGGCGGCGGCGGAAAGTTCCTTGCGGTGCAGGACGCCGACCGCTGCCTCCGCCCCCATGACGGCGATCTCGTTCGTGGGCCAGGCGAAGGACAGGTCCGCGCCGACGGACCGGGAATCCATCACGATGTAGGCGCCGCCGTAAGCCTTGCGGAGGATTACCTGGACCCGCGGCACTGTCGCGTCGCAGTACGCGTACAGCAGCCTGGCGCCGTGGCGGATGATGCCGTGGTGCTCCTGCCCCACACCGGGGAGGAATCCCGGCACGTCGACGAGCGTGACCAGCGGGATGTTGAACGCGTCACAGAACTGAACGAACCTGGCCGCCTTCTGCGACGCGTCAATGTCAAGAACGCCGGCGCGGACCAGCGGCTGGTTCGCCACGATTCCCGCGGTCCGGCCGCCGAAGCGGGCGAGCGCGCACACGATGGTCCGCGCCCAGTCGGCGTGCAGTTCCAGGAACTCACCGTGATCGGTGATCTCGGTGATCACCGCACGCATGTCGTAAGGCTTTCGCGGCGACGCGGGCACGATGTCAAGCAGGCGCGGGCACTTGCGGTCGGGTGCGTCGTCTGTCAGGACCGCGGGCGGGAGATCGTGACTGTTGGCGGGCAGCAGCGAGACGAGATACCGGACGTCCGCCAGGCACGACTCCTCGTCGTCATAGGTGAACGTGGCCACACCCGACTGTCTCCCGTGCACCTGGGCCCCGCCCAGATCCTCGTGCGTAATCGACTCCCCAGTCACGGCCTTGACGACATCCGGTCCCGTGATGAACATGTACGAGGTACCGCGGACCATGAAGACGAAGTCGGTCAAGGCCGGCGAGTAGGCCGCACCGCCGGCGCACGGACCCAGGATGACGCTGATCTGCGGTATCACTCCGGACGCACGCACGTTGCGGCGGAAGATGCCGCCATACCCGGCGAGCGCCGTGACCCCTTCCTGGATCCGCGCGCCACCGCTGTCATTGAGCGCGATCAGCGGTGCGCCGGCGGCGAGCGCGAGGTCCATGACCTTCTGGATCTTCGTGGCGTGGGCTTCTCCCAGGGAGCCGCCAAGGATCCGGAAGTCCTGCGCGTAGACGAATACGCTGCGGCCGTACACGGTGCCGGCCCCGGTCACGACGCCGTCCGTTCGCGCCCCGCCGGCACCGCCGGCCGAGCCAGCGCCGCCCTCGCGCCGCCGGAAGAGATCAAACTCGATGAAGGATCCCTCGTCGAGCAGGCGCTCCAGCCGTTCCCGCGCGGTCAGCTTCCCCTTGGCATGCTGCCGCGCGGTCGCGAGCTCGTCGCCGCGCATCGCCGTCTCGCGCTCCACCTGGATGCTGTGCAGAAGATCGTGCGCTACGTCCTCGGCGGGTCGCGGAGTCGCCTCGGCGGTCACGCGCGGCGCACCCTGACCGGCAGCCCGCCGCGCACCCTGAGCGACAGCATGGCTTCGGGTTCCGCACGGGCGCCCGCAGGGAGCTCGAACCGGAAGTCACGCGCGACCATGGCCGCGATCAGGGTCGCCTCCATCATGCCGAGGTGGCTCCCGACGCAAACCCGCGGACCAGCCCCGAACGGGATATACGCATACCTGTGCGTGGTTACCGCGGCCGAGGTCGCGAACCGCTCCGGCCGGAACTCGTTGGGCTCCGTCCAGAAGCCTGGGTGCCGGTGCAGCGTGTACGGGGAGATCATCACGTCGGCGCCCGCCGGGACCCGGTATCCGTCGATCTCGTCGGCGGCGACCGACTTGCGCGTCAGCCCCCAGACCGGCGGGTACAGGCGCATGGCCTCCTGGATCACCGTCGTCGTGTACGGCAGGCGGGCCAGGTCCTCATGGTCTGGCGTGCGATCGCCGAGCACCTCGACCGCCTCTGCGTGGATGGCCGCCGCCGCCTTCGGATCGCGGCTGAGCAGGTACCAGGTCCAGGACAGCGTGCTCGCCGTCGTCTCGTGCCCGGCCAGCAGGATCGTCACGAGCTCGTCCCGCATAACGCGCCACCGCTTCCGCGCGTCCGGGTCGTCCTGGTACGCGGCCGCCAGCATCGAGAGCAGGTCAGTCCCGTCTCGTCCGCCGGCGTGCGCCCGGCCGGATACCAGCACCTCGACCGCATCCTCGAGCTGGCCCTTGGCTCGCCGGAACCGGTAGTTGCGCGGCAGCGGCAGCCACAGCGGAACAGCGCCGAGCGAGACCATCTCGAACATGGCCTGATCCTGCGCGACCTCGAAGGCCGGCCCGAGCATGCGCAGCGGTGACAGATCGGCGGCAAGGAGCGACTTGCCGAGGACGCTCATCGTCAGCCGGGTCATCTCCTCGGAGAGGTCGACGGTGCCGCCCACCTGCGCGCTGAGCCTGCCTACCAGGGCTTGGCCAGCGTCGGTGACCACGCTGGTGAAGCCGGCGAGCCGATCGCGCCGGAACGCGGGCGCGATGATGCGGCGCTGGCGCTTCCACACCTCATCCTCGCTGGTAAGCAGGCCATCACCGAGTATCCGCCGGCGGGCTTCCGCCAGGCCCAGGCCCTTGTGATAGTTAGCCGGGTTGTCCGAGAGGACGTGCTTGGCATGATCGGGGTGGTTGAAGAAATAGAGGGTCTTGGGGCCCATGGCGAACTTGACCACATCGCCGAACTCGCTGGCCGCGTCGGTGAGCATGGCCAGCCGGTCGAACCAGAGCTTGCGCAGCAGGCCGGGCACCGCGAGCGGCGACGGCCCGGGATAATCACGGCCGCGGTCTGACGACACTGGAGGTGCTGAATCTGGCGGGGCAGGCTCTGTGACGGTCATGCGGACTCCTCGATAGCCCGGGACTTGGTGAGCCGCGGCTGATGGAAGTCACCGCAGAAGAAGAGCAGTGCGTCGTCGGCCGGCCCGGAGCCGCTGGCCAGTACGGAGCCGATGAAGATCTCGTGGTCCCCGCCGACGTAGGAGTTAGTGAGAGCACAGTCGAGCCAGGCAAGGGCGCCGTGCAGGATGGGCGCTCCGGTGCTCGGCCCGGGTGACCACTCGACCGAGCTGAACTCATCGGCACCCCGCGGCCTGGAGTGATCGGCGAAGTACCTGGCCACATGCTCCTGGCGGGCGGAGAGCATCGAGACGGCGAAGCTGCCGGCGGCGAGCACCGTCTGGTAGATCGCGGCGTTCCGGTCCACGCAGACCAGGACCAGTGGCGGGTCGAGCGACACTGATGTGAACGCGTTCGCCGTCATGCCGCATGGTGTCTCCCGGCCGGCGGCCACCACCATGACACCGGTCGCGAATCGCCCAAGGACTGACCGCAGCGCGGTTCTGCCCGAGGTAGCCACGCTCACGCCCTGCCCCCGGTGCCGACGACGGGCGCCCGCTGCTGCGGCACCCTGATCACGTAGCCCTCCAGGGCACGCCGCAGCGCCTCCGGCACCCGCGCCGGGGCGGTGGCTCCGTTGGCACCCCTCATGCACGCGATCCGCTGCCGCCCTCTGGCGACGAGCTCCTCCCTGCCACCGGAGATGCGCACGTAATCGAAGGCGAAACCGATCTGAGACTGGGTCAGTTCTTCCAGGCGCATCCTGATGGCCAGCTCGTCGAAGGCCGTGGCCTCGGACAGGTACTCGCACTCCGCTTTGATGGTGAAGAGCTTCAGGCCATCGCGCAGCTCGTCGAGCACGCTGGGTGCGTGCTCGAGCAGGAACATTTCCCGGCAGCGTCCCTGCCAGCGCACGTAGTTGACGTAATAGACATTCCCGACGAGGTTTGTCTCCTCGAAACCCACCACATGCCGGTATTCGTAATACTGTTCCATTTCCGTCCTCTTCTGTCAGGATCGTGAAGATCACAAGGTCCGGTTGGTCCAGCACAGATGTGACGAAGGTGACGATCTTCGCCCCCCCGGACTCGAGCAGTACCCAGCCGGGCGGGCCGCCAGCGGCCAGCGTGATGGGTCCGGAGAGAGTTCGCCCGGCCTTGCGGAGGCATTCCACGGCGCTCCAGACCCTGGTGGCGGCGACGGATGGTCCCTCTCCCCGCTCGCGCTGGATCAGCTCGGCGAGCGCGAACTGCTCGGTAGTCAGCAGCAGCTGCCAGTCCTCCGTCAGCCGTTCCTGGACGTTCTCGACGTCACAGGCCACGCACCCGCTGCCTGCCACGGCCAGCGTCACTCCGGCCCCATGCGAGGCTGAGATGGCGATGCCTTCATCGGCGATCCCTGGTTTCCCGTCACTGCGGTAGGTGACCACCACCGGCCGGTCCAGCATCCGCCCCACGGCGGCCTTCGTCTGCCTGCGCCTGGCGTCACGGCCGTTCGCGCCCGATGGGGGATCCGGTTCCACCGCAACCCGCACTCCGCTCCCGGTGAGCTCCTCGGCCTGCCGTTCCAGGAAGGGCCCGAGCAGCGGGGGAATCCACGGCCCGCTGCCATCGGTCTTGCGAACGGCCTGCAGCCGCAGCCCCTCCCAGCGCTCCAGGATCCGCCCGTCTTCGGCGCAGACCTCCAGGTCGTAGGTGTACGTGTCGCCGTCCCTGTTCCGCTCTTCCGCGTGCAGGATGACCTGCCCGGTGAGCTCATCCGGGTGCGCCGGATAGATCCGCTCGACGCCGGCCGGAAGCAGCGTCGCGTTCGGGACGCAGCACTGGATGCCGTGCATGAACGCGTCGCGAGCGCCCGGGTCGCCGAGGACCAGGGTCCGGGAGAAGTAGATCGGAAGAGCAC
>OBLW0100002798.1_pt1 | contig 13975 bp, 14 predicted proteins | sample 1520161 | NCBI WGS metagenome assembly OBLW01 (sample SAMEA3539309, study PRJEB22396) | soil metagenome | biome: tundra; feature: field; material: soil | place: USA | collected 2010-05 | depth 0.15 m
GAGACCTGGACGCCGACGCCGAGGGACCGGCCCCGCTCGTAGAGCTGCCACAGCGGGACGCGGCCGGACACAGCGGAGTAGTCGTCGCAGGCCAGCAGGATCGACCGGGCCTCGGTGTCGCGGGACGTGGCCGCGTGGGCGACGAGTTCGGTTAACGCCATGGCTTGTGCTTCGGCCACGCTGGCGGAACTGGTGCCCTCCAGGGTGAAGTACCAGGCGTCGGCGTCCGCGAGGGTGCCGGCTCCGTCGAGGGCGGGGCCGAGGCGTTCCAGCAGGGTCCGGTACCGCAGGCTGACGTCGGCGAGGTTGCGGCGGGCGGCGGTCACAGCAGCGAGCCGGGACAGGTCTCCCGCATACGCGGCTTCGAGCCAGCCGGGGTCGAGGCGTTCGAGGAACGCGGCGGCGCTGGCCGGTGGCCCTGGTGGTGCGGACACGGCGAGGGTGATCACGGCTTGGGTCACGTCGGCGTAGTAGGCGGCGGCGTCCGTGCCGGACTCGATCAACTGAAACAGAGTCACCGCAAGGTCGGTAGCGGGGAGGGTCCACAGGGACACGCTGGCCTCGTCCGGCCAGACCGCGACCCGGGAGGCTCCGACGCCGTGCAGCAGGCGGCGGGTCCGGTCTGCTTTGACGCGGGAGTCGGGTCCGCCTTTGCAGTCCAGCACGATCAGCAGCGGACGCGGCTTCCCCCCGGTGTGGTGGGCGTGGAGCGCGGCGGCGTACCAGCCGGCCCATGAGCGCATCATCAGGTTCGTTTTTCCGCTCCCCGATGACCCGATCACAACCTGATGCCGTCCCATCGCCGTGTACGGGACGGCGGTCACGGGGTGCCAGCGGTGGCCTACGGCGCGGATCGTCGCGCCCATCACGATCCGACCATCGTGGGCGGCGAGGGGGAAGGTGCCGGGGGCGGTAACGCGGGCGCGGGCGGTGCGGGCCTGGCGGTTCCACTGCCGGGCGTCGAACACAACCGGGGCGGTCGCCGTGCGGCCGGACAGCCCGGTCTCGATGGCGTAGATCCGCCACGCCCACAATCCTCCGGCCACAGCCAGCCCCGCCGGGATGGCCACCGGGGCACACAGTGCGAACGCGGTGAGCACATGCCCGGCGCTGGCCTGGTGCCAGGCTTGCTCCCAGTCATGGACTGGGGCGAACGCGGCGGCCTGCACGTTCGCGGCGTGTAACGCCCGCCCGGCCAGGTAGACGGCGGTCATCGGCAGCGACCACACGGCAGCGCGCCACAGCCGGGCGGGAGGCCAGCCACGTAGCCACGCCCCCGCGAAACCCACGGCGGCAACCAGGGTGACGGGGGCGGCGGTGATCAGGACGGCGGCGGTGATCAGCCAGCGCAGGAGCCGGCCGGCCTGCCGCAGTGACCAGAGCAGGATCTGGAACCGGACGTAACCCGCGAAGTAGGTCACAGGAACGCTCCCGGTGGCAGGTCCCGCACCGTCAACCTGGACCCCAGCCCAGCGGCCAAGATCGCGGCGGCGCGGTCGACCACGCCCCGCGCGGCCGGTGCGGCCAGGTAGACCACCCGGTGATACCTGGGCTCGGCGGCGGGCCGCGCTCCCGGCTGGTAGTCGGCGGTGCGGGTGAGCAGGCCGCCCATGATCGCAGTGGTGCGGGCCAGCGGCTTAGGGGTCAGTTCGGCTTCGATGGCCCAGCACTCCCCCGCATACGGGCTAGCGGGCAGGTCGGGCCAGGACACCTCCGCATCGGGGACATGCCCCCCGGTACCGACCCGGCCGCCGATCGCGGCGCGGATGCGCCGCTCGGAGCGCCACCATCCGTGGCCGTCCTGGTAGGCGTCACTGCCCTGTAACGACAGGCGGACAGCCAACACGGCGCGGATGTGCGCCAGCCTGCCCAAAGCCGGGCGGGAGGCGGTGTAGTCCAGGCCGGTGACGAGGATTTCCCTATTGAATATGCGTGTTGCTGCAGTTCGAGATGGGACGATCGATGGCTATGTGGCGGGTGTTCTGGGTGCCGCAGGATGCGGTGCGGTCTGGGGTACGGCGGCGGCTGCTGGCCGGCTGGGAGGATCTTCCGGCGAGGGAGGACGACGCCGGGGTGCGGGCGGGAGACCCGATTTTCCTGTCGCCGGATCACCGGGTCGACCCGTTGCTGAGCCTGTATGGCCAGTCCGGCAGGTTCCGCCGGTATACAGCGGAGACGCGGCGGAATTACGCGACGGACATCGCCCTGCTGCTGACGTTCCTGTGGGGCCGGGGCAAGGCATGGACTGAGGCGGTGCAGCGGGACCTGGAGGATTACGAGCACTGGCGGCGCTTCGCTGCGGGGAACCCGGGCCGGATCGGGGGAACGAAGTGGAACCGGGAGCTTGCTGCGTTCACGAGCTTGTACGGTTGGGCGGCCGGGAACCGGTATGTGCTGCGGAACCCGGTGGCGATGAGGCAGGTCCGGGGCCGTGACGGGGACGTGCTGACGGTGGCTGCGGCGAGGGCCAAGGATGCCCGGCCCAGTAATGTGCACTGGCTGACGCCGCGGACCTGGCGGCGGTGGATCGATGTCGGGTTGCGCGGCCATGGCCGCGGCGGGGTGCCGGAGCCGGGGTGGGCGGGGCGGCTGGAGGACCGCAACGTGGCGTTCGTGCGGCTGCTGGTTACCTCTGGCTTGCGCCGGTCGGAGGGCGGTTCGCTGCTGACGTTCGAGGTGCCGACGCGGCGGCTGGACGGCGGGCGCTATTACCAGGGGAAGGTTGCCGCGCAGGTGACGCGGTCGAAAAGGGCCCGGACGTTCTACGTCGCAGCGGACGCGGTCGGGGAGATCGAGGCGTATGTGGACTCCTCGAGGGCGTGGGCGGTGCGGCGGGCGCAGCGGAAAGGCCGCTATGACGGTTTGCCCGGGCTGCGTGTGGTTACCGAGGTCACCCGCCGGGTGAACCCGGTGGTGCGCTGGCGTGATCCGGACGGTTCTGCTGGTGAGCGTCCGCTGGACGAGCTGACGGTGCGGGAGCGGATGCTGTTGTTCACCGAGGGACCGCGGGGCCTGGAGCCGTTGTGGCTGTGGCTGAATGAGCGGGGCATGCCGTTCGGGCCGCATTCGTGGGAAGGCGTGTTCCGGGAGGCCAACCAGCGCTGCGAGCGGGTGCTGACCCCTGCCATGCGGGTGGGCCTGGACCCGCACCAGGTGTTCGCCCCCTACGCGACGCCGCATTCGGCGCGGCACAGTTTCGCGCTTTACATGCTGGTCGTGCTCAACATGCTGATGGACCAGAAGTATGGGCTGACGGTAGAGGAGCGCCGGGATTTCCGGCAGTTGTACGGGGATCCGTGGTTCATGGTCCAGCAGCTGCTCGGGCATGCGTCGCGGGAGACGACCGTGGACCGGTACCTGGCGCCGGTGGCTGACTTGCAGTTGCGGTCGATGCTGGCTGGGGCAGGGGAGCCGGCCGCGGCGCCGATGCCGGAGCTTGATGCGGTGTTCGCCCGGGTGGCGCGGGAGTCTGCGGGCATCCAGGATCTCGATGATCTCGGGCAGGTTCAGGCTGGCGGTGCCGCGTGAGCGGGCCGGGGCGCCGGGCATCGCTGCCGCCGGACGACCACGCCCGCCCCGAGTATCTGGTCGCGGCCGGGCTGGTCGTGCGCCATTACAACCGTGAAGGCCGGGTCCGGGAGTATGACTTCTGTGCCCTGCCGGTCGCCGGGCCGATGCAGCGTTCGCTGGCTGTCTTGTTCGCTGCCCGGTGCACCCCGGATCGGTGGTCCGCGCACGCCACGTCCGAAACGTCGTGGCTTTACCTGCGGCAGTTCGCGGAATTTCTGGCCCGCCAGCAACGGCCGCCGCGCGACCTGGACGAGTTCACCGCCGGGCTGGTGCAGCACTGGCGGAAAAGCCTGCCGCAGGCCGGCGGGCAGCGCGGCTTCAGGATGGTCGCCAGCCTGCTGCGCGATGATGCCAGGCTCCGGACGGGACGGGTAGCCGACGAGCTGGCCCGGCGTTTCAAGGCGCCCAGGAGCAAAGTCCAGTCCTACAGTGAGGCGGAGTTCGACCTGGTCACGGTGGCGGCGCGGCGCAGGTTCCGGGCCGCGCTGCTGCGCATCAACGAAAACGCGCTGCACCTGCAGCGGTGGCGGGAAGGCGCGCTCGCCGGGGGCAGCAGGGACTTGGTGATCGGCGAGGGGCTGGACATCCTGGCCCGCACCGGGGACCTGCCCAAGTACACCGAGAAGAGCGGCAGGCGCACCGTTGTCATCGGCAGGTACCGCAAGGCATTCGGCGGGATGAGCGCCGCGGCGACGTGGCAGCGGCTGTTCCTGTCGCAGATGGACGCCGTGGCGCTGGGAGTCCTGCTGCTGGCCGAGTACGGCTGGAACCTGTCGGTGATCGACCGTGCCGTGGTGCCCTTGGCATCCCCGGACCAGGGCGAAGACGGCCACCCGACCTACCGGATGCCGCTGGAGAAACCCCGCCGCGGTCCCGGCCGCTACTACGAGACCCGCAACGTCACTGACGACGGCGCCGCCTCGCGCGGGCGCCTGATCACTCAGGCCCTGGAGGCCACGCGCTTCGCCCGCGCCGTCGTCGGGGAACTGTCCCCGGGCACCAGCCGCCTGATCGTGTGGCGGACCAGCCGGACCGGCCGCCAGCGGGCGGACGCCGACCGTCACCTCCCGGTCGGCCCGTTCCACTTCGGCCTTCACACTGACGCCGCGAAGCGCTGGGCGCAGTCCGAAGGGCTGGGCGGGAGCCCGTTCCAGCGGGGACGGCGGACGGTGATCGCGCTGGACCGGCGGGAGCCCGGCCAGCACTCCCAGGACACCCACGACCGTCACTATGTCCTGGCCGACAGGCGCGTCCAGGCTGAGGCTGCCGAGGTGATCGCGGCCGGCGCTGAGGACGCCGCCGGCCGCGCCCGCAAGGCGGTCCTGGCCGCCCAGCTGCGAGACCAGCCCGTCCCCGGGGACGTGGAGACAGCGACCGCGGATTGCTCGGGCTACCGCAACAGTCCCTACCCGTCCCCAGACGGCGGGTGCGGTGCCTCGTTCTTGATGTGCCTGGCCTGCCCGAACGCGCATGTCCATCCCGGCCACCACCCCCGCCTGGCCCATCTGCACGACGCGCTGACCAGCCTGCGTTCTGTCCTGCCGCCCGCTGCATGGGACGCGGACTGGGGCGATGCCCACGCTCGCCTGGAAGACCTCAGGCAACGGCTTGGCGGCGGGCTCTGGGCACAGGGCCTGTCCCGGGTCACCGACGCTGACCGCGAACTCATCGGCCACCTGCTGACCGGAGCCCTCGACACGTGACCGCTGCTCCCGAACGCGACCCCTACCTGCTGCCCCTCCCGACACCGGCCAGCCCTGTCGTCCTCCCGCATCTGGCGAACTCCCTGCATGCCCATCTCAACGGCCGCTACGCCGGCCCCGTGTGGTCCCTGGGCCCGCTGACCGAGAACCCCAGCGCCAGTAAGAAGGCGATCCGCTGGCAGGACTGGCCCTCCGCGTTCCAGGACGAGATGCGGCTGGCGGTCTGGAACCTGATCAACGGCTATCTGCGGCCCTCGTTCCTGCAAGAACGCGGCACCAGGATGCGGGGCCGGGTCAGCCTGAGCGAGATTTACGACACGGCGGCGCGGTGGAAACACCTCGCGAGATGGCTCGAGGCGCGGGGCATCCGCAGCCTCGCCGGCTGTGACACAGGCGTCCTGCACGATTACGGTCAGCACCTCCGCGACACGCACCACGACCGGCGCCAGGTCCTGAAGATCTTGGTCCCGCTGACGCGGTTGTGGGCGTTCGACCAGCTCAGTGCCCGCCCGAACGGGATCGGGCGGCCTCCGTGGGATGAGCTGGGCGTTGATGACTACCTGCCTGCCGTCACTTCCGCCGGCGGGGAGAACACGACCGAACCTCTCGCTGGGCAGACAATGGGTCCGCTGCTCATCTGGGCGATGCGGATGGTCGACGATCTCGCCGGGGACATCCTCGCCGCCTGGGCCGAACGAGAGCGCCTCATCGAGATGGCCCGCACCAATACCGCCACACCAGCCGGGCAAGCTGCACTGCACGCCTACCTCGGCCCGCTGATCAGTGCCCACGCCTCCCTGCCCGCGAACACCAACCACGGCAAGACCTCCCTCGCCCGCTCCTACATCGCCGGCATCACTGGCGCATCACGCCATCAAGTCGGCCACATCGCCAACCGCGAGAAACTGCCGGACGCAGCAGCGCAGCGTCCCGGGCCGTGCCCGCTGGACATCCCGCTGTCCGGCCGGGTCGCCGGGAAGCCGTGGCGGGCGGCGCTCGACTTCAATGAGGCCCCGGTCCTGATGCGGCACCTGGGAACGGCCGCGTTCATCGTCTGTGCCTACCTGACCGGTATGCGGCCCGGTGAGGTCCTGGGCCTGCGCACCGGATGCTGCCCCGATCCCGTTCCCGGTCCTGACGGGAGGCCCGGACGGCACCTGATCCGCGGCCACGAGTACAAGAACGCTACCGACGAACAGGGCAACCACCATTCCGGCGGTGCCGAACGCGACGTTCCCTGGGTTGCCATCGCCCCTGTGGTCAACGCCGTCCGGGTCCTGGAGCGCATGGTCCCCGACGGGCACCTCCTGTTCGATCATCATGCCCATGACCTGCACATGAAACGGCCAGGCACCGGGTCCCTGAAGATGAGCGCGCTCCGGGAACGGATCGGAGATTTCGTGACCTGGGCCAACCATGAAGCGGCCAGCCACTGCCTGACCGGCGAGGTCGTCCCTGCTGACCCTCACGGGAACATCGGCCTCGCCCGCTTCCGCCGGTCCCTGGCCTGGCACATCGCCCGCCGGCCTGACGGGCTGGTCGCTTTGGCTATCCAGTACGGGCACCTGCGCACCACTTTCGTCTCCGAGGGATACGCAGCACGCAGCCGCGGCGGCATCCATGACCTCATCGATGTCGAAACCGCCCGCGCCGTCGCCGACACCGTCGCCGGCCTGCACGACGACCTCGAAAACGGCGGGGGCGTGTCCGGGCCCGCGGCCCGCCGCGCCATCAAGGCCGCCGCCGCGGCACCCCGCTTCGCCGGCACCACGATCACCCTCACCAGCGCCCGGCGGCTGCTGGCGAACGAGGACGCCATGCTCTACGACAACCCGCACGCCCTGCTGCTCTGCCACTACAAGCGAGCCCAGGCCCTCTGCCACCGCGACGGCGTCAAGGACACCCCCAGCCTCGATCACTGCGTCCCCGGCTGCGGCAACATGGCCCGCACCGACCAGCACGCTGCCCAGCTCCGCGACCGCGCCCGCATCCTCGACAACCGCGCCGCCCACATCCCGCAGCCGGCCGGCGACCGGTTGCGCGCCAACGCCGCGAGGCTGCGCGACCAGGCCGGCAACCACGACCGCACCCGGATTACCGCAGGCAAGGACGCCGGATGACCCCCGCACCCGACGAGCGCGGCCAGATCCGCGCCGCGATGGAGCGCATCCTGGCAGGCATGCCCGAACGGTCCAACGGCGCGCTGACCATCGTCGCGCTCGCCCTGGAAGCCGGCGTCCCCCGCAACGCGCTCACCCAGCGCCACCCCGACCTGAAGAACGAGTTCTACGGATGCGTCCGGGAACGCTGCGGAACATCTGAGGACGAAATCCGGCTCCGCGCCACCATCGCCAGGCTCCGGCAGACGATCGCCAGCAAGAACAAGGAACTCAGCCAGCTCCGGGCCGACGTCCCCGCCCTCGTCCGCGCAGTCCACCAGCTCACCCTGGAAAACCAGCAGCTCCGCGACATGCACGCCAACCCCGGCGCCAGCGTCATCCCGTTCCCCGCCCGGGAACCAGCCCGCCCCCGCGACTTACGGCCCCGCAGGAGAAACCATGACCACACCCGGCGGCCTCGGCCCGCGCACCGGCGACGACACCCACGACCTGATCGACAACGCGCTCGCCGAGCTTGCCGAGCGCCGCGACGCCTGGCTCGGCAACGACCTCACCGCCATCACCTTGATCACCAGCCTCATCGACCAGGCCGAACGGTTCCTGCCCGAGATGGTGACCAGCGCCCGCCTCAACGGGCACACCTGGGACGAGATTGCCCGCGCGATCGGTACCAGCCCCGACGAGGCCCGCCTGCGATTCGACCCCGAATCCCCGGTCGCCGACCCGAGATGGCCCTACGACTTCTAGCCGAAGAACCTGCTGCGGAGCCGACGATGCCTCGCTAGCTGTTATAAATCTTCCGGAGCTTTATCTCCCACAGGTCACCCTCGAGCTTGCCCCAGCCCATCACCTGGTTGATGCGCCGGTACGCCTCGCGGAACGCCGCGATCGCCAGCTGGATCGTGCTGTCCAGCACCTCCGGGGGCAAGTGCCAGTGCAGGAGCGTGCCACCGTCGGACGTGACTCCTGGCGCCATGAAGTTCATCAGCCCGTAGATCTCGCCGTGCGTCACGGCCGAGTACGTGCGATAGACAAATTCGCCCGGAACGGACGCCGGCAGGACCGACTTGAGCATCGCCGCTGTCGCGGCGGTAGCCGACTCGGCCTGCTCGTTCCCGATCTTCGGCGAGTAACCCGACGAGGGCGCCGCGATGCCCAGGTCGGCGATCCGCTGCAGGACCCTGGCCTCTTGCTGGCTGGCGTCGGTGATCTCCTGGCCGACCTGGAAGCCCTTGTCCTGGAATTCCTTAGCGACCTGCTTGGCCCGGCGGGCGCTCGTCAGGCTCAGCACGAACTCGCGGCACACCCTGCGCCGCGCGCCGATGCCTGGCTCCATGAGCCACCAGACCCCCGAGGCGATCTCGATCGCCGAGCGGCCCACCACGGTCGGCGCGATCACCGACATCTTGTCATCGAGCAACTGCCGCAGGCCGGCGAGGTCGTCGAGGACACCGGTCATCATCAGGCTGGCCGCCGCATAGGCAGTCCGGGGCGGGTCCTCGCCCCACGGGTCGCCCCCCTGGCGGGTTTCCGCGTTGGAAACCTCGGCTGCCGCCTCGGACCCCGCCTCCGGCTCCCATTTCGCCGGCCCCAGGTGTCTTGACCCGAAGTCCACGGTCGCATAAAGAGCTGCCCGGTTCTCGGCGACCACGCTCTGATGATCCATGGGGAACCAAGTCTAGGGGCGCGGACGACGGTGCAAATCCGTCCTACACGCCGACTTGACAGGGAAGGTTAGCCCGGTGCGGGTCAGCCAGCACCACGCGGGGCCGGGGCCGAGGCGGCCGGTGTCGGCGTACCCGGCGTGACGCCAGCGTGCGACGATTCCCCGCGCACGGTCGGCCCGCACGCCGAGGAAGCCGGCGAGCAGGTCATACGGTGCGCCGTACATGTCCCCGCACAGCAGCAGCCCGGCGACATCCCGCTCACTGATGCGCACTGTCCCGGCGTCGGCGCGGCGTGCCGGGGCCGGCGGTGGGGTGGTGCCCGCAGTGCTGGTGACGGCTGTGCCTGGATTCATCCCGCCTGCCCCGTGATGCGTGGTGTGTGCAGCAGTCTGGCCGGCGCGTGCGTGCTGACGCTACCCGCGCAGGCCTGCGGGGGCCTTTGGGCGGTGTGTGTGCTGGAGCCCGTGCCAGCGCCCGCGTCTGCCCCGCCGGGGTCCGGGTGCGCAGGCGCTGGCACGGGGTTCATGGGAGGCTCGGGCTCGCGCGCTGGGTTTCGTCGTGGAGGGCTGGCTGGGCTGTTATCCCGGATCGGGTCGGGTCTGGGTGGATGCGTTCAGGATGGCGATGGCCGTTCGCTGGTATATGGCGATCAGGTTGAGGTCGCAGGCGTGGTCGTCGCACATGTGGCCGCTGGTGGTGCAGTCGGGGCATGGGGCGCTGACGCGGGCTCGCCGGTAGGCGATCGCGTCTTCGAGTGCTTGCAGTCGCTGGCACTGGGCCTGCACCGTGGCCGTGATGCCCCGGCGCTGGTCACGGGCGATGTCATCAAGCGCGGGCGCGACAGCGCGGCGCTCGGCGGGGTCTAATAAGGGGCCGGTCATCGGGCAGGGTCGCTGGCCGTGGGCACGTCGAGCCTGGCCCAGACGATCCACCCGGTTAACGGGTCGCCGTCTATGCCCCAGTCGGCGGCGAGTTCATTGACGATGCCGAGGCCGTGCGGGCGACCGTCGCTGTGGGCGTGCTGGTTCCATGGGCCGCCGTCGTCCTTAACTTCGATCCAGGCGTAATCGCCGTGTATCTCGGCGTAGATGGTGAAGGTGCCACCCGGCTTCTTCGAGTCGCTATGCAGGATGCTGTTACTGGCTAGCTCCGAGGCGCACAGGATGGCGTCGTTGGCTACCGGGCACCCTGCGAGAACACTGGCAAGGAACGCACGGGCTACGCGGACCTGATCCGGGCGTGCCGGGAGCACCTGCTCACGCTTACAGGATGGTGTGGCCACGGTGGTCGGGCCTGTGGTTCCGGCAGCCATGGGCGGTCCTTCCGTGGCCGGGTTGCGCTTCTCGTGCTGTAAAGCGTCCTGTAGCCGCCGTATGCTGCGCCACAGGTGACCGCTGACGCGGTGGGTGGTGGCAGTAAGGCGAAGGAGGGCGAAGGATGACGGCCAGGCCGGGAGGGCGGGAGAATGACGGCGGTGATGGGCCGGCGAACGGGCTGGAGGCGTTCGCCCTGGAACTGAGGGCTCAGCGGGAAGTAGCGGGACTGACGCAGGAGCAGCTGGCCAAGTTAATGGGCTATTCCGGGTCCGTTATCGCGAAGCTGGAGACCTGCCGGACCGTTCCGTCGCCGCAGCACGCCACCCAGGCCGATGAAGCACTCAAAATGCCAGGAACGTTCCGCCGGCTCCGCAAAGCCATGATCAATGGCACCTATGAGGCGTGGGTGCGTGCCTATCTCGATATCGAGGAACGCGCGACGGTGCTCCGCTCGTGGCAGCCTCTTGTCATTGACGGCTTACTCCAGACAGAGACGTATGCACGCGCGATGATCCGCGCCGGCCGGCCTGGTGACAGTGATGCTGAGATCGAGCAGGTTGTCATGGCCCGGATGGCCCGGCAGGAGATCTGGGATCGGGAGGACCCGCCGCCGCCGATGCTGTGCGTGATCCTGGGTGAAGCCGTGCTGCGGCAGGACGTGGGCGAAGCCCCGGTCATGCGGGAGCAACTCGGGCGGCTGGTGGCGACGGCTCGTAACCCACGGATCACGATACAGGTCATGCCGTTTTCCGCTGGGGCGCATCCCGGCATGCTCGGGCCGTTCGTGGTCGCCAGTTTCGACAGCAACCCGGACGCTGCGTACTTGGACAATGCGCTGGCTGGTCAGGTCACCGAGCGGCGAAAGGAAGTTGCGGCAGTGGCCCTGCTCTATGAAACACTGGCTCGTGAGGCGCTCTCACCGCGAGCGTCCGCAGAGTTCATCGCGAGGGTGGTAGAAGAGTGGACGTGACACGCGCCGAGTGGCGCAAATCGTCCTACAGCAGCGCCAATGGCGGTCAGTGCGTTGAGGTCGCGCGCAACCTGCCGGGCGTGATTGCGGTGCGCGATAGCAAGGACCCGGATGGGCCGAAGCTGATGTTCAGCCGTGCCGTGTGGCGGGCGTTCACTGCTGCGGCGCGGGATGGGCAGTTCGATCTAGGCTGAGCCTTTAGGACGGGTAGCCGGGCCGTAAGAGGGGCATCGTTGCGTCTGCGGTGCCCCTCTTACGCGCCTGTATGCCTGCGTGACTGTGCCTGGTGAATCGCTGGTGACCGGATGGGGTTGGTTACCTGCTGCCTGGTCTCCTGGCCCGAGGGCTTCGGTGCTGTGCCACTGGCTCTTCCACGCTGGATGTCGTCGTGCCTCGGTCTCGGTTTCGGGCGTGTGTTGGTGCTGTTCCTCGTCAGCCTGGTTGCTGCGGTCATGTGGGTCGGGCTGTGCCCCGCGTAGCGGGGCCTCGGGCGGGCCCGGAGGGGTAAGGAGGGGGTGCGGGGGGACCTCAGGGGAACCCTGGCGGCTGTGGGGAGGGGTGCCCCTGTGGTCCCCCCGCTCGGGCCGGAGGCCCGATGTCCGTGACCTGTGCTGGGGTGTCCTGCCTGTGCCACGGTTTCGGCCTTCGGCGGTCCGGTTTCCTCGCTGGCCTGGCATCTTGCCTGTGCCACGGTTTCGGTTGGATGTTGTGTGGTTCCTCGCTAGCCGGATGCCTGCCTGTACCACGACATGCTTTGGGTGGGCCCGGAGGGGTAACGAATGGGGGGTGCGGGGGAAACGTCAGGGGAACCCTGGGGCTTTAGGGGAAGGGTTCCCCTGTGGTTTCCCCCGCTCGGGTCGGAGACTCGATTCTTTTGATTTTGCCGTCTGCGCCGCTCCTGATCTCGCCCTCGGGTTGTGGGGGTGAGATCAGGAGCGGCGCAGACGGCCGGCCCGCAGGGCCGTTGCCCTGGCAGGACGTGGTGCGGAGTGGATTGTCAGGGCGCACAGCGGCCGCACGCCGTGTTGCGGGGGTGTGCGGGTGCTGTGTGGCTGGTGTGCGGGGTTGTGCTGGCGCTCGCGGGCACCGGGAGGGATGAGTGCCCCTGAAGTACGTATAGTGATCCCTCTGTGACATTATGTAATCATGCGTAAAGAGGCCGGGTGGCTGCGCTTGCCGGCGGCGGGCAGGCGGGGGCGGTGCTGACGGGGGTGGCGTTGGCGTCGTCGCATCTGCTTGCCAGTGGTGAACGCTGGTCACTTGTGGGCGCGATGCTCTTCGCGTTGTCGGGCGTGGTGCTGCTTACCAACAAGCGCCCACCGGAAGGCAATGGTCCGGCGCTGGGCCGGTGGAAAGGATTCCGGTCCATTGCGGTTGCTAGTCCGCTGATGATCATCGCGGGCGGCGTCATGATGGCTGTCGCTGTGGTGCGGGGTGGCTGAGCGTTGCGTCGCGCGGGGTGCTGGTTTTGGTCTGCTGTTCCGGCTGGTTCGGTGTTCGGGGGTGGTGAGTCATGCTGACGGGGGTGGCGTTGGCGTCGTCGCATCTGCTTGCCAGTGGTGAACGCTGGTCAATTACTGGCGCGATCGTCTGCACTCTGGCCTGCCTCTGGCTGCGGTTCGGGCTTCGCCCGGAGAAGGAGGGCACCAATCTTGGCAGGTGGAAGGGGGTTCAGCTCGTTGCGGTGCTTAGCCCTCTGCTGATCCTCGCGGGTGGTGTCATGATGTTGGCGGCTGTGGTGTGATGCGGATGGTTGCGGAGTTACCGGCTTGCGGTGGTAGCCGGCGGCGGGCCTGTGCGGCACGGGCGGAAGCGGCGGCGGTTTTGGGTATCGGCCGGGATCGTGGTGTCCGTGGCCTGCCTCGTGGTCATCGCGGCGGCGGTGATCTGGTCACATGTGGATTCGGTTGCGGTGAAGTTCGTGAACGATACCGGCCGGTCAGTGGTCCTTCCCGACTGCGGTCCTGACTTGGTGCGGCTTGGCGCAGGTCAGGCCGTGGTCGTCAAAGTGGGCGGGCGGACCCGGTATTGCAGCATCGATGGCGCTCGCGGCGGCGGCGAAGCCGTGGTGGGGTGCCTGGTCCTGCCGTCCCCGCTTGAGGGGAACGCGGTTGTCCGCTTCTCTGAGGCGCGGCCCGTTTCCCGGTCGCATCCTTGCGGGTAAGGTCGGCCGCCAGTTTTGGCGTCTCCTCGGGGGCGCACGCTGGGTGCGGGGTGTGCGGGGGTTTCCCGGTGCCCGCAGGGCACCGGTCCAGGGAATGAGTGCCCGGAGGGCGCTGCTGGTTGTGCCTGTGGTGGGGGCGGTGGCGCGGGTCCGTGGAAACGCCGGCCGGCGCTGGAAGGGGGTGGGCGGGAGGGCCGGCCTGCTGTGTTGGTGTGGTTCCTCGTGGTGGGCCGCGCGGGTGCGCCCGTGTGGGTTTACCCGCGCGGCCTTTGGTGGCGGGTCTGGTTGCGGCTAGCCTGGTGCGGGCGGTGTGCCCTGCGGCTCGGTCATAGCTGGGCTGTCCACTCGATGATCAGCCGTGCGGCTGGGTGGGCAATGTCCGTTTTCGTTTCCCCTTTGACGTACTCCCCTATACAGCCATGAATCCTTCGTGATCATGGGAAGCGGCAGTGGCGGCGCCTTAGG
>OBLW0100002801.1_pt1 | contig 13970 bp, 8 predicted proteins | sample 1520161 | NCBI WGS metagenome assembly OBLW01 (sample SAMEA3539309, study PRJEB22396) | soil metagenome | biome: tundra; feature: field; material: soil | place: USA | collected 2010-05 | depth 0.15 m
CCGCTCTGGCGTGGTCGGCGCTGGCGATGGTGGTGGGGCTTACGAGTATCCGGCGGCACCGATTGACCGCAGCGGAGTTGAAGATGGCTCCGGCGGTGGTACGAGACTAAGGGGGACCATGAGACAGAGAATAGGATTCATCGCGTGCGGGTTGCTGGTAGTGACGATCGCGGCGGCGGCCCAGGCCGCAAAGCCCAAAGAAGAGCGTCGCACGGTCACGATGGTGTTGGACCGGACAGTCCTCAATATGGAGCACGAGTTCGTTCCGGCGGCGGAAGCCATGCCGGAAGATAAGTTCGCATTTGCTCCTACCAACGGCGAGTTCAAAGGCGTGCGCACATTTGCCCAGCAGGTCAAGCACGTCGCTGCCGTCAACTATGAACTCGGGGCCGCGCTGTTGGAACAGAAGCCGCCGGTGGACGTGGGCGACGAATCCGGGCCTGCGTCGATCACCAGCAAGGCGGACATTCTAAAGTACCTGAAAGAATCCTTTGAATACGTGCACAAGGCAATCGCGACTGTGAATGAGCAGAATCTTGTGGGGACCGTGAAGAGCCCGTTCGGAGAGGGATCGGTTTCACGGCTGGGACTGGCCACCACGGTGGCATCGCATGGCTTCGACCACTACGGGCAGATGGTGGAATACCTGCGGATGAATGGCATTGTGCCGCCCGCCAGCCGATAACGACGGGATGACCTAGGCGCGGCGGCGTTGTCCGGCCTTTACGGTTTGGACCAGGCCGCTGCGGTGCTCCTCGAATGTGACGCGAGGATCCTTCGAGAATTGTTCCGGGTAGGAATGCAGAGCCCTTAGGAAACTTTGAATCTCGCGGCGAACCTGCTCGTTCCCGGAAGGCCGCTCGTCTCCCCCACGAAATTGACGCCTCTTGGACTTCATTTGCCGCACACCCCTGGTCAGCGCACTCCGCCGGCAGGCACGGGCACGTCCGCGCATGGGATCGCCGAAAGCAGTTGCCGATTGTGCCCTTGATAGAAACACGGAGGCCACGGATAAGTTTCGCTTAGGGGGAATCTTCAAATTAGCGGAGTTGGGCGTGCTCGTACATGGCACCTTCGGGCTAGGGTGTCCTCTGTATGGGCGGGACGATCAGGATCCCGTGAACGAGGCCCGCGCTCCGCGCAACGCGATCGAGGTAGGAATGAGTTCTGCGGTCAATCGATTCCGCGCGAGATGAGCGGCGACGAGTTTGCGCACCTTTTGCGGTGACGCGTGGGGATCGAGGAAGATCAACACCGACGGGCCGGCGCCGCTGAGGGCCGCACCCAGAATTCCATCTTTTCCTTTTAGTTCCTGCAATGAGGGTAGCAGCGGGCAGAGAGCTGCGCGATAAGGCTGGTGGATGCGATCTTCGAGCGCCGAGGAAAGAAGGTCGGGGCGTCCCTGAGTGAAGGCTGCCAGCAGCAGCATGGAATTCTGCACGTTGGTGACCGCGTCGGCGCGCGAATACTGCGCAGGCAGAACCCGGCGAGCCTCTTCGGTCGAGAGACTCTGCTCGGAAACCGCAAGCAGCAGCGGCCACTTCCCTTTCGGACGGACGCAGGCCACCTGGGCTTCGGCGGCTCGCTCGGTAGACTCTGACATGCGCGCGACGGTGAGTCCGCCCATCCAGCAGGCGGAAGCGTTGTCGGGGTGGTGCTCGCGCCGGGAAGCTTCACCGACGATCTGCGCGTCGGTCCAGCGCAGTCGGCCAAAATGAACAGCCAGAGCGATGCCTGCAAGGCGGGCGGCGGCCGAAGAGCCGCAGCCTTTGCCAATCGGGATGTCGTTCGTGATCCGAAGAGACAAAGGATGGATCGGGCGACTCGCTGCCTTGAGTACTTCGCGATAGGTATTCAGGATAAGGTGGTCCTGAATCTTTCCGCAGATTTCATGGTCACGGCCCGCAGCAGCGATGGAAAATTCCTCCGCCGTGCGGGCATCGATCTTGATGTAGAAATCCATTGCGAGCGCGGCGGCGTCGAAGGCCGGGCCGAGATTGGCCGAGGTGCCGGGGAGCGCCAGTCGGAGGGGAGATGGTTTCAAGTTCTTGGTTTTCACGGCCATGTTCAGATTCCGGAGTCTCGTCTCGCCTCGGCGCCGGGATTGTAGCGCCGGCATGCTGCCGGCTGTCGCGAGGGCGTCTCGCCATCGCCCGGCGCCCCTATCTCTCAGCCTGCTCCAGTGCGCCTATGACTGCATCCAGCGTTGCATCTAGAACAACTGGTGGACGGCGCAGTAGTTTCAGCGCCGCATCCGCACCCTCGTAGGTCGTGCCTTTGAGCAGATCTCCGCGATGAAAGTCCATCGTGTAATCGGGATCTTTCAATAGATTTCCCGTGAGCACCAGCACCACGCTTTCTTCGGGCTTAACGAAACCTTGCTTCACCAATTTCTTCAATCCAGCGAGCGTAACGGCGGATGCGGGCTCGCATCCAATACCTTCGGCGCCGATTTCTGCCTTGGCCTGCGCGATCTCAACCTCCGTGACCTGTTCGCAGGCTCCGCCCGTGGCTTCGAGAACGTGAACTGCTTTCTTCCACGAGGCGGGATTGCCAATGCGGATCGCGGTGGCGCGGGTTTCGGCGGGCACGCTGATCAGGCGCTTGCCGCCGGCTTCGCGAAGAGTGCGCACCAGCGCGTTAGCTCCCTCTGCTTGAATCACGGACAACTTCGGCAAGCGCGAAATCAGGCCCAAGTCGCGCATTTCGAGCAAAGCCTTGCCGATCGCCGAACTGTTTCCCAGGTTCCCGCCGGGAACAATGAGATGGTCGGGCGGTTGCCAGTCAAACTGCTCGAGCAGTTCGAGCGCGAGTGTCTTCTGGCCTTCGAGACGAAAAGGATTAATCGAATTCAGCTGGTAGACGGGAGCGCGCAGGACCAGTTCCTGCAGCAGGCGCAGGCATCCGTCGAAGTCGGTACGCAACTGGCAGGTGACGGCGCCGTAGTCGAGCGCCTGCGAAAGCTTGCTCCACGAAATCTTGCCGTCGGGAACCAGCACCAGACTGCGCATGCCTCCGCGCGCGGCATACGCGGCCATGGACGCCGACGTGTTGCCCGTGGACGCGCAGGCCACCCAGCGAAATCCGGCAAGCCGCGCGAAGGTCGCGGCGACGGTCATGCCGGCGTCTTTGAAAGAACCGGTAGGATTCAATCCTTGATGCTTGGCGAAGAGGCGCGGCACGCCGGTGATGCGGGCGCATTGCGGAAGTTCGTAAAGCGGAGTGTTGCCCTCACGCAAGGTGATGGCCTGGTCCTCGTTGTCAAGAGCGGGCAGCAGATCGCGGAACCGCCAGACGCCGCTTAGATCGACGGCAGACTGGGAGAGGCGACGCTGGCGCCAATTGGCTTTGAGCTTCTGCGCTTCAGGCGGAGTTTCTTTCCAGTGCGGATAAGTGATTTCGAGCAAGTCGCCGCACTGGGCGCAGCGGAAGTTCTGACTGGCCGTATCGCTAAGATCGCCGCAGGCGATGCAACGGAAGCGGAAGGCCGCTTGACGCACGCCCGGCGCAGAAGTGGAGAGAGGGGACATGGGCCGGATCTATTTCTCTCCTCGAAGATACTGGTCGCTTTTGTTGATCCAGTCCGCGCGGGGAGGAGTGAAAACGTCGAGGTCCACCGTGTCTTCGATCGCCTCGGCCTTGTGCGGCATGTGTGCGGGAATGCAGAGGACCTCGCCGGAGTGGACCACGATTTCCTTACCGTCGATCCAGAACTTGAGCGCGCCGTCGAGGATGTAGGTCAGTTGCTCGTTGTGGTGGCTGTGCTCAGGGACGATGCATCCTTTCTTCAAGAGCACGCGCGCCACCATGATTTCCTGTCCAACTACGAATTGGCGCTGCAACAGTGGGTTGAGCTCTTCGAGCGGGATGGTATGCCACGGAATATATTGCAGTGCCGCGCTGCCGGCTGCGCGCTTGGTGACGGCGCGTTTGATGCGGGATTGGGATTTCGTGTTTTTTGCTTTCGCGCGGATGGATGTTTTCGTCTTCGGTTTGGTCTTCAGTTTCTTTTTGGCCATGGTGGTTCTCTAGTGATTCTTTTCTTTCGCCCCGATGGGGCTCTATCCAATACCCATCGTCCTCCCACGGCTTACGCCGGGGGCTGCATTCTTTCGCCGCCTTCGCGGCTGGGTCAGTGGACCCTGCCGCCATATAGCTTCACTGCGGTGTCGTGCAGGTAGGCGTGGGCCAGTTCCAGCGCCCGAGCCTCGGTGATTTCGTTTTCCGAAACCATTTCCGCCAGGGCTGCGGCCAGCGCGGTTCGGGACGACTGTACGCCCAGCCAGTAGCTCTCTTCCGCCCCCAGCACTTGATTGTAAGGGAAACAGTCGGTGCCGAAAGTGATCTTGTCGGGAAAAGTTTCCAGCCACATCTTGAGTGTTTCTTTGAACGCAGCGGGATATTGAGCGAGTTCGCCGAAAGAAGAATCGAGGTAGACGTTCTTCATAGCGGCGAGCCAAATGGCTTCGCGCTCCAGGGGATAGCCGCCATGGATCATTACGAACGTTGTGGAGACATAACGCGGATCGCGCAACACGCTTTCCAGATTCATGATGTTGCTCTGCGACAGGTTGAAATAGTCTCCAATGCCGATCGCCGTGTGAATGTGCACTGGCAAGTGCAGACGGCCGCCTTCCAGCATGAGGTAGCGGAAAATGTAATCCTGGAACGTCCGGTAATCTTTTTCGTCGGGAACGCCTCCAGAGATGAAGCGCTGGTAGATGCCTTCGGCCTGAGCTCGCGGAGGATCGCCGAACGTCGTCGGACGGAAATAGGCTACTTCAAACTTCATCGCGATGCCGCCGCGTTTCGAATTGTCTTCCAGTACCTGGCTGATGAACTTCAGATAGTCGGCGAAGCTGGCAGGAAGTTTGGCAACACTTTCCTGCTGCATCCAGCGGTGCAGCATTTTTTCCTGCAGAGGAATGAAGACGCCCTCGTCGGGGTTGCGCGCCGATTCGTGCTCGTTGTTGAACGGCCACATGAACGAGTCCGCGAAGAACACCCAGGGAAAACGCTTGGAATCGAGGTAGTCGGGCATCATGGCGCGGTTTGCCACGGAACTCTCGATGTTGAGCTTGTCGAGAATCGTATTGAAGTACGCCGTCCCGGCGAGTTGCTTTTTGAGCTCGGTCTTTTTGTCGAGCAGCCATTTCGCGTGCTCGGGCGAAAGATCAGTGTAGGGATAGCCGAATAAGGCTTTAGCGGCGGCGGCGAGTTCAGGATTGTCGTCGCGCGTGCGCAAGGCTGCGCTGGCGTCGGGAGGCGCGGCCATGGCGTCGACATCGGGATCGTCGGCGTAGCCGGGGTGCGCGTGGTGGTCGAAGGCTGGAATCTTTTCGATCTGCGGCAGCAGACGCTGGTAAATCTGCTGGACATCGGGCCCGGGGAACGGACGGGCCTGGCCAACTGCGAAACCGGAAACACAGATCACGACAGAAAGAATTGGCCCTCGAACGGCGAGTCGCATTTTAGATCCCTCACGGTCTAAGCCCGCATTCACAACTGGCTCTCATCGCAGCGCGGAAAGCCCTGCGCCACACAAATGCACCGCCAACAACACGTCTCAGCGGACGGCTGCGGTTCCCTCCCAGGCGGTCGCAACTTTTACGATGCGCTCTACCGCCTCTTGTAGAGTCGCAGTGGATGAGGCGAAAGAGAAACGGATGAACTGTCTCCCCGTCGGCCCGAAGGCAGCGCCAGGAATGGCGCCGACACCGGCGTCTTCCAGCAGGATGAGGCACAGGTCTTCGGCGGGCATGCCCGTCCCGGCGATGTCGACCCAGGCATAGAACGCGCCTTCCGGCGGAAGGCAGCGGAAACCCGGCACGCGATTCAGATCGCGCACAAACTGCTCCCGGCGGCGGCTGAATTCGCCCACCATGTGCGGCGTGTTGCCCTCACGGTCGCGCAGGGCATCGATGGCGGCATACTGCGTGAATTCGGCGACACACGTATAGCTGTTCACCGCCAGCATCAGCAATGCGGGGACTACGTCGGGCGGAGCCACGGTATATCCCAGGCGCCATCCGGTCATAGCGAAGCTCTTGGAGAATCCGTCGATGATCAGGGTGCGTTCCGCCATGCCGGGATAACGCAGCATGGAAAGATATTCGCCACCGTAGATAATGCGGGCGTAGATTTCGTCGGAGAGTACCCACAAGTCATGCTTGACGGCGAGTTCCGCCAAGCCACGCTGCACCGCGTCGGTATAGACCGTGCCAGTGGGATTGCCGGGCGAATTCGTGATGAGCATGCGGGTATGCGGCGTGATCTTCGACGCGACTTCGGCCAGGTCCGGCTGAAATCGATTGTGAGCCAAAAGAGTGAAACCCACCGGAATCGCCCCCAGGCCAAGCGCGATCGAAGCATAACCGGGAAATCCGGGATCGGGATAGAGAACCTCATCGCCGGGCTCGAGCAAAGCCATCATCGCGAGGAATAGGGCGAGCTTGCAGCCGGGAGCTAGCACGATATTTGCCGGCGAGACGGCGATGGCGCGAGTGTGGGCCAGGTAGGCTGCGAGTTCTTCGCGGAGGGCGGGGACGCCTGCCACGGCACAGTAACGATCTTTGCCATCGGCCAATGCTTTGGCGGCCGACTCGATCACCGACTTGCCGGGATGGAAGTCAGGCTCGCCGAGTTCCAGGTGGATGATGGATCGGCCTTGCGCTTCCAGTTCTTTGGCTCGGGCGAAGACGGAGAGCGCGCCTTCCCCACTCATGACGGACATTCTTGAAGCAATCGATCGCATGGATCTCCGAATGAATAAAGATGACAGCCTTACGACCCGACAACGGACTGCGTAGCCCCGGACGCATTCGTCCGGGCGGCGGACGAATGCGTCCGCCGCTACGTGGGTTGTACGACGAAACCAAAACCCCGGCACGACTTAGCCCCGGAACTTTCTCACAATCCTTTATACATGCCGCCGTCGACCAGTACGGTTTGTCCAGTGACGTAGGACGCGCGCTCCGACGCGAGCCACACGACGGTCTCGGCCAGCTCGCGAGGCTCGCCTAAACGCCGAAGCGGGGCGTCGGCGGCCCAGGCATCGAAAATCTCCTGTTCGGTCTTTCCCGAGGCGGAGGAGCGAGCTCTGGCCAATTCCTTTAGACGGTCGGTCGCGGTGAAGCCCGGCCCGACGTTGTTGACCAGAATTCCGTCTTTGCCAAACTCGTTGGCCAGACTCTTTACCAACCCCACGACCGCCGCCCGAACTGCGTTCGAAAGCACGAGATCGGCGACCGGCTGCTTGGTGGTAATCGATGTGATGGTAATGATGCGGCCCCAATGCTTCCGCTGCATGTGCGGGATGACTTCGCGTGCAAAATATACCGTGCTCAGGAAGTTCAACTCGATCGCGCGCTGCCAGTCTTCGAGCGTGGCGGCGAGGAACCCTTTGGCAGGCGGGCCACCGGCGTTCGTGACGCATATGTCGACACTGCCGAATTTGCTCGCCACCGCTGCGACAAATCGGCTGACAGCGGACGCGTCGCCTACGTCAAAGGCCTCGGCCAAGACCTCTGCTTTGTGCTGCTTTCGAATTGCTTCTGCTGCCAACTGCAGCGTCTGATCGTTGCGCGCGCACATGGCCACGCGGCACCCTTCCGCGGCGAAGGCTTCGGCAGTAGCCAGCCCGAGTCCCTGACTGGACGCGGCGACCAGGGCAACACGATTTTTCAGTCCCAAGTCCATAGGCGAATGGCGGACTGGGCATTATAAATGGTGGGCGTGGCGAGTCGGCTGTGGTTGGAGAGGAACGATTCGTATCAGGGCTTCGCTTTAGCGATGCCGTCCACGCGACTGAAGCCCCCAACGGCTTTAGCCGCTGAGGTCACCCGGCAGCGGCTGAAACCGTTCGGGGGCGCTGGCGGGTGTGGCATGCCTGAAGGCATGCCCTGATACGAATCTGTTTGTAACCTGCATCTTTGCGCAAGTAACCCGCACCTTCTCGCAGCGCTTTCGCTTGCCCCGTTCGAAGCGCGCAATTACTCTGGAAGCATGGGAGGTAGCCATGAAACGAACCACTCGTCGTCCTGAAACCGCGGCCGTACACGGTGCCGCTGACCTGGAAAAGAAGAACGGTCCGGTCGGCACGCCGATCTACCAGACCTCCACGTTCGAAGTCACCGACAACGACGAGCAGCAGCGCGTGACCACCACCGACCGCTACTACACGCGGTGGGGGAATCCGACGAACACCGTGGCGGAGCAGGCCGTGGCCGCGATCGAGGGCGTGGAAGCCGCGCGGACCTTCGCTTCCGGCATGGGGGCGATCACCACCACGATCCTGGCGTTGCTGAAGGCCGGGGACCACATCGTCGCGCAGCGTGACGTCTATGGCGGGGTGATGAAGTTCTTCTCGCAGTGGCTGCCGAAAATGGGGATCGAGACGACCTTCTTTGATACCAACGCCTACGATCAGGCAGCGCGGGCAATCCGGCCGAATACGCGGATGCTGTATCTCGAGTCGCCGACGAATCCGACGTTGCGCGTGGTCGACGTGAAGAAGGCCGCGGCGCTGGCCCGGCAGCACAAGCTGATCAGCATGATCGACAGCACCTTTTGCACACCCATCAATCAGCATCCGGCGGAGTACGGCATCGACGTGGTGATGCATTCGGGCACGAAGTATTTGAGTGGGCATGCGGATTTGACCTGCGGCGTGGTGTGCGGGCGGCAGGAACTGATGGACCAGATTTGGGAGACCCGCACGACGCTGGGCAATTGCATGGATCCGCATGCGGCGTGGATGCTGATCCGCGGGCTGAAGACGCTGGCGGTGCGGGTGGCGCGGCAGAATGAGAACGCGCTGCGCGTCGCGGAGTTTTTGGGACAACATGAAAAAGTCCGGCGCGTGCATTATCCGTTCCTCAAGAGCCATCCGCATTACACCATTGCGCGCGAGCAGATGAGCGGCGGCGGCGGCATGGTGACGTTTGAAGTCAATGGCTCTGGCGAGGACGCGCGGCGGGTCAGCGAGGCCATGCGGCTGTTCACGCTGGCGACGAGCCTCGGAGGAGTCGAGTCGCTGGTATCGATCCCGGTGCTGACCTCGCACGCCATGATCTCCGCCGAGCAGCGCGAACAGATGGGCGTGACCGAGCAGATGGTGCGCCTGTCAGTGGGGATCGAGAGCGTGGAGGACTTGATTGCGGATCTGGAGCGTGCCCTGGAGGCGGTAGGGAGCCGGCAGACAGTGCAGGTGGGATAGGAGCGGCTTTTTCGGCTTTCCGGTTTTCGGCCTCCCTCCGGCGGGACGACCGAGGCGGCCGTCCCCACATGAGCATCGTCACTAACCAGCATTGCACAAAAAACCCGGCCTCTTGCGAGGCCGGGTTTTCAGCGCTGAACGCGAACTGGTTTCTAGAAGAAGAACTTCCCTGCGACCTGCAGGATGCGGGCGTTGTGCACGGTGTTGATGTAAAGAAAGTTGCTGGCACCGAGGGTATTGCTGGAAAACCCGTTCCACTCCGTGTGATTGAATACGTTGAACGCCTCGCCGCGGAGTTCGAACCGCAAGCTCTCCTTGATTTGGAAGTTCTTGTACACGGCCATATCGACGTTGGTGTGGCGCGGGTTGCGCAACACGTTGCGTCCGGAATCGCCGAAGGTTAAGCCCACCGGCACAGCAAAGGCGGCCGGGTTATACCAGAGGGGACCTACGCCGGTACCGCCAACTCGGGAGAATCCGGTGTTCGGGTTGCCGACGATGTCCGCGCGTGAGCCCGTACCCACGCCAGCCGCGACGCCTGCGCTGTCGTAGGAGTTTAGAACGCTAAACGGAGTGCCGGTTGAAGTGGAGGCAATTCCTGAGTACTCCCATCCTCCCAAGAGTGAATGCTTTAGACCCGCACCTCGGAAGACTGGAATATCCCACACCCAGCTGAAGTTGAAGATATGCCGTTCATCGAAGTTCGAACTGGCCCGGTTAGCAGCGAAATTGTAAGCATTCACCAAGCCGCCATCACCACGATCGGAGGAATCGTCAATCGAGTGGCTCCAGGTGTAGGCGGTGCTTAGCGTCAACTGGCCAACACTCCGCCGCAAAGAAGCCTGCAGCGCGCTGTAGCTCGAAGAGGCCGCCAACTCCAGGTGGTTGATGGTTGAGTATCCGAGATAAGGCCGCAGTGGTACAGGACTGTCCACTCCGTTCGAGACGCAAACATTGGTCAGCGCCTGTCCGGTGATTGGAACTCCCATACCAGTCGTTCCGTTTAGACAGTCGCTCGTGCCGATGGTTTCGTGATTTACAAGATAGGGGTTTTGGCTCGCCGGAACCGGAAGAAGTTGGTTCAGGTCGCTCTGACGGGTCAGATGCGTACCCTTGCTGCCCACGTAGGAAACGGTCGCAATGGTGTTGTGAGCCACATCATGTTGAACGTCGAGATGCCACTGCTGCATGTAGGGCCACGTCGCTTTATTGGGGATGGAGACTACGCCCAGGGGCAGTTGCGCACCGGGGGTCAACCCCTGCCCAATGTTCGGGTAGCCGACAATATTGAGCTGCTGGACAGTGATCGCCAGCGGCGGAGAGTTCTCGAGAGACTCCGTGTTGGCTTCGTTGCCGTTGGTATGTTCGTAGAACATGCCATAGCCGCCGCGGATAGCCCACTTCCCGTTACCCCATGGATCCCAGGCAAAACCGACGCGAGGCGCCGGGTTAAAGAACTGTCCCTTCATGCAGCCCGCCGGGGTACCCGCAGTTACGCCGCATTGGACTATGCCATTGGGCAGATTGCTAACGGACATCGGCCCGCCGTTCGTCGTAAGGAATGCCACGGTACCGTCAGGGTTAATGGAGGTTTGGCCCTTGACGTAACGAGAAGGGTCGAAGTTGAACGCCTGGTGCTGCTTCTCTCGATAAGTCTCGAAGCCGCTGACGCGCAAGCCCAGATTCAAGGTAAGGCGATTAGTAGCGCGCCAGTCGTCCTGGAAGTAGGGCTCGAAGAGTTTGTAACGGTTGTAGTACTTGAGCAGGTGATCCTGCTGACCGAAGCTGTAAATATTCCCCTGCAGCAGATCGGCAAAGGGATTGCCTGTGGTGGTTTGGGCGACCGACGGATCAAAGGTGATGTAACCGGGGTACGATCCGTTGGCTAGTTCTCCGCCAAACTCATTTTTCTGCCCTGCGGCAATGTAGACGCCAAACTGCAGATTGTGCTTACCAATGATTTTGGTTACGTTGTCGCGGTACGTATAGGTCGGGTTGGAGTTGTAGATCCCGTTAGGAATATATCCCGGATCTTCTCCGAAGCCGCCATAGGCCCCGCCGGGATCAGAGAGATTGATTCCCGGCAAGACACCGTGGCCGTTACCGCCAAAGAGGTCGCCAAACGTCGCGTTCGAGGGACGCTGCCACGCACCCAGATCGTTCAGGATGATGTGATCTGCTGTGTAGCTGAACACGAACTCATTCAGGAGAGTGGGGGAGGCTGTGGCGGTAAGGCGGAAAACCAGGCCCACTCCAGGACCCTTGAATGCGGTCTGAATCGTGGGGAAGGCGCCTTGGTTGGTCCACAGCGGAACGGCCGTCGTGGTCTGCCAGGAATCGTGGATGTAGCGGAACGTGGCACGAATTTTTTCACCGAAATTGTGATCGACACGGACGAGTTCTTCGCGCCAGTTCGTGGCATTCGCCGGAGAAGCCACAAAAAGACATTGATTTCCGCCAGTTCCGGATGTGCACGGGCCATTCGTCGGCGCTGGGATCATCGTCAACAACGCCGCCACATTGGGATCCGCGGAATTGAAGGGAACCTGATTATTTGGATACGTCGTAAAGAGTCCACCCCCGATTGACGGGCCCGGGCAATCTGCATATTGGAGCGGGTTGCCTGCGGAATCGAAACGCGAGAACGAAGTACCAGGTGTCGGACACAAGTCGGTAAAATCGCCGGTCCGGTTTGCGGCGCTGGGGACCGGCAGGTTGAACGACTGACCGGGCACCAGATCCTTGCGCCACTCTTGTGACCAGAAGAAAAACGTCTTCGTCTTGTCCTTGTTGTAGACCCCAGGGATATAAACGGGCCCGCCTATGGTGTAGCCGTAGTCCTTCTTCTTGTAAGTCGGAACAACGCCATCCTGAAAATAAGCTGGCGAATTCATGGCGTTGTTGCGGTAGAACTCGTAAGCGTCGCCGTGAAAGCCATTGGTACCGGACTTGGTTTCGACCTCAACCGTGCCCGAACCGTTGCGGCCATACTGCGCGCCGTAGTTGGAAGTAAGAACCTTGAACTCGGCAATAGCGTCGATGCTGGGATACACGTTCAACGTGGCATTGCTGCCGTTGTCCATGTTGTCGCCGCCGTCCAGTTCCCAGTTGTTGTATTCAACGCGGCCGCCGTTCATGCTGAATTGCACGTTGCCGTAGACGCCAACCGTGCCTTCATCCTGCCCGGTCTGGTTGCTGACTCCCGGAGTGAGCGTAACCAACTGGGTGAAGTTTCGTCCGTTCAGTTCGAGCTGCGAGATTTCCTTGCCATTGACAGTGCCGCTTAAGTCGGAGGACTGAGTCTCGACTTGGGCCACATTGGCGCCCTCCACGACGATTTCCGTAGTGGCGGCGCCGACCTGCAGCGCGACATCGATGCGGGCCTTTTCCGCCACGTCCAGCTTCACGCCTTTGGCCTGATATTTCTTGAAGCCAGCGGCAGTGACGATCACGTCGTAGGTGCCGCCCGGTAGTCCCGACTCGTTATAGTCGCCGGAGGAGTTGGTGACGGTGTTGCGGACGATGCCGTGATCGACGCTGGAGACGACGACCCCGGCGCCTCCGATCGCAGCGCCAGAAGGATCCTTCACCGTACCTGTTATTGACCCGGTGTCCTGGGCCCAGGCAGCCGCGCAGAACGTTACGACCAACAGCACGACCTGTAACAGCATGCGATGAGATTTCATGATCACGCTCTCCCCGTTGGCGCGGGCTATGCCCTGCGCAAGTTCAGTCTGCTTTGCCGTGCTTTCCGAGCCTCACGGCTCGGAGATTTGTTCTTTTTCTTAAAACGACACGTACGCCCGATAGATTGAGACCCCATGCCGGCTTATTAAATCGTATGAATAGTGCGTTTTTGGGACATCGTCTGTCAAGAAAAAAGCGATGAAGTTGTGCGCCGGATCGCGCGCATTCTGCAAAATCGATTCGTGCTATGTGGAAATGCAATCGCCGCCGGGCCAGTTTTCAGGCAAGAAACCTTACAAAAGGCTTCGTGTCGACTCGCGTACCACCAACTCCGGGGCCACCTTGCGATGGGTGGCGCTGATTTCGCGCTTTTCCAGCACGCCGTTAATGCCGTCCAACACAACCCCCACGGCCGACGCGCCCATTGCTTCCATGGGTTGCCGGACGGTGGTGAGCGACGGCGTGTACAGAGCCGAAGTGGCTACATCGTCGAAACCAATCACCGAGCATTGTTCGGGGACGCGTACGCCCGCCCTGGTCAGGGCGCGGATCGCGCCAAAGGCGCTCATGTCGTCGAAGGCCAGCAGTGCAGTGAAGGGACGCTTCTGCTTAATCAGTTCTTCGGTAAGCTTGCAGCCCGATTCGAAGCTCGACATGGGATCGCGCGATTCAGGGAGTTCCACGATCAGACGGGAATCGAGTTCCAGTCCACATTCTTTGGCGCAGGTGCGGATTCCCCGCCAGCGCGGAGAACTGTCGGTCAGCGCCTTGGGGCCGCGGATGAATGCGATCTTTCGGTGGCCGAGAGAGTTCAGGTGTTCGAGCGCGAGGTGACCGCCCACCTCGTTGTCGACAATGATCGAACTGATCGAATCCGTCTTCAGTTCGCAGCCGATCATCGCCGTCGGGATGCTGTTCTTCTCCAGATCGCCGAGCAGGTTGATATCGAGGAAGAGCCAGTTGGCGAGAACGATCAGGGCTTCGATGCGGCGATCGAGCAGCATTTCCAGGTAGCGCTCGAAGCGGCTGCGCTCGTTGTGCACATCGGTGAGAATGGGAAGATAGG
>OBLW0100002802.1_pt1 | contig 13965 bp, 11 predicted proteins | sample 1520161 | NCBI WGS metagenome assembly OBLW01 (sample SAMEA3539309, study PRJEB22396) | soil metagenome | biome: tundra; feature: field; material: soil | place: USA | collected 2010-05 | depth 0.15 m
CCGTCACGTTGCGCAGGCTCGGCGGCACGTCGCCCTGCACGATGCGCTGCGCGAAACCCTCCACGACGGCCGTTTTGCCCACGCCCGCTTCCCCGGTCAGGATCGGGTTGTTCTGCCGCCGCCGCGTCAGAATGTCCACCATTTGGCGAATCTCGAAATCGCGGCCCAGCACCGTATCGACCTTCCCCTTGCGTGCGTTTTCCGTGAGATTCACCGTGTATTGATCCAGGTTCTGGGTCTTGCCGCCCGGCTTGGCGGCGCCCGCCGCGCCCCCGCCCGATGCCGGCGCCGCCTCCGCCGTGACCTCGCGGGAATCCGCCAGAATCGCCGGCAGGATCTTGCGCAGCGCCTCGGGCTCGATCTTCCCGAACTCCTTGCTGACGCCCAGTACCAGCCGCGACAACTCGTCGTCGGCCACCAGTGCCAGGATCGCCGCGCCGGAACGCACCTGCCCCGCGCCGAATTCCAGCGACCCCAGCGTCCACGCCTCGCGCAGCATCCGGTACAGCGACGGGCTGAACGCGGGAGTCCGCGCATTCCCGGTCTTCAGCTTGTCGAGGCTGCGCGCCAGCTCGCCCGCCAGGCGCGCCTTATCCACCCCGAAGTGCTGCACGATGCCGGCGAAATCCGTGCCGCCGGCATCCAGCAACTTCGTCAGGAAGTGCTCGATCTCCACATCGTAATGGGTGCGCGCCACGCACAAGCCGGCCGCGCCATCCAGCGTCGCACGCATGGTGTCGTTCAGCTTGGCAACGATTGACCTCAAGTTCGCCATATGATTTCCTCCCCGATCTATAACTCCAATACTGTCTCGCCGGCGTCGTGCCGGAACTCCGCCGATTTAATCCAGCTCGTCCAACCCAGTTGCGGGCCGTCGCCGTCTTGCGGCTTTAACTCGCAGGCGGGAACATCCTGCCTGCGAAGTATCAACTGCACTTCCACATCGTTCTCGCCGCCCGTGTAGAACCGCGTCAGCGAGCGCAACTGGCGATGCCCTTCGTGGCCGGGCAGGAAGTCCATATACTGCTCTAGCGTCAACGGCCCCAGTTGGATGCGCACCCTGGATTGCTGGTCCCACGTCTCGTTGCCCACCACGGCGCCCAACCCCAACTGCTCCGAATAGCCGCCGTTCTCGCCCAGGCAACACTGCGATTCCAACTCCACCGGATACCACGCCCCCACGAACTGCTCGATTTCCACCCCAACGTCGAAGTAATCCCACAACACCTGGCGCAGCCCCGTGGCGGAACGCGAGTGCATGCTGAGCAGCCCACCGTAGAAAAGCAGCGAATCGTCCGCCACGTCCTGCCGGTTCTCTAAGCCCGGCGTATCCAGCCCCAGTAGCGCCAGCACGTAGTGCGAAAAGCGGTCGAGTTCGCCGCGCTCGTACGTGACCTGAAAGTGGTACTTCTCCCAGGCCTGGTAGAACAGTGACAGAATCCGATGGTTGAACAGGTCGAAGAAATCGCGCAGCGTGGTGTCGTGCGCCCGAATTCGCTCATTGACCAGTTCGCAATACGTACGGGGCAGCACCCCCAGCGGGCCGTGCAGCCCGAGGAAGTTCACCCGCATCACCGGTGGACCTTCGCCGCGCCGCTCCAGCGCCTGGATCTCGCTGGCGGGGAACCCCACCGCCGGATTAGACGCGAGACGCACCACTTCGCTTGCCGGGTTGTTGAACCCGCCCACCACGTGGCGCTCCGGCGCCATCCGCGACATCAGCCGGATCGCCTGGAAGAACTCGAACAGGTACGGTTCTCCCTCGAGCAGGTCCGCGATCGGCCAGCGCGCTACAGCAGTATTTTCTGACCGGCCCGGGGTGGCCACTGTCGCAGAACCTCCTTCCGCTGCCGCGTGCGCACGCGCAGCTGGCTGAAACTGTTCATCGAAACGTACAGACCTAGAAAATACTCCAGCACGCTGGCAAACAGATACACCCCGCCGCCCACGAACTGTTCCTCGTCAAACTCCATCTCCACTTGCGTCCCGCGCGCGAATACCACGCCGTCATCGGAAATCACCCGCGCGAAGTGCCGCCGGCTGTCCAACCCCACCAGGCCTTCAATCTGTTTCTCGGAGTAAGTGGATTCCGCGAAGTTATACAGCCGGAGTATCTCCTGCAATGCCTCCCGCCCGTTTTCCACCAGCGAGAGATAGTTGAGCGAAAGTTGCGACACCAGGCGCCACAGCGAATCCTTGCCTACCGGCGGACGTAGCGCATCGGTCGGTTTGATCAGCGCCACAATGCGCTTCACGGGCAGCGCCCCTTCGAGCTCGAAATCGCCCGCCTCATTGCCGAAGGGCAGCCTCCCGGGAAGGTCGCGGTTGGTGCACACGGTGCGCACCAGCAGGGCGTCCACATTCGGCCGCACGGGCCGCGAAGACAGGTCCACCAGGGACAGAAACACGTCCGTGCCTTCGTCGTCGCGGTAACCGGACGCGCGTCGCGAGGAACGCCAGAACGCCTGCGTCTTGGCCCGATTCGCCCCGTGGCGATAGGAATAGAAGGGCTCGAACCGGATCACCTCGCCCGATTGCGGGTTGGCGCTCCGCACTTCGGTGATCTCGAAAACCTCGGTCGCCCTGCGGCGGCTGACATCGGGCACTACCGGGTACTCGTAGCGCGCGTGATCCAGCAGGATCGGTTCCGCGGTCTGCGTGAAGAGGTTGACGATGGGTGCGCAGCCCAAACGAAAGGTCTTGGCGCTTACCCCCAGCTCCAACATCTGTCGCCGCTCGCCCCTTTCGAACGGCGAAATCATGAACAGGATTTCCGCCTGCCCACCGAAACCGCTGGCGCAAATCCGCTCCAGTCCGGTCAGGTCGAAAAAGAAAAACTTCTGCGGGAAGCAGAAGTATTCCTGCAGCAGCCGGTAGCCGGCGAATGACCGGCGCGCATACGGCAGCATCCCGTCGTCCTCGCCGAATCCCACCGGCCGCAGCGCATCCCCAGTCAAAATCACTGGTTGATTCCGTGACTTGGGCGAGGCGTCGCGGATGATGATTTGCGCGCATTTGTTGCACAGCAGCTCATACAGCGTGTGCACCAGGTTGCTTTCCCCGTTGAGGTAGAAGCGCAGGGAGGAAAGCCCCAGCTTGGCGAACTTCCCCTCGCCGGGACATCGCAACACCACGCGCACCGCCGCCACTGCCTCGGAAGCCTTGACCGGAGGCTGCAGGCGGTCCGGCGTCTTCCACTCGGCCTCGGTCACTTCCACCGGCCAAAACGTCAGATCGTAGCAGGTGCGGAATTTGCACGGCACGCCGTTCACCGGACGCGAATTCAACACGCTCCCGCGCTCCAGTTTCAAACCGCCCTCCGGCGGCGCCTGCCCGGGATCCACGTGAAACTCCGCCACCGACATCGAGGGAACCGGCCGCAGGTAGTGCGGATAGAGAATATTGAGCAGCGCCTCGGTGATCTCCGGAAACTCGTCGTCGATCTTGAGATGCACCCTGGCCGTCAGAAACGCAAATGCCTCCAGAATGCGTTCCACGTGCGGGTCTTCGCACTTATCCGGCTCCATCACCAGCCGCGAGGCGACTTTGGGATACTTGGCGGCGAACTCCGCGCCCATCTGGCGCAGGAACGTCAGCTCTCGCTCGTAGTAGAGCAGCAGGTCATCCCGCACCCAAATCCCCCTTGACCTGATACTCGCCGCTGGAAAGCTGCAGCAGCGTATCGAAAGAAATATGTTCCGGCGAGGGGTCCATCTCCAGCATGCCCTCAATCTGGAACCGCATCACGTGTTGCGCGCCCGCCGCCGCCGCCATCGCGACCACTCGAATCCCGCTCAGGCGCGGTTCGAAGGTGCTCAATACCTGTTCGATCATACGTGCCAACCGGCTGCGGTCGCGCGCCGAGTCCCAACTCAGCGAGGTCGCATCGGGCAGCCCGTAGTTGTAAAGGGACTGCTCCAGTTCCTGGAATTCGGCGCCCACGGCCTCCGGGCTGCGCCGCGTATTCAGCAACCACTCCAGGTCGCGCCGTAGCGACGCCTTCAATGTCCTCACCGATTGCGCCCGCGTGGGTGAGGGTTCGACGCTGTTGGCGGGGTCGCGGTCGATCAACCGCTCCAGCACCGACTGCGTGACCGTGTCTTCGGGTTCCCATCGCGCCATAAGTATCGTCCAGCCTATCTCGAAATGTTCATCGCCTGCAGCGGGTCCAAGCGGCAGATCCAGGAGTACAGCTTCTGGATCTCGGCAGCGTCGCCGCCGTTCCTGGAAAGGTGGCGGTGCAGCAGGGCCAGCGGCTCGGCGACCAGTTCCGCGGCTTCCCAGTCCTCCAGTTTGCGGCGTTCGATCTCGGCCGCCAGTTCCTGCAGAATCGGCAAGGCGATGGTGTCATAGCCGGTGCTGTCGCAGAGCTTGGTGAGTTGCACTTTGCGGTAAAAACGGCCGCGGCCGCTGCGCTCCTGCGTCATTTCGCGCATCAGCATCTGAATGCCTTCCTGCGGACGTCCCGAACGCGCCGCCTGCAAGGCCAGGTCGAATGTGTCGGGCAGCGCCGGAGCGCCCGGTTCTTCGGCGATATCTGGCTGATACGATCCCGGCGTGTAGCCCGGTTCCCCCGCTGCCGGCACGTTCTCCTTTAGCCAGGCCTGGGTTTCGCTGTTGGCTGTTGGAGTGTCGTCCATCATGGTCACGCCGGGCAGTTTCGGGTAATCCGCCAGCAGCGCGCGCAGCCCGGAAACGATGGCGTTGCGGATGGCGTCGTAGTAGGCGCCCAGTTCATAGCAGGCGCGCCCCGCATAGCGCTGCAGGTCCAGCCAGCCGCGGCCGCATTCCATCCCCATGGCGGTTTCGGCGGTCTCCAGAACCTCGGCCCAGTTGGCTTCCAGCGACAATCGCTTCAGTTTCTGCCGGATCTCCGAAGGCGGCGCCGTCAGCAGCATCTGGTCTACCTCGCTTCCGCCGGCGCGCAGTTCACCCCAGCGAAGTCCGCGCAGCATGAGAAATGGCGCGGGGCTGTACGGGTCCTGCTGGCGTAGGAACCTGGCTGCCGCTGCCACGCGTCCGATGGCGTCGTCGCGGTCCACCGGTTCGGACCTCAGAGCGCCGATGTGCGCCCCCGCCGGTGCCGCGGCCGCCCTGGTGGTAACCGTAGCGGTGGCCTGGGCGGCAGGCTCTTCATAAGCCGCTTCGGGCTCGGCCGCCGCCACCGGTTCGTCCGGTTCCTTCTCGCGCTTCACTTGCAGCAGAATGTATACCGTCTGCCGCACCTCCTCCAGCGCCCGCTTCAGGGTCCCGAAGGACGGGGTGACGTCGCCAAACTTCTCGTCGCACACGATACCGAGGGCGCTGAGCGATTCCAGGGTACCGTCGAACGCCTCCAGATGGCTCACGTAGAATGCCTTCGGCGTCTCCTCGAAAGCCTTATCGAACTGCTCCTGGGGCATCTTGCCCTCGGCGATGGCGTCCAGACGCGCCCGCTTTTTTTCCTCGCTATCGGCGGCTTCTTCCGTCCCGATGGCCCGCGATTCCTTGTACTGGAACCAGTTCAGCCCGCTGCGTGTCAGCCCGGTCCCCTTCACCGCCGATTCCAGTTGGTCGCCGGCCCACTGCAGCGGAGCGGCGCGGAATTCGGCGTCGCCATCGTCCAGTTCCGGGTAGAGAGTGTCCCAGAAGTTTTCCAGGTAGCCGCGAATCAGGTCCAGTACCTCGCGCAGGCCGGCCACCCCTTCGCGGCGCAGCATGGCTTCGGCGAGCCATGCGGCCAGTTGCACATCCTTGGACTGGGTGGCCAGCGCGTCGCCGATCAGCTTGATGGTGAGCGGCCAGTCGGCCACCTTTCGCTCCCATTTCCAGTCGCCCTGCGGCGCGTCGTCGTCCTCGCGCCGGGCTTCCTTGATCTTGTCGTAGAGCGGCGCGTACCTGAGGCTTTCACCCGAGGGTTTACCGGCCGAAATCGGATCCAGCAGGTCCTTACGCAGAGGCATGTTCTTCGGCGGCGCCGACGGTAGCGGTGATCTCCAGATTGCGCAACTCCAGCAGGGGGAAATCCTCGCCGTCCACCAACAGCATCTTTTGCCCGAAAGGTATGATATCGCCGTTTTCCTGTTCTTCCCAAACCGTCGAGCGGCCCAACCGTACCGCGTCATCCTTGTGTCGGAAACTGAGGGGCGATAGCGCCGGCATCAACACCTCGCCCAGTTCGGTGCCCTTGAAGGCCGGGCCGGTGCGCACCAGGGCCGGTGACCACAGCAGGTCGCGCAACCGTTTCGGCGCCTCGATTTCCACGCTGGCGACGTGCGCCAGCGGCAGCCACATTACCTGTCCCGCTGCGAAGATCTCCATGCGGGGTCCGATGCGTGGGTCGGCGTCCTCGATGGATTCGAATGGTTGCCCGTTCAGCGTGCCGGAGACCGGCGTATCGCTGGCGTGGACCTCGGGATAGTCCCGGTTGGCAAAAAGATCGCTGCGCATGCGGTCGGCATTCAGCGCGGCGCGGTAGAGCAGCGCGCCGGTGGCGGAATCCGGACCCTGCCCGGCCAGCACGTCCAGGTGTTTTTGGGCGCGGTCGTACTCCCCGGCAAAGCACAGGAGTTCGAATAGAAACGTGCGCCGCTTCACGTCCCCGGGGTTGTCGCGCAGTTCCGCGCCGAGCGCCTGGATGGCCGCGCCCAATTGGCCGGCGTGATAGAGTTCTCTGGCTGTCATGAGGAAGGCCCCCTATCGGCCCGCGGGTAAAACTATAGCAAAAACCCGCCCACTCCGGCTGAGAGTTTCCGCCGGAGTTTGCGCGACTGAGGAATGGCCCCGCGGCCGCCTACACCTTCTTGTTGGCTTTCACGTCCCACCCGGCCAGGATGGGGCCGCCTTGCGCCTTACCGTCGGCGCCCTGCGGCTGGTACGAGTACTCGACCTTGGCGAAATTGAGAGTTACGTACTCCATTGGAATCTCGTCGCTGCTCTCATCGGCGGTCTGGACCGCCGGCAGAAGCAAGCCGATCGATTCCAAGTCCGAGCCTGGTTTGTAACTCGAAACCAGCACATCCGTGAGCTTGATCTTCAGATACTCCAGTTGTTCGCCGCCGGCCTTGCGCACCACGAAGTTTGCCTCCTTAATGTGCGCGCCGTTGGCGCAGTTCAGCATCAGTAACGGCGAGGCGGCGTCGGTCTTCTTCGTAATGGAGAAGTCGTGCACTTTTACCTTCCCCGCGCCACCGCCCCCGCCGGTTGCCGAAACCCCAGTCTGGGCCATTCCCCAACTGAAGCTGTAGATATCGATTTCGCCTTTGTGCTTGGCGTCGGCCGACTCGCCTTTGATGCCGTCAAGTTTCAGAAATGCGTCAAATAATGCCATACGAACCTCCTCCTCCTCTTTTCCGTCGTTGCCCCTGGTCTGGCCCGGCTACTACACCTCGCCCCCGCGCCCTCCAACCTCCACCTATCCGTTCTCGGAAGCGTGGACCAGCCTCCAGCCTAGACCTTCTGGTTGGCCTTCACGTCCCACCCTGCCAAAATGGGGCCGCCTTGCGCCTTCCCATCGGCGCCCTGCTGCTGGTAACTGTATTCCACCTTGGCGAAGTTGAGAGTGAGCGATTCCGTTGGGATATCGCCGCCCGAGATGCTCCCGTGATCCTTGAAGCTGGAAACCAGGATGTCGGTCAGTTTGAGCTTCAGGTATTCCAGTTGCGTGCCGCCCGCTTTTCGCACCACGAAGTTGCCTTCTTTGATGTGCGTGCCGTTGGCGCAGTTCAGCATCAGCAAGGGCGAGGACGCGTCGGTCTTCTTGATGAAGGAGATGTCTTGAAACGCCACCTTTCCCGCGCCGCCACCGCCGCCCGTAGCTTGGATTCCAGTCTGGGAGAGTCCCCAACTGAAGCTCGTAATGTCGATTTCACCTTTGTGCTTGGCGTCGGCCGATTCGCCTTTGATGCCGTCAAGCTTCAGAAATGCGTCAAACAATGCCATTCCGATTTCCTCCTTATTCTCTTTTTCAAAAGCCCGCGATTCGTTTCCGGACCGCGGGCCAAGCCTCCGCGTACCCTATTTCCCGCTCGCCGGCAAATCGGCAACCAGGCGCAAAGAGATCGACAGCTCGTCCAACTGGAAGTGCGGCTTGAGAAACGCCACCGCGCGGTAAGCGCCCGGCTTGCCGGGGATCTCGACTACTTCGATCCTCGCCTCGCGGAGCGGTCGCCGTGCCTTGATCTCCGCCGAGACATCGTCGTTCCCCACCACGTATTGCAGGATCCACGTGTTCAGGAAGTCCTGGCAATCCTTGCGCGACATGAAACTGCCAATCTTATCCCGCATCATGGCCTTCAGGTAGTGCGCAAAGCGCGACATCGCCAGAATGTAAGGCAGTTGGGTGGAAAGCCGCGCGCTGGCGTTGGCCGCCTCCTTGTCGTACATCTTGGCCTTCTGGCCCGACTGCACGCTGAAAAACGCGGCGTAGTCCGTCCCCTTGCAGTGAACGAGGGGGATGAAGCCCAGATCGGCCAGTTCCTTCTCGCGGCGATCGGTGATGGGCGCCTCGGTGGGGCACTTCAAAGCGATGTCCCCCGAATCGGTGGTGAAAGTATGCGTGGGCAGCCCTTCCACCAACCCGCCGCCTTCCACGCCGCGGATGGCGGCGCACCAGCCGTAATTGGCGAACGCCGCGGTCAGGCGGGCACCCAAGGCGTAGGCGGCGTTGCCCCAAAGATACTTGGAGTGGTCGCTGCCGTCCACACCCTCTTCGAAATTGAAGGCATCCACGGACGCGCCGTTCTTCCCGTAGGGCAGGCGCATCAGAACATGCGGCAGGCAAAGACCCACGTAGCGGGAGTCTTCGCTGGCGCGGAAGCTCTTCCACTTCGCGTACTCCGAGCTGTCGAAGATCTTCGCCATGTCTCGCGGAGCGTCGATATTGGTGAAGCTCTCCTGGTTGAGCATGTCCGGTGAAGCGGCCGAAAGGAACGGGGCGTGCGCCGACGCAGCCACCTGAGCCACCTTCTCCAGCAGCTCGATCTCTTCGGGCCCGCGGCCGAACTCGTAATCGCCGATCAACGCGCCGAACGGAGCGCCGCCGAAAATGCCGAATTCCTCTTCGTAGACCTTCTTGAACAGGGCGCTCTGGTCGAACTCGGGAGCCCGCTGCAGATCGCGCAGCAGCTCCTTCTTGTTGACGTTGAGAACCTTGATCTTGAGCCGGTCGCTGGTCTCGCTCTGGTCCATCAGGTATTTAAGACCGCGCCAACTGCCCTCCAGCTTCTGGAAGGACGGGTGGTGCAGGACGGCGTTGAGCTGGAGGGAAACCAGGTGATCGATCTGCGCGATGCGCGCGTTGATCATGGCCTCGGCGTCTTTGGAGACCGTGATGGTCCCTTCCAGCACCTGCGAGACGAACTCCTTCACCAGGTTCTTGCCCCGTTCCCGAGCCGCGGGGTCCCGCGCCATGCGGCCTTCTTCGACGATTTGGTCCAGCAGGCTGGTTTCTACGATTGGTTCGGCGCCCGCTTGCGACGCTGCTGCCTTGTGCGGATCGCTCATTTGGATTCCCCCGTTCCAAACTCCGCCTTCAGCTTGGCGAGTTTGTCCTTGTCGGTAACGGCGTCGCGCAAAGCCTCCTCCAGTTTGTCGTTGCCCTGCATGCTGCCACGCAGGTCGGAGAGACGGTCGCGCAGTTCCAGGAGCTCGCGCAGCGGCTTCACCTGCCGTGCCACCTTGTCGGGCGCGAAATCGTCCAGGCTCTTGAAATTCAGGTCGACCTTGATGTTGCCGGCCTCCGGGTCCTCGCTTAGCTTGTTCTCCACGGAGAACGCGAGGTGCGGCTTCATGCTTTCCAGGACCGCGTCGAAGTTGTCAGGGTTGACTTCCACGAACTTCCGGTCTTTCAGGCGAGGAAGCGCGTCCACCGGCTGTCCGGTGAAATCCCCAAGCACTCCCATGACGAACGGCAATTCCTTTACTTCGATGGCGTCGCCGACTTCAACATCGTAGGTGATCTGAACGCGCGGAGCGCGGACCCGATCGATTTTGTGTTGTGTGCTTTGTCTTGCCATTAAGCGAATACCTCCGTGATGGCTTCCGTCGTCCCGGTGCGACTCGCCCCGGGCAACAAGAGCTACGTCAGGTTATCAGAAAACCGAGCCGACAACCATAGGTCACGGAAGCGATTATACGCCGCCTCCCACTGAAAAGGGACCACTTTGGTCGGAATTGAGTACCAGTGGCGCGGTTATGTTCTATACCGCACGTTTGCCGATACCTGAGTTTCGGTAGTTTCGGTCTATCGCACCGGTCGCGCATCCGGTGGTAAAGGCCGCTCCCGTATTCTAAGAATGCCCTGTCCGGCGAGTGCCCGGAGGATCCCCGCGAATTCGTCCGCGGTGGTCTCCAGGCTGATCATTCCATTGCGCTTGGCGCGCTCGAAGTGCTCCCGCCACGGACTCTCGCCGGTACACTCGGAGAGCACCGCCACCATCCAGTCCTTGCAACGCACTTCACTGTTGAAGGGAGTTCCGCATTCCACCGCGAAGCCCACCGGCGCGAAGCGGCCTTCCTGGAGGCAGTGCAGTACCTTCAGTGTGGCGTCGGGCGGAAGCTCAGGGTGCCAATCCATGAGGCGGGCGCGAAATGCCGGGTCCTCGCAGTCCGTCTCCCAATCCAACAGCCAGCCCTGGTGGTCCGGACCGTAGCCCAGCGCGCTCAACACTCTTGCGGTGATGGCTTGCCGCCCGCCCGCGTGCCGCCGGATCAGGATCGACCCATAGAACAGGAACTCCACCTTGCGGCGGTTCCAGGTCTCGGTCCAGAATTTTAGTTCCGGTAACCCGACCTTGCCCTTGGCCAACGCCCGCGCCACGAATTCCAAGGGGGAGCGAAGGGAGTGCGAAACCATGACGAGATCGAATTCGCCTTGCTGCGGGCCCAGCCATTTGCGGATGCGGTCTTCCAAGGCTTCGCCCTCGCAGTCGGCGCCCAGTACCAGCGTGTGGAAACGGCCGCCCGTGCGTAAGTGGCGGGGCAATCCCTGAATGATGCCCGCCAGAATCTGCTCGCCATCCTCGCCGCCATCGCTGAAGATCATTTTGATCTTCGGCGCAGGCACGTAGGGCGGGTGGGTGACGATCCGGTCGAATGTGAGGTCCCGTACAGATTCGTAGAGATCGCCTTCCAATATGGTCGCGTTCTCGATACCGTTCATGCGCCGGTTGAACTCCGCAAAGCGCACCGAGCGCGCCGCGATATCCACGCCCCAAGCATGCTTCGCGTACCGGGAGGCGGCTGACAGGGTGGCCACACCGCTTCCCGTGCCGATGTCCAGCAAGGCTTCACACGGTGTCTGGGGCAGGCTGGCCAGAAAGTGGCGGGTGTTCTCAATTGCTCCCGGGTAAACCACGTCGTTGGGCACACGGTACGGCGAGCCATCGGGCGTTCCCGGCCGGTCGCCTGCCAGTAACAGAGTCTCTTCCGCCGGGTACATCGTCACGGTGGAAAACAAATGCCCCGGCCGCGCCGGGCTGCGCGCCAGAATCCCCAGGCGCTCCATCGCCGCCACCGCGCCGACAGGCAGCTTCGCATCCAGCACTTCCTCCGGTACGAATTCGCCATCGAGCACCAGCCGGATGATGGCGTCGACCGCGTACTCTATTTCGGCGGCCGTCTTCCGGCCATCGCATTTCGGCACAAAATCGATGATCGACGGAATTTCCAGGCGCTGGCAGATCCCCTCGTTGTGGAAACCGCAAGCCCGCAGCGTTTCGCGCAGGGTGGCGAAATCCTCCTCCGTTCCCAGTTGGGGCAACAGCAAATGGAGTGGATGAGGAGCGGTTGAGGTCGAACTCATGTGCCGAGAATAGCACCGGGAGTTGCCAGACATGCACTCCCGATAAAGGGACCGGGGTTACACTCGGAACAATGTCCACTCTCTACGATGAGGTTCTGTATCCGAATGCACCATTCGCCCAGACTCATCCCGACCGGCTCGCCACCCTCGCGATTCTCTTCGGCATGGACCCCTCCCCCATCCCTCGGTGCCGCGTCCTCGAATTGGGGTGCGGCGACGGCGCGAATCTGATCCCGATGGCGTTTGAGAACCCCGCCGGCCAGTTTCTCGGCATCGACGCGGCCGCGGTGGCAATTCGCGCCGGCAATCGGGAAATCGCCTCCCTCGGCCTGGCCAATATCCGCCTCGAACACTTGGACATCATGGACGCGGGGCCCGAACTCGGCACTTTCGATTACGTGATCGCCCACGGGCTCTATTCCTGGGTGCCCCAACCCGTGCGCGACAAGCTGTTGGCGCTGGCCAAGGCGACGCTGGCGCCGCACGGCGTCGCCTTTGTCAGCTACAACGCGCTCCCCGGAGGCCGCATTCGCCAGATGTTTCGCGAAATGATGCTGTTTCACCTGGGCGGCGCCAGGGAACTCGACCCCCGAATCCGCGGGGCGCGCGAGATCGTGCAGTGGTTTATGGCATGCCAGGCTGGCCTTGGCGAGTCAGGCCTTCTCCCTGCCCAGGTGAAGTCCATTATGGAGCGCCGGCAGGAGCGTCTTTACCACGACGAGTTGGGCGAAGTCTACGATCCGGTCTACTTCCAGGAGTTCTTGGCCCACGCCGCCCGCTTCGGACTTCAGTTTCTTGCCGAGGCTAGCTATTTCGACATGCAGCCCGGAAGCCTTCCCGATGCCATCGTGGCGGAAATCGACCGCGTGGCGGGAGGCAACCGTATCGTCCGCGATCAGTATTTCGATTTCATGAAGTGCCGGATGTTTCGGCAGACGCTGCTCTGCCACCACACAATCGTCCTGCCGGAAGCACCGCTCGCCGCCCGCTTACCTTCGCTCTATGCCGCCTCCTCCGCCAAACCGGTTTCCGTCAAGCCCGATCTCACCTCTGGCGTCGTCGAGGAGTTCCGCGGCGGCCGCGGAGCCGCGGTGACTACCGCCCACCCGCTCACCAAGGCCGTCATGCTGCTGCTGGCGGAGGCCTGGCCGCAAACCCTGAGCGTTCCGGACTTGCTCGCAGCCGCCTCCCGCCTGGCCGGAGAACCGGCCGGCCCGGAGTGCCTCGCCCACATCCTCCTGGCCACCTACTCGGCCGGCGTCGTCGAACTCCACGCCCAGCCTCCACGCTGTGTGGCCCGCGTCAGCCAGTTCCCCGCCGCCAGCGAATTGGCGCGCTCCCAGGCGCGTCGCGGAAGACTCATCACCACCACGCGGCACGCCACCGTCGAGGTCGCCGACGAGAAAGTGCGCGCCCTCATCGCCCTGCTCGACGGCAAACACGATTTCGCCGCCTTGGTCCGCGAACTCGGACCGGTCCTGCAGCTACCCGAGGATGACTTGGTCAAGGGCATCCAGGTAAACCTGGCGCTGCTTGCCGGTATGGCTTTGCTGGTCGCGTAAGGTGGGGCAGGCTTCTGCCAGGCTTCAGCCTGTCAATCCGCTTCGAAGCTCGGACTCTTCTTCCTCCTCCGCCAGCGCTCATGGGTGCCATCCCGAGAGGATAGCATCGCTGCCCCGCTTGGCTCGCCGCTCCGCTTCTGCTACTGTGATTCCAAATGAAGCGACTGCAACCGGTGATCTGGACCAAAGGCACTTTCCTCAGTCCGCAGCACCTCCAACTGCAGGACCGCTTCCTCGAAAACCTGCTCCAGTTCCACCTGGACAGCCTGTCATTCCGCCCCTGGGGATTCCGCTCCCTGCACGTCAGCCGCGAAGCTCTCGCCGCCGGATCGCTAGCCATTTCCAGCGCTTCCGGCATTTTCCCCGACGGCCTGCTCTTCGATATCCCGGGCTCCGATTCCGCCCCTCCGCCCAAATTGCTCGCCGACTGCCTGGAGCCCGACCAGACTACCCTCGACATCTACTTGTCCGTTCCGCAATACCGCGAGCGCGGCTTGAACGTGGCCACCGCCGCGCGTCAGGGCGGTGCCCGCTACCGCGCGGAAGTCGAGTTGTTTCGCGATGAAAACACCGGCCTCTCCGAAAAGCCCGTGCAAATCGCCCGCAAGAACCTGCGCCTGC